>PVMS01035291.1_pt1 | contig 14987 bp, 15 predicted proteins | sample 1853461 | NCBI WGS metagenome assembly PVMS01 (sample SAMN08582032, study PRJNA380276) | Marine sediment metagenome, whole genome shotgun sequencing project. | isolation source: ocean sediment barecode stripped | collected 2017 | reverse complement strand
TGATCAAGGGCGCAGGCAGCAAATCTTCCTCTTCCCGGTCGTATAAAGTAATCCATTGTGGAAACTAATGTATGCACCCGCTAACTGTGATTACCGGCATTTTGCTTGGCTCGTGCCTGTCAATCGCCGTGAGCCTCGCCGCAGTCCTCTTCGTCTATTCGGTTCTCGGCGACGACTACCCTCGTTTGCAAGGTGAATTTTGGCCTCTGTTGATCAATACAGCGATCTTCTTCGGTATGACCTTCATTTCAGCCCTGAGTTTCTATTCTTTGCTAATCAATCACCAATATCGTCATTGGGCGCAGGCGGTGATGTGGGCTTGTTTCCTGTCGGTGGGCTGGTTTTACTGGCCCTAGCAGCCTGTCGGACTCAGGCCGAATCTACTGCGGCAATGGGAGACTGGCCCATTTGTTCGATCCTTTTCGTTACATGGAACCACCATTCGCCTCAAACGATCAAACAACTGTCCTGCGTCTCCCATTCGCCTCGCTACGATTCCCTAAGTCCGACAGGCTGCTAGCCTGTCGAACCCAGGTCGAATCTACTGCGTCTCCCATTCGCCTCGCTACGATCGCCTAAGTACGACAGGCGGCCTGGTGTGGCAAAGAGTTCGCGCGAATACGGTTATGCGGGACTTTAGATCGTTATCCTGAGCGCCCGATGCGCCTTTTTCGTGCCTCATGCATCACAGATGCAGTTAGCGATTTTTCTTACGCCGCCGCCGCATTCGGGATTGCAGCTCATTGCGGCGCTCATCAAGCCATTCCTCGCGACTGACTACCGCGTTCGGCTCTGAATTTGCACGAGCAGAGTTTCGAAATTCGCAAAAACTCTCATACGCATCTATCTCATGATTTAACTCCCGGACTACGAGTTCGATCATGATGGCATCATCGAGATATCCGAGCCCGGGTATGCCATCGGGAATCAGATCCTCTGGCTCTGAAAAATAGGCGAGGGCGTTCAGTACACGGGTGGCATCCTGATGCGGTAGACGCCATTCAACATCCGATAACATCTGAATCATCAGACGTAACTTTTGCATTCGCTCCGCAATAAACCCAGGTGAATCGGACTCGTCCATCGCGTGCAGCAACGCTTCAGCTTCGGCGACAATATCTTCGGGAGCAAGACCTACCGTGGCTTTTCGTGCTTCGTGCATGATCAGGGCGAAGTGCTCCAGATCTTTGTCGCTCAAATCGAACGAAACGCGTAGGGTCATTACCGTTCTCCTCGGGCGATGGCGAAATACTTGCTCCGGCAGCATGGTCTGTCGAAACGGCAGGGTAGATTATCACGGTGATTTGTGCCGTCAACGAGTTCTTCGGCCGCGATAATCGCGGTAGCCAGTCGTTACTTGCCGAAGCAACTGTCCCAATTTTTTGATGGATCAAATCGCCCGGTATTATAGGGATCAATTCCGGTTTCTTCATCGGTCTCGATCAGAGAATCATCGACGATCATCAGCGTATCGTGTGTGCCGGTATCTTCACGGACATACTTATTTCTAGTCAGGACATTCTTACCTGGGCCGTTGTTTTCTATTTCGGCTCTTGTGCTCGGATCGACGTCCACAAATTCGGGACCGGGTGGAGGCGATTTCTGCGCGGGCCGGGCTGGAGCAGGACTCCGATGTTTGCCAGTCTGACGCAAATGAGCGTCCGTCTGGCGCAAGTGCGTGCCAGTCTGGTGCAGGTCAGTGCGTTTTGGTTCCTGGTGTGGCGAAAAAATGTTCGTTAACCATTTCAAGAATCGCATGATAATAGTTGCTCGTGAGTAGTCGTCTACGGGCTGCTGAAGCCCGAAAATCAGGCAGTAAGCGGTTTAGCATGCACGATTGTTAATGCTTTTTCTAGGAAAGCGGTGCTAATAGCCTGTTGTAGCTCGAAAAAGTGTGATCCATGTCACAGATTATCGCACCAAAGGCTGTCACTAAGCGCTTGTCTGGCCACCGCCGTGACTGGCGATTTTCCAACCGAACGCTGTCAGGCGAGCGGTCTGCCACGCCAGGTACGGTGACAATATGAGGAACCACGCGACCACGTCGCCGGTACGAATCTTGCCGCTGATCGTCCCATAAAAATCGCTGTAGCCATGGCCGCCATAAGCGCCAAAAAACTGCTCGCCAACAAGAAATGTGGCGAAGGGCACGACGACCAATCCGATGAAAAGCAGGCCCAGGAATAAACCTATTTCTTTCTTGGCTCGCTGTTTGAATGCTTTTGCTTGTTCTGTCACGGGAACCATATCTATTGATGGGAACAGCAATATCGTTGCTCAGTCGAGGCTTGAGGTCAACCCTCACGCGGAGCGAGAGATGTCATTCGACATAGAACGGTTGGGCAGTCGTGACGGCGAGAGCCGGAGTCTTAAGTGGAATCTGGCAAGGGGCCAGAGAAAAACTAATCGTTGATCGCGGGTGGCGGTCTCTGCCGCAACTGCCGGCGCCTGTAGACGTAAATTCCAAGATGCACGCACGCGGCCGAGAACATCAGGTAATGCGGAAGCACCCAAAACCATGCGCCAATATAGAGGGTCGCGAAAAAAGCCGCGAAACCGGCGGTTAGATAGAAGTACGGCAGTCCGTCATAGAGAACTTTCGGTAACCAGATCTTGCGCGTTGCCAGCCCACCTTTCTTGAGGGAAGTTTCATCGTCCTCGTCAAGATGGACGTGTTCTTGCGTTGCGCTATTGAGCATGTTTCTGGTATCGCTATCCGTGCAAACCTATAGCTACCATAAACTGCTTGGGCCAATATGACCGTGAATACGCTCACGTTTTCTGCAATAGGCGATTCATGTGTCGCGCGCATAAGAGTACTGTGACCCTGCTTAGATATCGCGTTTCGGTCGCTCTTCGTATCTGAAATCCGCGGTCCCGATAGTTATCACGTCGCCATTTTTCAGGAAGTGTTCGGTAATTCGCTTTGAATTCACTGATACACCATTCTTGCTACCCCAATCGACAATCCGGGTTGTATTTCCTTCTGTGACGATCGCCGCATGTTGTCGACTAACGTAATCGGCTTCAAGCTGAATATCGTTATTCTGAGTTCGACCGATCGTCAGCCGCTTTTTGAACAGCGGGAAGCGCAATTCCCTACCGCCAATTGAGCCAATCAAAACCCTCGTGATTCGCGCTCGCTCGCCGGCGGGTCGGTCATCAATGCGCTCAGACATTCGAACATCAATTTCGTGAATAACTTCCTCAATATGATCGATTGAATCCATTTGCTGGTCTTTTTTGGCTAATTCCGCGAGCAGGCAACTTACGGCCTCACTCTTGGTTTCGAGCTTCTGTTCATATGCGGCAACAGAGCGCTCCAGTTTTCGATTTTTCTTCGTCAGTTCGTCAATCTTTCGCTGGCTTTCCTCGTCGTGTTCGCCGAGCATGATCTCAAGTTCGTTCTTGAACGCACGCGTATCAACCAGATCGGAAACCAGTTGCTCGCTGACCAATTCATTTTGCGCCAGCGTTTCTTCGGCTTCACCCAGTTCGAAGCGAATCGTACGCACTTCCAGGGCATGCGAATCAATTGCCTCTTGCAACTCTTGCTGCAGATCCACAACCATTTGCCTATCGAGTACCAATGTGTCCTGAAGTTCCGCATTCTGAGCTATTGCATCGTCCAGCGATGATTGCAGGTCCTGCCGTGTTTCATTGGCAGCATTGGACTGACTAATAAGATCGTGAAACTGACGTCTTATCGTATCCGCATAGCTTTCAGTGCGGTCGACTTGCTCGCGTAACTCTTTTATCGTCATCACACTGCTGGTTAGCTGGCCGGCCTGTTCTGTAAGTGTGCGCCTGATGTGCTCGCTATCGTCACTATTGTGTGCATCAAATTCGTCTTGTAGTGCGTCGATATCATCACTTAATTGGCGGATTGTCATGTCGCGTGCGGTAATGATCGAACCAAGCTTATCGGCTTCATTGCGACGTTGCGAAAGCTCGGCGAGTGAGGACTTGTTTTTCTCTCTGGATTGATCAGCCAACTCGTCTTGCTCGGCCAACTTTGCACACATAGCATCCCAGTCAGCGCGGCGCCCATTGATATATTGCTCAAGCTCTGCGGTCGTCTGTTGTGCTTCGGCCAAAGTCTGGCGAACCGCAGCAATTTCTCGTTGCGATTGTTGGTCAAGATCTATCGCTGAGTTCAGTTCTTCCTGCAATTCGGACTCGATTCGCGTCGATTCTTCAAGCGATAATTCGAGGCTGCTGCGCAACTGTTCTTCAGTCGCTTCTCCCTGACTTATCCTGGTCTGAAAGTCGCTTGCCGTTTCCTGGAGATTCCGGAAATCTCCGTCGCGTTGCCGGATTTCGGCTTTTAGCGATTTGATCGTCTTGTCGCGATTCTTTAGCTTGCGATCAATATGATCGCGCTTCTCCGTCGCATTTTTCAGCTCACGATTGAGCCGCTCAGTCATTTCCTGCCTGGCGCCTATTTCAGTTTCAACGCCCGCCCATTTTGCTCGAAGCTGTTCGATGTCGTACTGCAGCCGATCGATGGTCTCAGATCGATGCTGCAAATCTGACTTCAGGTCCGATATTGTCTCGTCGCCCGCACCTCCAGTTTGCGTCGCATCAAGGTAGTCAAGAGTATTGGCATCGGACTCGAGGTCTGAGTCCTCTCGCAAGGCGAGTTGATCCTCAGAGAGGATTTCCAGCTCCACTGTCGGGTCGTCATCATCTGCGACTAATTCGTTGATGTTGTTATTTTTATTAGCCATGCATCAATACTAACATGCAGCTGGAGTCGAACAACTCATGCTGGCTGACAAAAAAAGGCTTAAGTTAAATGCATTTAATCCGACGGGACGGTACGACCGGCCGCCCATTGTCGCAAGCCTTCGATTTGCTCGCGCAGGACAATGGAAAGAGGTCTGGTCATTCTAATCTCGTTGAGAATGTGTCGTGTAGCAAGCGTCTGTTTCTGCGCATGCGCCGCATACAGCGCTGATACAATCGCTTGCTCTATTTCAGCACCGGAAAAACCGTCCATTGCTGCACCGAGAACGTCGATATCGAAATTGGCGGAATCCAGGCCGCGGTTCGCTAAATGGATTTCCAGTATCGCTGCTCGAACGGCCGGATTCGGCAGGTCGATAAAAAATATCTCATCGAAGCGTCCCTTGCGAACAAGCTCGGGGGGAAGTGATGTCATGTCATTTGCAGTCGCAACGACGAATACTTGCGTCGTTTTCTCGGCCATCCATGTAAGAAAGGTGCCGAGAACGCGTTGTGATGTTCCGGTTTCTCCGCCTCGGCCGGCGACCCCTTTCTCGATTTCATCGATCCACAGTACGCAAGGCGACATCACGTCCGCGGTTTCGAGCGACTCTCTGAGCTTGCGTTCCGTTTCACCATGATACTTGTCGTAGATAGCCCCAAAGTCCAGACGTAACAATGGCACACCAAAAATGCCGGCGGTTGCCTTTGCTGCCAGGCTCTTGCCGCAACCTTGTACACCGGTGAGCAGCAATCCCTTAGGTGCGTCGAGGTGCGAGGCGTCGGCATCTCCACGGAATGCTGCTTTGCGTTGCGACAGCCACGCTTTCAACCGCGTCAGGCCGCCGACGTCTTTGAATTGTGCCGTGTCATATTCGAACTGCAACGTTCCGCCGCGATTCAATAGTTCATACTTCGCTTGCATAACGCCTGGCAGGTCGCTCTTGGTAATAGCGCCGTCACTGTATATGGCATTACGTGCAAGCTGGGTGGTATCCCGGTACGTCAGCCCGGAAAGGTTGCGAATCAGCAATTTGTAGGCCTTCGAGTCGGCCTGGACGCGTGACCCAGGATGTTCGCCAGCCCACTCGTCCGCGATTTTCTGGACGATTGCTTCACGCTGTTCCGCGGATGGAAGACCAATGTCAAAACGTGCGCTGAACGGCTCCAATTCACTCGGCAGCTTGATCGTGTGGCTAATAAGAACAATCCGTCGCGGCACATCTGAGTAACGTATGCAGATATCCTTGAGCAGTCGGACATGTACTGGATCGTTTATGAACGGGTGAAAATCCAGCAAGACAAATATGCCGGCCTTGCTAATGGCGCGGATATGTTTGAGTACGTCTGTTGGTTCGGAATTAATCGCTTGCGGTTCCAGCGCTATGTCCAGCCGTTGCAACCCGTCTGTTACAGTCCAGCGAAAGAGCGGCAGATAGGTGTCGCTGGGGCTGGTTATCGCAATTGACTGGAATAGCTCAAGCATCCGTGCCTCATCTCGCGTTTCGATGACGATGAGAGGAGTTCGGGAGCGCAGAATGAGTTTTAGGTCGTGGCTTTGATCCATCGTGTTGTTATTGTTGTGAGCCGTGAGCCGTTATCTTACGACAGCCCGGCAGGTTTTCCACGCGCAGTGCATCCGGTTTATCGGCAGTCAGCTGAGCCGCGATCGCGGTTAGCGTCATCAGATCAACGGGTTCGTCCATCGCGCCCAGGGACCTGACAAGATCATCCAGATTGTTCTTGTTCTTGGTCATGCGTCTCAATTGCTGATCTAAGGTTGAAAAAATCGTTACCGCCAATGCTGTCGTCGCTCCGGTTGATGCCGGCGCACAAAGGTCATGAGCTCCTGCGGCCCACAGCGCTTGTTGTTCGATCGCGCGCTGATAGCGATCCGCAGATATGGTGCCACTGCGGCTCAATAACTCCAGACCGTAATACTCGGCGAGGCCCTCGACGATCCAGTCATAGCCAGGCGCAGCCACTATGCCCAGGGCAATATGCATGACCTCGTGCAGCAGTGTGCTGGTGGCGTTCTCGCTTATCAGTGGCCGATCGGAATGAACAAACAGTGACTGGGGCGCCGATAATCCTCCACGCCACATTGGGTCGCCTGCACTGAATACCGTGATCCGAGATGGCAGGCTGGGCACTATTCGAGCGAGTTCCGGAAGCGTCCAATTGAGCATCGCCAATGTGTCCAGACGGCGTACCGATCGACCAGTTGGCCCAACGACCGCCACGCGCACTCCGGCGATCGTGTCGCGACGTACGCCAATGTGACCCATTGCCATCCAGCCAGACGGCTCGTCATAGCGGCGGGCAGGGTCATTGACCTCGGTCCAGCCGTCTTTGGAATAGTACTGCGTGACCACCGTCCAGTCGTCGGGCAGATCGAACGCCAATTTTGTCTTGCTCCGAGCGCCGCGCAGTGTTCGTGTTCTCGCCCGCGGGATCAGGTCTTCAGCCCGAAGCAGACCCCATTCCGGCCCGAGCCACGCATCGTAGCCCGAGTCATTTCGTATGTGATTGACAAGGACGTTCCAGCGTAACGTGCCACCTGTCGCGGGTGGCAGCCAACGGACAGTATGCTCATCGACTTCTAATTTGCCGTCGCCATTGAAATTCGACAGTCGTTCAAAATCCGGCCGCATAGAAACTTCGCGCAGCAAGTTTCTCGATTGACGTAGTCGGAGTTCGACGCCAGCCACGCCGGCTGCAGGATTTATAGTTATCCGATAAGTGATATCGTAGTTTGGATTGCTGTCAGGCTCCTGAGATTCCGCCTCAGGAGCAGCAGAAGCTGCGCCCAGCAACATACAGAGCGCAAGGCGGCCTCTGTAATGGCCTGCCCTGAGAAATTGCAGACTTGTCAAACCTGAGATCCAGTTCATACGGTATTAATGTTCCAGGGAGTAGGGTGGGCAACTCGACTAGGGTAATTCGACAAGAGTGTCTCTCATGATATCCCAGCCTGCCAGCCAAGTTCGCTACCTTGTTCTGATAATTATCAGCTTTTTGGCGATTTCGGCTTGTTCGTCAACCCGGGTATTGTCGGTGCCGAAGACGAGTCCGCCGGTCGAGGTCGTTAATCAGGCACCGGCTCGAAGTGTCGGCGAGCAAGCGGCTGCAGTTGCTCTGCAACAAGTGGGTGTTCCGTACCGCTACGGTGGAAGTACGCCGACTGGGTTTGACTGCAGTGGCCTTGTCCAGTATTCCTATTCACGGGTTGGCAAATCCGTTCCACGGACGACGGGCCAGCTTTGGAAAGACGTAACTCCGGTCGAACAGCGTAATTTGCGGGCCGGTGACATATTGTTTTTCAGCATGTCCGGCAAGATGTCACATGTCGGCTTGTATCTGGGCGATGATCGCTTCGTACATGCCCCTTCAACGGGCAAGACAGTATCGATTCAGACGCTGCGATCGGAATTCTACAAAACCGCTTTGGTAGGTGCCGGCCGGCCGCATTAAGTGTCCGGGTGTTTTGCACGCTTCGCTGGATAGCAGCAGCGACGTAAATCAGCCACCAATGATGAATTCGCGCAATTGATTGGAAAGGCCTTTGCACGCTGCAGCTCTCGTCCTTGCAATCAATGGAATGGGTATGACCAGTGCTGGCAGGAAAGACGTACCGCTTACGTCTGCCGTGACTGTGCCAGCGGCTTGCAGCGCTTCCATATCCCAGATTGCTGCGTTGTAGTCCGAATCGTTTTGCCACCAGGCGAAACCGAAGCAACCACCGCCACCAGGGCCGGCTGCGCAGGACAAACTACCGCCACCGGCTACACGCTCCGTATCGCCATCAAGCCATATGATATAGCGCACTCCCTGTTCGGCGACTTTTTCTGCGACGCCGGGCCTAGCCATTAATGTAGCCAGGCCCTTGGTTTCCGATGGCGCAGTGCGCGGCTCAAACCATGGAAAAACGGAATCAACAAACTGATCGTGAGGGATGACATTTAGTCCGCCTGAGCCTCGTGACAAGGCGTTCTCAACACAGGCTATCTGTTTTGCCTCGGTCTCATTGCCCAGGTGATAGCTTTTGGCCAATATCACGACGGTTTCGCCCTGAGCGATTCCGGTAGCTCCTTGGCGGGCATCTTCCACTCTGGATGTGATACAAGCTGACATCGATGCTACCAATAAGGCGACGCAGGCCGGGCGCGCCCATAAATTAGCTTGTATCATCTTCGGATCCTTCCAGGCTACTAGCCTGAGCATCGACTTCACCGAGGTCTTCGCTAACCTCAACAGATAATGGTGCCGGGTCCGGCATTGTAGCATGCGTATCCGCCAGTAAACTGATTCCGGTCGACTTGTCCAGCTGCATGATCATCAGCGCAGCAGCATCCCGCATTGCGAGAATCGCAGCACGTTGCAGTGCATCTGATCCGCCCATTAATGTAGTCTGGCTCTTTCCGTATGCGCTAACGGGCCAGTTTGCAACCTCTGTACCCAGGCGGTCGTAGACCTTAATTCTGTATCGTATCCAGACGGCAAATGCTTCGGTCTTGCTTTGATTGGGCACCGAGAATTCGAAAGCATCAATGCTTGGCTCTATCAAGGCATCAATATTGAGAAGAGTCGCGTCATCCTCAAGGCCGATGAATGTGACTTTCTCGAACATGTAAGTGAATAACTCGGTAAAAAATATCGCATTTGATCGGCCCAGATTGATGGACCATTTCTCGCGGCCAACAACGTCTTCTTTGTGTACAAAGTGTTCAAATTCGGGAGGAAAGCGAACCGCAACAGAGACTGGTATTTGCTCAATGACAGGTGTGGGAATTGACGGTACGTTAAGAACAACGTTCGAGCCGCAGCCTGCCAATAAAAAGGCGAGCAAAACTCCGAGGATTCGTTTGCTTGTAAAAAAGTTCAAATTGCCGTTGTCCGCAAGGCGGTGAGCCATATGATCTCTATATCAGAGAGTAAATTCACGATAGAGTTCCACTCATCATGGTGGAACTCAGTACTGGCCCACTTTAGTGCGGCTTTAACGGTTGTGCAATACGATGCGTATCTTCTGCTGTTCCGGAGCAAGCTAAATACTTTCGGGCGCAGGTCGGCTGCAAATTGATTAGGGTAGACTAAGGAATGGCGAGGCCGAAAATTCTTGTTTTTCAACATGTTCCGTACGAACCATTAGGGACTCTCGACCCGTTGCTGAAGGCGGCTGGATTTAGAATTCGTTACGTTAACTTCGGTCGAGATCCACAACTGTGTCCCTCGTTGGATAAATACGCGGCGCTGATTATTCTTGGCGGCCCAATGAACTCGGATGAAATCGACCGTTATCCGAATCTGGCCACCGAGTTGGAGATTATTCGCGAGGCCATTTCCCGGGACATGTCGATACTGGGTATCTGTCTGGGCGCACAACTACTGGCCAAGGCCATCGGCGGAACAGTATCGCGTAACGCGAAACGAGAAATAGGCTGGTACGACGTGGACCTGACCGAAGCAGGCGCGACAGATCCAGTGCTAGCGTCATTCGCCAGGCGCCAACAGGTCTTTCAATGGCATGAGGACGGCATTGGACTGCCACCGGGAGCCGTGCATCTCGCGAGTTCACCAGCGAGTCCCGTGCAGGCGTTTCGATACGGTAAACATGCTTACGGTCTTCAATTTCACCTGGAAGTCGATGACTCGTTAATCAGTCGCTGGCTGACCGTACCGGAAAATCAAAGTACCTTAGCTGCGGAAAAGGCGAAAATAGATCCGCGGAAAATTCGGCAGCAGACAGAGCACTCGATCAGTGATTTACAGGATCTGAGTCAGCGAACGTTTTCACGCTGGGTAGATCAATTTGAGATGATGCCGCGCCGACGAACATTGCCGTCGCGTTAGCAACCTGTGGAAAAAGATGTGGATGATCTTTTCAACAGCTAGTCCTCACGCCACTCAAGAGGTGGCTCCTGCATCAGAGCCACCTGCTCGCGCAGCGCGAGTACTTGTTCATCCCAGTATCGTTGTGAGTCGAACCATGGGAACGCGATCTTAAAAGCCGGATCGGTCCAGCGCCGTGCTATCCAGGCCGAGTAATGCAAAATGCGCAGGCTACGCAGCGCCTCTACCAGGTTTAGCTCGCGGGCGTCAAAGCGACGAAACTCCTGATACCCACCCAAGAGCGCGGCGAGTTGCGGTTGTTGCTCGTCCTGATTGCCGGACAGAAACATCCAAAGATCCTGTACGGACGGCCCACTTCTCGTGTCATCAAAATCAACAATGTGCAGTTGATCACCGGAGACCAGAACATTGCCTGGGTGAAAATCGGCATGCAGGCGAATGTGGCGTGCCGCGCCGGCTCGTGCATAACACTCTTCGACACCATTCAAGACCAGCTCTGCGATACTTTCATAGGCGGGGACCAAATCTTCAGGAATGAAATCATGTTCCAGCAGGTATTCGCATGATTCGACGCCATAGCTGTTGATGTCGACAACCGGTCGATGCTCAAAACTCTCTGTCTCACCGATCAGGTGGATACGTGCAACGAGTCGACCTAGTTGGCGCAGCAATTCGTAATTATCCAGATCGGGCGCACGGCCGCCGCGGCATTTGTAAACCGCGACCCGAAACGGGCCGGAGAAGTGCAGGGTGCTGCCCGCAATTTCGATCGGTTCGACAACGGGCAGTTCCTGATTCGCCAATTCGCATGTGAATTCGTGTTCTTCGAAAATCGCGTTGTCGCTCCATCGACCTGGTCGATAGAATTTGGCGACGACCGGAGCCGCGTCCTCGATGCCGATTTGATAGACACGATTTTCGTAACTGTTGAGCGCAAGAAAGCGACCGTCGCAACGAAATGACAGGCTCTCAAGCGTTTCCAGAATTTGTTCGGGCTGTAGCTCGGTGTAGGCTAGTGCTGCTGCGTCAGAATCGGCCGTCATGACGGACGCAAGCGAGCATCGCGCTTGCGTTCAGATTCTGTCAGTGTTTTCTTTCTAAGACGCAGGTTCGCAGGGGTTACTTCAAGTAATTCGTCGTCGTCGAGAAATTCCAATGCTTGTTCCAGAGAATATCGGGTTGGCGGAGTTAATATCAGATTTTCATCGGTACCGGCAGCCCGAATATTGTTCAGTTGTTTGGCTTTGGTCGGATTCACAACGAGATCATTTTGCCGTTGATGGATGCCGATGATCATTCCTTCATAGACCGGCTCGCCATGACCCATAAAGAGTCGACCACGCTCTTGCAGGTTAAATAACGCATAAGCCAGTGCTTTTCCCTGCACCATCGAAACTAATACGCCATTAATGCGCTGGGCAATGTTGCTCTTGATGCGGAGGTCGTATTTGTCAAACACGTGGTAGATCAGGCCGGTGCCCGAAGTAACGGTTAAATACTCCGTCCTAAAACCGATCAAACCGCGAGTGGGTATACGGTAATCGAGACGCACACGTCCACGGCCATCGGGAATCATATCGAGCAGTTCGCCCTTGCGCTCCGCCAGGCGGCTCATAACGCCACCCTGGAATTCTTCAGCAAAGTCGACTGTCAGTTGTTCCCACGGCTCGTGCTGCTCGCCGTCCACTTCGTGCATGATGACTTCTGGCCGAGAAACAGCGAGTTCATATCCTTCCCGCCGCATGGTTTCTATTAACACTGAGAGATGCAGCTCGCCGCGACCAGATACACGAAACTTGTCCGGGTCGTCAGTTTCGGTGACACGCAAAGCAACGTTGTGCTTGAGTTCCTGGTCCAGACGCTCTTTGATCTGCCGGCTGGTCAGGAACTTGCCGTCCTGACCTGAAAACGGCGATTTGTTGACCTGAAAGGTCATACTAATGGTTGGCTCATCGACTGCGAGCAATGGCATACCTTCTTCGGCATCGCGTGCGCAGACTGTTTCTGATATTCCGAGATCATCAATGCCGCTGAAAACGACGATGTCTCCGGCAGAAGCCTCTTCGACCTTGCGCCGCTTCAAACCGTCAAATCCGAACAGGTCAAGTATCCGGCCCCGGCGAATTTTGCCGGTATTTGCGACGATGCTGACTGGTGAATTTGACTTGATCCGGCCGCGGTTAATGCGACCGATGCCGAGTACGCCAACGTATGTGTCGTACGCAAGGCTCGAAACTTGAAGCTGCAGAGGACCATCGACGTCTACATCGGGCTCGGGGACCTTTTCGACGATAGTATTAAACAATGGTGTCATGTCGCCGCTACGGCAATCGGCTTCGACACCCGCGTAGCCTTCCAGTGCAGAGGCATAAATTACTGGAAAATCCAGCTGCTCGTCGGTCGCGCCAAGACGGTCAAACAGATCGAATGTCTGATCCAGAACCCAGTCAACCCGGGCTCCGTCTCTATCGACCTTGTTGATTACGACGATAGGTTTAAGGCCCTGAGCAAATGCTTTTTGCGTCACGAAGCGGGTTTGTGGCATCGGGCCATCAACGGCATCGACTAACAGCAACACACTGTCGACCATTGAGAGGACCCGCTCGACTTCGCCGCCAAAATCGGCGTGACCGGGGGTATCAACGATATTAATTCGATAGCCGCTCCATTCGATCGCCGTATTTTTCGCCAGAATCGTGATGCCCCGTTCTCTCTCGAGTTCGTTCGAATCCATGGCGCGCTCGGGAACGTTCTCCCGCTCCCCAAAAGTCCCGGATTGCCTTAGCAGTTGGTCCACGAGGGTGGTCTTGCCATGATCGACGTGAGCGATGATGGCGATGTTTCGAAGTAGGCTTTTGTCAGACATGGTGAGGTCGGTGCTGGCGTGATGGCGGCGGAGTATAGTGACCTGTGGCTACAATTGATACGCCGTAGAATATTCAGGTTGAAATACGGGCCAAACTCGTTGCCACAGCAGCTTCTCTGCGGGCGCGGAGAGGCCCCAATTTAGCGATTAGCGAGAAGAAAATGAGAATTCGATATTACCTGATTCCGATTACCAGCCTCCTGCTGATCGCTTGTGGTGCGAAAACCGTGGAATTCGACCAGGTCGCGTACGAGGAGGATATTCAAAAATGGCGTGAGCAGCGACTGGCCTCTCTTAAGAGCCCTCACGGCTATTTGAATCTGGCGGGCCTGTTCTGGCTGGCCCCCGGTAGCAGCAGCTTCGGGTCGGGCGACGATAACGACATCGTATTTCCGCTTGATTCAGCACCGCGGATCGGTGAATTTGAAGTCACCGAATCGGGCGTAACAATGCGAACCGAGGCAGGTATCGATGTTCGCTATGAGGATAATCCGGTGCGCTCCGTTTTGATCAGCGACGATACCACCGAGAATCCTGTGACCATCACATACGGATCTTTGGCGTGGACTGTCATTTTGCGTGACGGTCGCTATGCAGTGAGGTTGCGTGATTTCGAACATGCGGCGATCGCGGCTTTCCCACCGATTGAGTATTACCCGATCGATCCGAATTTGATCGTATCGGCGACCCTGCATCGATTTAGTGAGCCGAAAATTATCAATGTAGAAACGGTAATTGAGGGACTGGGCTATCGTCCGCAGTCACCAGGTACGGTCAAATTCCAGATCGGTGACGAGTCATTCGAGCTGGAAGCCTATGCTTCGGGCGAGAGTCTGTTTTATGTATTTGGTGATCAGACGAGCGGCCGCGAAACGTATCCTGCCGGCCGATTTCTTTACTCGTCACTTCCTGGCGACGACGGTTTGACCGTGCTGGATTTTAATAAGGCGTACAACCCGCCTTGCGCGTTTAACAGCTTCGCAACCTGCCCGGTGGCCTCGCCTCGCAATCGGCTTGCAATCCGCGTTGAGGCAGGTGAAAAATTTGATCCGGAGACGCATGCAACGCCGGACGGCGCTCATTAGTCGCCGAGTGTGAACGTAACGCCTGCGTTTTCTTCCAGTCGCTTGTGTAATTGACGGGCCATTGCAGTCGCCGGAGTGAGTACTCCGCCTGATGGCGAAAGATCGTCTCTTGCCAGACACACGGCGCATTCGGCAATCATCTTGCTGGTGGATCCGTAGCCGGGGTCCCGATCACCTTTGACCACGGACCGCACAAATGTGCCGTCGGGTAACCTGCCAATCTGGATCAGGTTGAAGTAGCCGGCTTCACGCGCCGCCCGGTCCGGACCTTCTCCGGGCGCAGGCAATATAAATCGTTGCATCAACTTACGCGTAAATTTGAATGATGCCGCGAGCATAAACATGCCTAAGCCGAAAGTGATGCTCGCAGCCTTGATTCGGCCCCGGGTGCCTTTACCCGCTATCACGGCCTCGTGATAGCGAAAATCACGACTGAAAGGGAAGCCCTGAAGCGA
>PVMS01135040.1_pt1 | contig 14988 bp, 13 predicted proteins | sample 1853461 | NCBI WGS metagenome assembly PVMS01 (sample SAMN08582032, study PRJNA380276) | Marine sediment metagenome, whole genome shotgun sequencing project. | isolation source: ocean sediment barecode stripped | collected 2017 | reverse complement strand
CTTAACACAAACACAAGATCGTTCTAAAATCTATTCATTCACCGGGTGACTTGAAGTCACCCGGTGAATAAAGAATACCTAAAATAATGAAGTCTGTCCTTCTTCATCCTTTGAAGTGTCTTCCGTTAAATTTGGACCAGGATCAGCAGAATTTCCATTGTCCATAATTTCTTCTCCAACAATTTCCAATTCACTTATTTTAGGCTCTTCATAGGGTAGGGGATCTAACAGATCAATATTTTTTATTTTATCACTAGTTAATTGATTACCAAGTGCTTTAATGCCTTTTATTGCAATATATTCTTCAAAGTTAATTTGAATTTTTTCTAAACTCCTTTTTGAAAAAACAACTTCAGCCATCGGTCGATAATCCATAGCAACAATTTCCAATTGTGAGCCTGGGTGGTCAGTTATGAATTTTTCCTCCTTATTTGGATTATCTATCATAAAACGCTTTACATAATAGCGCTGCTTATCTCCATCAAAATAGACTGCAGAGATCGGCTTATTGGGAATCCACTTTTCAAGTACGATCATATCACTTACAAAATGTGTGTTAAGATTAGGTACAATTGTTCTTGCATTACCTCTTTGTGTAATGATCAACAATCGATCTTCAGCTGTAAATTCACCCAAAAGCTCTCCTCGATTATCAACATTTAGCCTTTCCACCGTGTCGTCAAACCATATTTTTCTGGGTTTTAATGTCGAAACTCCTCTCTCTTTTAACTCGATTTTTCTAACAGTATGTTTAGTTACTGTGTTTCCACGACTCGATCTTCCCTTTACTGCCAGGTCAGCGAAATCAATATCCCATTTTAATTTTTTTATAGCTCCAACCGCTCTCAATAGAACAGTAATCTTTTCGGCTTCACCATTTGGGTTTGCAGAGAAGTAAAGTACTTTAGAATTATTACTGCCTGCAGTCAGATCATATTCTTTATCGCGAGTAACCCCGGTAACTGAAAAGCGTTTCATAAAGGTAGTGCCACTTTTTCCATCTTTGTAGATCATATTATAGACCGTTCGCTTGTCTTTCTTTTTAAATACGGCAACATGAATGATGTTCTTGCCTACAAAAGTTTTGGAGTCTACTTTGGTAATCATCATTTTACCATCCGATCTAAAGACTATAACATCGTCAATATCAGAACAATCAGCCACATATTCATCTTTTTTTAAGGTTGTTCCCACAAAGCCTTCTGATCGGTTCACAAACAGCTTAGAATTGCGCATCACCACCTTTGTTGCAACGATATCATCGAAGATCCTCAATTCGGTTTTCCTTGTCTTATTCTTCCCGTACTTACTTTTTAAATCCTTGAAATAATTTACTGCAAAGTCAATAATATTATTCAAGTTATTCTTTACTTCTTTAATTTTGTCTTCCAGGCTCTCAATATGTTGTTTGGCCTTATCTATATCAAATTTCGATATTTTTTTAATCCTTATTTCGGTTAACCGAACGATGTCATCCTTTATTATTGCTCTTTTTAGGTGCTTTATATGTGGTTTTAAGCCTTTATCTATAGCAGTTATAACGCCTTCCCATGTTTCTTCTTCTTCAATATCGCGATAAATTCTATTCTCTATGAAGATTCTTTCCAGGGAAGAGAAATGCCATTGTTCTTCCAATTCATTCAGCTGGATTTCCAATTCTTTTCTAAGCAGTTCAACTGTGTGATTCACCGAGTATTTCAATGCTTCAGAAACTCCGATAAAGATAGGTTTGTTTTGTTGGATGATACAACATAAAGGGGAGATAGAAACTTCGCAATTGGTAAATGCGTACAAGGCATCAATTGTTTTATCCGGAGAAATACCGCTTCCCAGATAAATTAATATCTCAACTTCTTTAGCAGTATTGTCTTATATTTTTTTAATTTTAATCTTCCCTTTTTCATTGGCTTTTAAAATGGAATCAATTAAAGAAGAAGTTGTTGTCCCAAAAGGTACTTCACTGATAATCAGAGTAGATTTGTCTTGTTGTGCAATTTTTGCTCTCACTCTAACTTTTCCTCCTCTCAGTCCGTCATTATAATTGGATATATCCGCAATTCCGCCGGTCAAAAAGTCTGGAAACAAACTAAAACTTCTTCCTTTTAAGACCTTTATAGAAGCATCTATAAGTTCATTAAAATTATGCGGCAAAATTTTTGTTGATAATCCTACTGCAATTCCTTCAGCACCTTGCGCCAACAGCAGAGGAAATTTCACGGGAAGGTCAATGGGCTCTTTTCTTCTTCCATCATACGATAACTGCCAATCAGTAGTCTTAGGATTAAAAACAACAGAAAGTGCAAATTTAGACAGCCTGGCTTCGATATATCGAGATGCAGCGGCTCGATCGCCGGTAAGAATATTACCCCAATTTCCCTGCATGTCGATCAACAATTCTTTCTGGCCCAATTGAACCAATGCATCTGCTATACTGGCATCACCATGGGGGTGATATTGCATGGTGTGCCCAACGAGATTTGCGACTTTGTTATACCTACCGTCATCCAGATCCTTCATTGACTGCATAATGCGGCGCTGTACTGGTTTAAATCCGTCATTAATTCCGGGAACTGCCCTTTCCAAAATTACATAGGAGGCATAGTCTAAAAACCAATCTTCAAACATGCCATCTACCTTGGTAATGGTATCTTGGTGTGTTTCTGATTGATTATTTATGTCATTATTAGTATTGTCTTTTTCTTCTTGCATCAGCATTTTAAATCCTTCCTAAAAGAAAGGAAATCATTTTTTTATTTATTATTCCTCGATCAGATCTAGTTCAACTTTTAAATTCTGAATGATGAATTTTTGTCTATCCGGCGTGTTTTTTCCCATATAAAATTCTAATAACTTTTCAATGGATGTTTCCCTATCCATCATTACAGGATCCAACTTGATGTCTTGACCAATAAAATGAACAAATTCATCCGGTGAGATCTCTCCTAAGCCTTTAAAACGAGTAATTTCTGGTTTTCCCTTCAGGCTTTTAATGGCATTTTGTTTTTCATTATCCGAATAGCAGTAAAATGTTTCTTTTTTATCTCTAACTCTAAACAAGGGAGTTTCCAAAATATATAAATGTCCTTCCTTGATCACCTCAGGGAAAAATTGTAAAAAAAAGGTTATTAATAGCAATCTGATATGCATGCCGTCAACATCTGCATCGGTTGCAATAACAACGTTATTATATCGTAAATTCTCTATTCCATCCTCTATGTTAAGCGCCGCCTGAAGAAGGTTGAATTCTTCATTTTCATAAACTATTTTTTTTGTTAGTCCGTACGAGTTTAAAGGTTTGCCTTTTAAGCTAAAAACCGCTTGTGTATTTACATTTCTGGATTTTGTGATTGAACCACTTGCAGAATCCCCCTCCGTTATAAACAAGGTACTTTCCAAACGATTTTCTTTTTTCATATCGCCCATGTGTACCCTGCAATCTCTTAATTTTTTATTGTGCAGATTGGCCTTTTTTGCTCTTTCACGCGCAATTTTACGTATGCCTGATAATTCTTTTCTCTCCTTTTCAGCCTGTAATATCTTTCTCTGAATTTTTTCTGCAACATCTGTATGTCGATGAAGATAATTATCTAAACGACGTTTGACAAAATCATTAATAAATGTACGTACCGTTGGCAAGCCGCCACCCATTTCTGTAGATCCCAATTTAGTTTTGGTCTGACTCTCAAAAATAGGTTCCATTACTTTAATACTAATAGCAGTGACAATAGATTTTCTTATGTCTGAAGAATCATAATTTTTTCCAAAATATTCACGAATTGTTTTTACAATAGCCTCTCTGTAAGCATTTTGATGGGTTCCGCCTTGGGTAGTGTGTTGTCCGTTTACAAAAGAGTGGAACTCCTCACTATATTGAGATTTACTGTAGGTAAGTGCAATTTCAATATCCTCTTCCATTAAGTGAATTATAGGAAAAAGTTTAGATTCCTCTGCTATATTTTCATCCAGTAGATCTTTTAATCCATTATCAGAGAAATATTTTTCTCCATTAAATAAGATCGTTAAACCAGTGTTTAGATACACATAATTTTTGATCATTTTTACCACGTACTCCTTTCTGAACTTATAATGAGGGAAAATAGTGCTATCTGGATTAAAAGTTACTTTTGTGCCTTTTCTTGATCCGGAGGCTTCCAAAGGCAGATCATTAATTAAATTACCTTGTTCAAATTCTACGATCTTCGTTTGGTTGTCTCTTATAGATTGTACTCTGAAAAAGGAAGAGAGTGCATTCACTGCTTTTGTTCCTACACCATTTAACCCTACCGATTTTTTAAAGGCTTTAGAATCATATTTTCCGCCTGTATTCATTTTAGAAACAACATCGACCACTTTGCCAAGCGGAATTCCCCTACCGTAATCTCTAATCATTACCCGATCATCTTTGACTGAAATTTCTATGGTTTTTCCTGCGCCCATAACATATTCATCAATCGAATTATCAAGAACTTCCTTGATTAATATATAGATACCGTCATCTGGAGAGGAACCATCGCCAAGTTTTCCAATATACATACCGGGTCGCATCCGTATATGTTCTTTCCAGTCAAGTGAACGTATATTATCCTCGGTATATTTTACTTCTTTCGCCATGAAATTTTTTGAATATGTCAGTGCTAAAATACTATTTAGACTGAAAAAATAAAATTACCTTTTTAATTAGTTATGAACAAGAAATTAAGACAAAAAAATGAGGCTAATAGATCGAACTCTTGAAGATGACAAAAGAATCGCACAGGTTTGCCCAAAAATTTGACCAACACTTATTAATCTAAAAAATATTAGATCAGTAATTTGAATTCTAATAATTATTCTATTTTTGAACTTATTATAAGTGAATAAATAGTTATTTTATTTCGCTATTTTTACCAAAACAGAAATTTTTAATGATCAAAAAACAGATACCTAACCTATTTACAATATTAAATTTGTTTTCAGGGATTATAGCTGTAATTATGGCTGCTACCGATAAACTTATTGAAGCGGCATTCTTTGTTTTTTTAGGAATATTTTTCGATTTTTTTGATGGTTTTTTTGCTAGAAAATTCAATGTTACCGGGGAGTTTGGTAAACAATTGGATTCATTGGCGGATATGGTAACTTCAGGAGTTGTGCCCGGAATTGTAATGTTCCAGTTAATTTTATTTTCTGCAAAAGAAAGCTACTTTATGGAGCTGTCCTGTGAAATTGGCAACTGGAACAGTTTTGAAGAGAGTAAATTTTATTTATTGCCTCTGATTGGACTTATAATTCCTCTGGCTTCTGCCTTTCGACTGGCAAAATTCAACCTTGATGAAAGACAAACAAGTTCATTTATCGGATTACCAACACCTGCCTTGGCTATATTTATCGTATCACTCCCTTTGATTATTGAATATTCCAATTATGATGTATTGATTAAATTATTGCAAAATAAATATCTGTTGATATTCATAACATTGTTAGGAAGTTATCTTCTGAATGCAGAAATTCCATTATTTGCTTTAAAATTTAAAAATTATCAATTGGCTGATAATAAGGTTCGATACGCGTTTTTATTTCTTTCGATACTTTTATTTGCAATCTTTAAAATAGTTGCAATTCCCATAGTAATAATTCTCTATATTTTTATTTCTGTAATTGATAATATGAGGAAAAAAAATAAAGCATATTAAATAAATAATATGCTTTATAACCTGATTTCGACCTAAGCATTCTGTGAATCGAATCTTAGGTCGAACTCAGTCCATCAATGCGCAAAGTTCATATTATCTATTTTGATAACTGTAGAGCAGCTAATTTTGTACCAATAGAAACGAGAATGGTTAAATCAAACCTTTATAAAGGTCAACCTATTTCAGGACGAGACCGTGTAAAGCGATAATAATGGATTCCCGTAACCAGTCAAGCTGGTCACAAGCCGCGGGAATGACACGAACGGTGGTTTTACTTCTCCAGTTACATACTAATCCGCTATTGTATTTCACTACTTGCGACGATTGGGATAGGGTTTTACTGAACTTGTGTCATTCCCATGTAAAAGGGAATCTACCACTATTGGTTTATGCATTTCCATGCTTTTAGAAATGATATTTGATATATTGTGTCATTCAACCATGATTATGCGATATTTCAATATGGGCACGTCAATATTTTTTAGGGCTTGTTATATGATAGGTTTACACTTATTTTGTTTTTAAGATAACTTACTTTGATTTATAAGTAAAATGTTGACCTCCAACACTTGCTTCAAACATCAAACCCCCAAGTGGCTGGGTGAAGACTACCACACCATTTACATAAGCCACATCAAGAGAAACTCCTGGCTTGATTGCGACGGCAGATACTTGCGCATCAAACTTTAATTTTCCATTGACAAAATGTTTATAAGCTTTCTTGTTTTCAAAAAATATTATTTCGCTATATTGTTGTCCTCCAGCCTGTAAACCTATAGAAGCTTGTTTTAAAGTTGAAGACCCGGTCACTTCGTGATTTTCGTAAACTATACCTTTACCACCTGCGCCTCCGAGTACAAAACCCGCTTTTGTAACCTTAGGAAAAACAACATATCCATAAGCACTTTTATGATAGGATTCAATACCTGAATTTGTTTCTACCATTTTATCAAGAGCTTTTTTTGAATCTGCAGTGAGTTCAGGTTGCCATCCTCCAACTTGTGCATTTAAGTTGAAAGAAATGCTTAATCCTATAAATAGAACTAATAATCTTAGTTTTTTTAATTGTAATGAGTTCATTTTTTATTGATTTGAGTTATTGCCAAAAAATTGTGCATGCAAAAATAAGAAATTAACCTGCTAATTTAATTTCTATGGCAAAAATAAATGAACATAAATACAATTTATTCAATCTTTTCATGTTATTAGGTTGTTATATTAAAATATGATATAAATTCTCTCCCTGTTTTTATCATTCAATAAATTATTTCGATTTAATTAAATCATAATTGTTATGAAAGCAGAAATACGCAAATATTTACCCCTAATTTTTATCTTTAGTTTTGTTCTGTCCTATGGGCAAACCACGGTACCTTTTGCAAAAAGGTATGAAACTCAAGGTATTAATGGTGATCTAACCATTATTGGTAATTCTAATGTAGGAGAAACAGCGACGGATCCATATAATGGTAATACACAGAACAACTTTATCGATATGGTTTATATAGATATTGATAATAGTGCTGCCACCTATAATTCGAGTAGTGCAAATTTTACAACCAATAGATGTAATAGGATCGTTTATGCCGGTTTATACTGGGGATCTATGAGGGTTCCAACAGATTCTATCCCTACAGAAGTGAAATTCAAGGTGCCGGGAGGTTCATATCAGGATATTACCGCCGATACATCATTAGATAGAATTCACTATAAAGATGTAACGGGATTGGTAAATACTACCTCAAACCCTTCGGGAGAGTATTTTGTTGCAAATATTAATTCCGAAGAGGGCAGGAATAATTCAGCAGGATGGTCTCTGGTAATCGTTTATGAAGATCCTACAGAAACAAGAAAATATATATCCACGTTTGATGGATTTTCGGCGGTAAGAAATTCGCCTAATAATGTTGTTGATTTTAGCTATTCAGGCTTTGTAACGCCTCCGGCAGGCCCAGTTGAAGGTAGAGTAGGAGTTGCTGCTTTGGAAGGTGATCTTGGATGGGTTGGTGATCAAATGCTGTTTAAATCGGATGGGAATGCAACTTTTACTGCTCTCTATGATGCAGAAACGCCTGTTAATAATTTCTTTAACAGTAAAATAACTATTGATGGTGCTCAAGTAACTGATAGAAATGTTAACAGTACCAATACTTTAGGATGGGATCAAAAACTTTTAAATTTAACAGACCTTAATCCTGGTAATAGTCTCATTGGAAATAATGAAACAGGGGCAACGGTTAGAGTAACCAATAATATTGGAGGAGATCATATCTATACATTTTTAAACACTTTTGCAGTAAATATTATAGAGCCTACCTTAAAAGTTCTGACAAGTGTTGAAGACACTTCTGGAAATCAGATAACACATGCCTCTCCTGTACCACTTGGTGCAACTGTTTGGTACAATATCAATTTCCAAAATATAGGAACCGATAATGCGCTGAATACATATATTTTAAATGTGCTGCCATTCAATGTTACTCTCGATGAAAGTACAATAGATCTTCCGGCAGGAGTAACATATACTTACGATGCGGGAAACAGAGAGCTTAGATTTGAAATAGATGCCTCTTTAGTGGAAAGAGGATCACTCTCTACCTCACACGATATAAGATATCAGGTAACTGCTTCAGATCAGTGTTTTGATTATACAGATGCATGTACCAATCTTTTAGAAAACAGTATCTTATCTTATTATGATGGTGAAACTTCGGGTCAAAATATATCCGGACAACCAGGTTTAAATGGCGTAAATGGATGTGGACTCGGAAACGAGGGATCCATGGATCTATATGTTGATACAAGTTCATGTTCATTTGATTCTGAATTATTTATATGTAACGACACGCTTACTTTTGAAGGTGACGACGGATATGATACCTATATATGGACAAACGAAGTAGGAGATGTTATTAGTAATACTAGGGAAGTAACAGTTAACGGATCTGGTGTTTATACTGCAACCCAACGCAGAACAGGATGTACAGAGACCATTAGAATTGTGACGGTATTAGGATTAGACGTTACCGTAGATCCAATTGAAGCATTGTGTAAAGACAGTAATGGAGGCGCTGCAATAACAGTAAATGAGACATCGGCTTCTTATTCATTCGAACTTTCTCAGGGGGCTAATATTTTATCCTCTGTTATGGATAAAACATCAAATACACACACTTTTACAAATCTACCGATTGGTAATTATACGGTTAGGTCGACAAATGCCGATGGTTGTTTTGATATATCAAATTTTATTATAACCGAGCCAACCCTTTTGGTTGCTACCTCTAATTTATTGGAAAATGTAGCCATCTGTAATGGAACCATAATAGACGGTAGTTTGCAGGTATTCGGTTCAGGGGGAATTCCACCATATGAATATAGTATTGATGGAGGAACCACCTATCAAACGGAAGATATTTTCTACGTAAGTACCGAAAAAACATACGACATGATAATCAGAGATGCCAATGGTTGTGCTATGCCAACCAGTGTTACAGTAGGGTTTGAAGAAGAAATCGTATATGAAGTTTCAAAAGAAGATATTATATGTGTTGGAGATAAAGATGGTAGAATATCTATTGATATAACAAACAATCAAAGCTATACAGTTACTTGTAGTTTGGATGGTGTTAACTATACGAACTCAACTGAGTTCACCGGACTAGGAAGAGGTACCTATGAATTGTGGATAAAGAAAGAAAAAGGATCTGTATTATGTGAGACTTCCCATATCATTGAAATAGATCAATTGATTGAATTGGAACTAAGTGCCAATACAGATTTTTCATGTGATAATGGAGGAAATATGATCGTTGCACAGGTAGATCCAATTTATCTGAATGATGTAACTTATTATTTAGATGGAAAAGATACAAACAATACTTCGGGAATCTTTGAGAATGTAAGCAAAGGAACTCATGAGGTTACCGTAAAACACAATGAATACAATTGTTCTGACGAGCCTATAGTTCTACAGGTAGAAGATTATACGCCTCTGGTGTTTAATGTGATCAATACGAATTTAAATGAGTATACCGTTGAAGCCAGTGGTGGAAAACCAGGCTATGAATATAGTTTTGACAGTGATGATAATTACGGTTCGGATAATGTATTAAATATCGTTCGAACTAAAGAATACGCATTCTATGTTCGCGATGAAAAAGGATGTATAACAGAACAAACGCTATTGTTAGAAGTCTTGGATATTGAAATTCCCGATTTCTTTACGCCTGAAGGTGATGGAATAAATGATACGTGGTATCCAATAAATATAGTGCAGTATCCTAATATAAATGTGAAGATATTTGATAGATACCAGCGAATGATAGCAAGTTATCAGGGTGTGCAATATTATTGGGATGGCACCTACGATAGCAGGAAGTTGCCCAGTGGTGATTACTGGTATGTGATTAAACTGAATTCATCCGATGACAATAGAGAATTTAAAGGAAATTTCACCTTAGTAAGATAAAATTGATATGAAAAAAATAATTTTTGTAGCCATATTATTGCTTTCGTTCATGGTGAAAGCACAGGAGTTCAAATTAACGCCTTTTACGCAATATTTGGTTGAAAATCCTTTTGCAATATCACCGGCCTATGCAGGGTTCAGCGATGTGCAAAGATTGCGTTTAACCGGTGCTTTTCAATGGGTTGGATTGGCAAATGCGCCAAATATACAAACACTATCTTACGATGCTCCTATCTTAGAAAAATCGGGTGTTGGTGGGATTTTATACAATGACAGAAATGGGAATACATCACAAATTGGTGGTCAGCTCAGTTTTGCACATCATTTAATAATAAATGATAGTAACGAGCAGTATCTTTCTTTTGGCCTTTCCTATAAATTTGTTCAATTCAAAATAGATGTTTCCGATTTTGACAATCCAAATGATGACCCAAATGTCGGGGCTAATATTTCCTCTTTTAACTCAAATTTTGACGCAGCAGTCTTATATAACCTAGGAAGATATTACTTTAGTTTTAATGCAGTCAATATTTTGAATAAAAACCTAAAGGCTTTTGATGATTCCGAACCACAGAAATTGAGAAATTATTATATATATACAGGTTATGTTTTTTTACTTAACGATGGTCTTATAGAATTAGAACCTTCTCTATTTTTTAAATATTACGAGAGCGACAGCCGATCTACCACCGACATTAATTTAAAGGCAAGAAGAATTACGGATGACGGATATTATTGGATCGGTGTTAGTACGAGGTTTATCAACGATCAAAGTTTTGAACCTGCGGCCGTAGTGCCTATGCTAGGGTTAAAGAAAAGTAAATTTTATGTAGGTTTTGCCTATCAATACAATATAAACGAAGCCAGTGAGTTAAATCATGCGGGAACCTATTTATTAACTTTGGGTTATGATTTTAACTCGAATAGAGGTTCAAGGTGGTAACATCCACGCTTGATGAAAATATTAAATTAAATAAAAAGGGTTATGAAAAAAGGAAAGATTATTTTGTACTTATTACTACTCGTGATTTTAGGTTTCTCGACCTATGGTCAGGAATCAAAACAAGCCGTTAATAAAATAGAATATGCAAAATTACCGGCAAAGGTAAAGAAGCAAGTCGAATCATGGAAGGGCTTTAAAATTACCAGCACGTCCTATTTTATTGAAAATAACGCAAAAGTTTATAAGATTGTATTAGATGATGGGAAATCAACTTTTGATGTGAAAATGGATAAAAACGGAAATATTTTAGGAAGAGAAGAAGATTATTTATAAAAAGTTAGAATTTGATTGTTAGGCCTTAACTTCATGAGCTCTTTATGTTGTTAAGGCTTTTTTTATACTTTTCTTTCCTTTAATTCAAAACTTTCCCCTAAATATACTTTTCTAACCATTTCATCCTCGGCCAGTTCCTTAGGAGTTCCTTCCTTTAAAATTCCACCTTCAAACATCAAATAAGTTTTATCTGTAATTGTAAGTGTGGCGTGAACATCATGATCAGTTATTAAAATACCAATATTTCTATCTTTGAGATGAGCTACAATATTTTGTATATCCTCAACAGCAATTGGATCTACACCGGCAAACGGTTCATCTAATAAAATAAACTTAGGATCGGAAGCCAAAGCACGGGCTATTTCCGTCCGTCGTCTCTCTCCACCAGAAAGTAAATCTCCACGATTCTTTCTAACATGCCCCAAACCAAATTCTTCAATTAATGATTCTAATTTATCTTTTTGTGCACTCTTTGATAATGTTGTGAATTGTAATATGGCCATTATATTATCTTCCACCGATAATTTTCTAAAAACAGATGCTTCCTGTGCTAAATAACCCACACCTTTTTGAGCACGCTTATACATGGAATCACCTGTAATATTTTCATCATCCAAATATATATTGCCTTTATTAGGTTTGATCATCCCTACGATCATGTAGAACGAAGTTGTTTTTCCAGCTCCATTTGGCCCTAACAATCCAATAATCTCACCTTGCTCTACCTGTAACGAAATGTTTTTAACAACTTTTTTGTTACCGTATATTTTCGTAATGTTCTCTGCTCTCAGTATCATTGTTTTATCGTTTAACAATTTTTATATCGGTCATTCAGTCCTTTTTTTTCAAGTATCAAAGGAATAATTTTTTCAAGCCTTTTCAATTTGGTAGTATCTCTTTTGGCACTCTTTATATGTTCAATATATTCTCTTTTTCTCCCAGGTGTGAGCTTGTTAAAAGATGTTTCTAATTTAGAGCTTTTTTTAAACGATGTTAACAATTCTTCAGGCATAGTTATTCTACCTGTTTTTCTAAGGGCTTTTATAACCAAACCCTTTTTATGAATTACAATTGTTTGCGCTATATATTCTAAAATTATTTTTTCATTGATCTCATTTAACTTTTCAAAACGCATTTGTCGCATGGCTTTTGTCGTACCTTCTTGTGCATTTATAAGTACATTAAAATTGTCGTTTAATAAACCTCCTTGAAAAAACCACAATCCAACATGGTTCTTAAAAGCCCCAATACCCAATAAATTTTTGCCATTGGATGTATAAGTCGGCATCCCCCACTTAATAGTTTCGGCTAACTCTGTTCTTCCAATAATCTCTCTCAATTTAATAATTAGATCTTTCTGTTTTATGTGGTTTTTAATATATGCATCAACATTTGTCGCTTTTTTCATAGATGAATGATTTACGGTTTAGTTTTTTGCATTTTTACATTTTCTTTTTCTTTTTCTTTTTCTTTTTCCTTTTCTTGTTTCTGAATAATATATTTAGATATTTTAATACTTACTTCATACAGAATTATCATTGGTATTGCAACGATCACCTGACTTATTATATCGGGAGGAGTAATTATTGCTGCTAATATCAGTACCATTACAAGCGCATACTTTCTATATTCTTTTAAAAATTCAGGTGTTACCAATCCCATTTTTGTCAAAAAATAGATGATTATCGCTAATTCAAATATCAGCCCTGCAGAAAGACAAGAAGCTTTGAGCCAACCGGTATAAGAATTCAAGTCAAAATTATTTTTCACTTCGTCGGCAACGGTATAACTACCTAAAAAATTTATTGATAAAGGAGTAATTACATAATATCCAAACAAAATTACAACAAAAAATAAAAATGAAGAAACTACAATAAAACTTTTGGCATTCTTTTGTTCATTATCATATAGTGCCGGTTTAAGGAACTTCCAAACTTCATAAATAAGATAGGGAAAAGCAAAAATAAATCCAAAGAAAATGGAGGTCCAGATATGGGTTGAAAATTGCCCTGCCATGGTTCGACTTTGAACGATAAATGGTATTTCATCTATACACAAACCATCGGTTCCTAAAAACTGTGAAACTTTGCATAAGAATCGATATGTGACGAATGAGGGGTCTTTTGGTGCAAGAATAATAGAGTTAAAAATAAAGCCCTTCATCATAAAGGCCACCATCCCAAATGCGAAAATAGCTAATGCAGACCTTATTAATGTCCATCTTAAAACTTCAAGATGGTTTAAAAATGACATCTCCTTTTGTTGTTCGCTCATAATTTTATTGCTCTAATAATATCAAATAATGCCTTCCTTTAACAAATCGTGAAAATGAACAACTCCTATATATTTATTCTTATTGGTTACTAATATCTGTGTAATATTATTTTTTTCCATTATGTCTAAAGCGTTTATAGCCATTTCATTATCAGCAACAGTAATTGGACTTTCACTCATAATATCTTTTGCATGTAGACTATTTATATCTTCATTGTTTTCCAACATTCTTCTTATGTCACCGTCTGTAATTATCCCAACAATCCGATCATTTTCAATTACCGCTGTTGTACCGAGACGCTTTTCTGATATCTCTACAATAACATCTTTAATTGAAGAATGTAAACTGACCATTGGCACTTCATTCTTTGATAAGAGATCTCTTACCCGCAAATATAGTTTTTTTCCAAGCGTTCCACCCGGATGGTACCTGGCAAAATCTTTGGATGAAAAATCATTCAACTCCAGAAGACAAATTGCCAAAGCATCTCCAATAACTAATTGCGCTGTTGTACTGCTTGTTGGTGCTAAATTATTTGGACATGCTTCTTGTTCAACATAGGAGTTTAGAACGAAATCTGCATTTTGTGCCAGGTAAGAATCAGTATTGCCGGTAATAGCAGCAATTTTATTGCCATAATTCTTAATTAATGGAATTAACACCTTTATTTCTGGTGTGTTTCCACTTTTTGAGATGCAGATAACAACGTCATCTTTAAGAATATTGCCCAGGTCACCATGAATAGCATCGGCAGCATGCATGAATATCGATGGTGTTCCGGTAGAATTGAATGTAGCTACTATTTTACTTCCCACTATGGCACTTTTCCCAATGCCTGTTACGATGACTCTTCCTTTGGAATTGAGTATAGTTCTAACAGTATTTTCAAATCCTTCATCTACTAAATTTATCAAATTTTTAATGGCATCAGCTTCAATGTTTATCGTTTTTTTTGCCGTTGCAATTATATCTTTTGAATTTTTCAAATCTTTTTTATTTTAATAAATAAATTGTATATTTAAATACTTAAAAATTAAACCTACCATTAAGTATTAGAAGTAAATATATTACTTATAGTCATATCTTTGCAAAAATATTCAAAATTAGAGAAATAAGAGGATGAAAGTGACAAAATTTGATCTCCAAAATAATTTAAAAAAATATTTTGGATTTAATAAATTTAAAGGCTTACAGAAGAAGGCAATTGAAAACATTATAGAAGGCAATGATACTTTTGTAATAATGCCTACAGGGGGAGGAAAATCGTTAATTTACCAGCTTCCGGCGTTGATTT
>PVMS01113620.1_pt1 | contig 14991 bp, 19 predicted proteins | sample 1853461 | NCBI WGS metagenome assembly PVMS01 (sample SAMN08582032, study PRJNA380276) | Marine sediment metagenome, whole genome shotgun sequencing project. | isolation source: ocean sediment barecode stripped | collected 2017 | reverse complement strand
GACGCGGCAGTTCTCGACCGTCACTCCTTGTGCCTCGACAATCAGGATTACCGCCTCGTCCTGCGCCAGGTCGGCACCGGACCCCTTGACGGTCAAGGACTGCCGCGTCGAGGCAAGGGCTTTCGGCATCTATCTCCAGGCCGGAGGTGGACACCATATCCTCGACAACGAGGTTGTCGGTGACACTTCGCTGCCGGTTGCCCGCAGGGGCAATGGCATTCACCTCTGGAATACCGAGGACAACGAGATTCGCGGTAATCGTTTGGTTGATGTTCGGGATGGGGTCTACCTGTCATTTGCTCACGACAATACGATCCATCGAAACCAGGGGGACGGCCTGCGCTACGGCATTCACTACATGTACTCGGAACGCAACACCCTGACGGAGAATCGCTTCAGCAGAGGCACCGGTGGGATTGCTCTGATGTTCTCGATGCGCAACCGCATTGAAGACAACGAAGCCGTCGACAATCGCGACTTCGGTATTCTGTGTCAGCAGATCGAGCACTCGCATCTGGAAGGCAACCGGATGTTGGGGAACGGCCGCGGCTTCTTCCTCGAGAACTCCGCCGGCAACGACTTCGTCAAGAACCGTCTGCAAGGAAACGGTGTGGGCGTTTACCTGACAGCCGGTTCTGAGCGGAACGTGTTCAGCGGTAACCTTTTCATCGCCAATCTGGTCCAGGTTTTCGAGACCCGAGCCGGTGACAACGCTTTCTTCGATCAGGGCCGCGGCAACTTCTGGAGCGACTACGCGGGTTTCGACTGGAATGGAGATGGAGTCGGCGAGACTCCCTACCAACTGAACACTGCCGCATCGAGTTTGATCGCCCGACGGCCGGTAGCTCGTTGGTTCTGGATGAGCCCCGCTCTGGCGCTGCTCGATTGGTGGGATGCTCGCCTCGGAACGCCAGGGTTCTCCTCCTTCGATCCCTTCCCGCTGGTTCACGCTACCGCTGGCGTCGCAGAGGGGTCTCGGTGAGCACGGGACTGCGGTTTGCGAAGGTCGGCCGATGCTTCGGTGATCAAGTCGCACTCTTGGATTTGGAACTCGATTGCCCGGCGGGTGCCCTGACCTGTCTCGTCGGGCCCAACGGTGCCGGAAAATCCACAGCTCTGGCGCTGGCAGCGGGTCTCCTGGCGCCGACGGCGGGGGAGGTTCTCTTCGAGGAGCATCCGATCCGGCCGACTGTGCCGCCGGCGACGACGGGGTACCTGCCCCAGCGCAGCGCTTTCCACTCTTCATTCACCGTCGGAGAAGTTCTGGACTTCACTTGCGCAGCGCGTTCCGCCGCGAGCGACGAGCGCCGCAGTGCTCTCGAGATTACCGGCCTGGGCGAAGTGCTGGGCCGCTTCGTGGGCGAACTGTCCGGTGGCTGGTGCCGCCGGCTCGGTCTTGCCTGTGCTCTCCTGGGATCACCCGCCCTCTTGCTGCTCGACGAGCCCTTTGTCGGGCTCGACCCGGAAACCCATGACCGCCTGGTGAGTCACCTGCAAGCGAGACTCGAATCGGGCGCTACCATGGTTATCGCCAGCCACGAGTTCGAGAGCCTCGATCCGTTCGGACCCAATGTGGCGGTGCTCGAGGAGGGACGTCTGCGCATGACCGCGACCTTCTCCTTGGACAATGCCGCTGCCGAAGGCGATTCGCATGTCTCGAGTCGCAGCGTCTACCGCCGGGCCCTGAGAGCGGGGCCGAGTCCCGTCCGAGGAGAGTCGGACTGATGGCAGCTACCGGGAAAGTGCTTCTCGTGGCGCGGCGCGAGATCCGGCTGCTCAGCCGTAGCCGTGCGCTCATGGGAGCGGTCACGCTGCTCGTTTCGGTGGCGTGGCTACCAGCCATCCTTCTGCCGTTGCGACGAGGCTCGCTTGGAGTCGCACCGTTTACCGAAATGCTCCCTCTTCAGATCGCTCTGGAGGCGGTTTTTCTGCCCCTCCTGGCACTCCTTGCGGGAGCCGAATTGTTTGCCGGTGAGCTCGAGGATGGCTCGCTTGTTGCGGCCTTGACCCTGCCAATCTCGCGTCGAGCGTGTTTCGCTGGCAAGTGTCTGGGCCGGGCCGTGACCCTCGGAGCTGTTTACGTCGCCGCGTTCGCCAGCGCCGGACTGGTGGTGGCTGGGCGGCAGGGCAGCGCCGGGTGGGGGGACTGGACGGTGATCACCGGTGCCGGTCTTCTCGTCTCAGTGTCTTGCGGCGGTATCGGTGCGGCACTGGGGTCTGGGGGCAGTGGCCGGGTCAGGGCGTTCGGCGCGGCTCTGGTCACATGGATTGCGCTCGTTTTTGCGATCGATGCTGTGTTGCTCACGATTGTGATTGCGCTGGCTCCGCCACCGCCAGGCTCAATCGGATCGCATGGGCACTCCGAGATCGCCGCTCCTCGCACTGAGATGCCGATTCGCGATCCCCATGCCAGGGAGGCCGAGCCCGAGGGACCCGAGGCGGACGCTCTGTCTGTACGACTGATGGCTCTGAGTCCGGTGGGTCTCTTTCGCCTGACCAGCCTCGCGGCCAGTCCCAACCTGAGGCCTCGGCTCGCTCTGGCATTCCCTGGCGGGACGAGCGCCAGTATCTGGACCACGATTCTCGCCGGGTGGTTGGTTTGGCTGGTAGCGCCGTTGGCGATTGGGCTTCGCCGATTCCTTCGCGCCGATCTGAGTTAGAGCGGTCAAGATTCTCGCACCACTCAGGTCAGCTCAGGACGGGTCGGGGCTGCGCTCTACGGCGGCAGCTGCATCCTGCCGCTGAAAGTAGTAGGGGTCGAAATCATCATCCTTGGAGGACCGGGTGTTCAATCGCCCGTCCTCACCGATGCTGAAAGTGATCGTGCCGGCACTCCCGGCGGCGAAGACCGCCGCGTCGGCCGTCTGCTCCTCGAGGACGAGAGAGAACTCCTGCGAGTACACAGAACCGGAAAAAGTCATCGCGGTGTCCGTGATCTCCAGGATCAACCCCTTCAGATCTACCGTGAGGCCTCGGATCAGGCGGTCTTTCTGCTCGGTCGTCAACTCTGAAGTCGCCGCCTCGATAGCCTTCATCGAGGCCTCTTCGTCTAGAGACCAGGTGCCACGAAACCCTTCCGGCACCTCGGCGTTTGCCGGAGCGCTGAGGAGTGATGCAAGAAGTAGAACAAGCATGGGTTTCGACATTGTCACCGCTCTTTTAGGTGGCGCTGGAATCAACCACTTCCAGAATTTTCTGGTGACTCGGCGAGCCGTTTGAGGTCGCCGGACTCAGAGCCGAGCGGGTAGCATCGAACGGGCCATGAGGATCGCGATCTCGCCATTTCCGACCGGTCTTGCGAGGTCGGATTCACTTCCTGATTCTACCAATTCTGCCGACGGCCCCCGATCTGACCCCAACCAGACTATTGTCGTGATGCCGTACGGGCCAGGCTCCAGGTCGAGCTTTGAGAGCGGCGTCGCGCCGCGATACGCTTCTTCCTGGGGGCGGCAAAGGCAGACGCCGTTTGTTACGCCTGGAGAGTGACGATGGCCGTGATCAACACACCGAGTCGCACCGCGGTCCTGGCGCTGGCGCTGCTTGTCGTTCCAGGCTCGTTGGTTGCTTCCGGCCCCCAGGACCCCGAGTCAGCCCAGATAACCGAGGAGCAGGAGGTGGCGCAGGAAGAAGTCTCGCCAGAGATTGAAGGTCCCCCTGCTGGCGAGGAGGTGGTGGACGAGGGCGACTGGGATGCGCTGGAGAGGGATCCCTGCGCACTGGGAACCGAGGGTAATTGGATCGACTGGATGAATGAAAAGGTCACCCACTCCGTCTGTGGCTCGGCGCGCTGGTTCGACAAATTTTTCGGTACCCTCCGCGGTGACGAGGACCGTGATGCGACCTTTGGACGTCTCGGTCTCGGCGCCCGCTGGGATCAGGACGACGGCGTGGACGAAGAGTTGCGCTTCCGCGCCAAGATGCACTTTCCGAACATGGACGATCGAGTCAACGCCGTCATCGGCCGTGGCAGCAGCGACGAAGTTCTCGAAGACGAGGGTGAAACGGAGCTGCCGCAGCATGGTTTCTTCGACAATGAATCAGAGTGGTTGTTGGGATTCGGTTACCACCTGAACCGATCGCATCGGAATCGCATTTCACTGAGTGTCGGCTCGTCTTTCAGGAACTCCCGTCCGGATCCCTACGTGCGTCTGCGCTTCATTTCTCGTCGGCCTTTGTTCGGAAAGGCGAACCTGTATCTCCGACTGGTCCCGCAGTGGCAGGATTCCCGGGGCAAAGGAGTAACGGCCAGAGTCGGGATCGATCGCCTGATCGGTCAGCGGGTCCTGCTTCGCTGGGAGGCGTCGGCGAAGAAATTCGAGCGGCGGTTCGACGGCGTGGCGTATGGAACGAACTTCCAGGTCTTCCAGAGCATCGGAGTCGGGCGAGCGATGCGCTATCTCGTCGGCTTTTGGGGCCAGAGCGGCTTCGAGCATGAGCCCGAGGACTGGGGGGCCCGGGTCACCTTCCGTGACAGCATCTACAAGGAGATACTCTTCATCGAGGTTCTGGGCGGGGTGAACTTTCGGTGGCGCGAGGGGGACCTTGGGCGCGACAGGAAGTACCTCGGGGGACTGCTGTTCGAACTCAAGTTCGGGAAGTGATCGATATCCGATGACCTGTCAAAGCAAGGTACTTGGCTGCGGGGTGATGCTGGCACTGTGGATGGCGACTGGCGCCCGAGTGGAGGCAGCGGCGTCCCGGTCTGTGCCGCTCGACGACCGGCTGGTTTACGACATCAGCTGGCTGGGCGTTCAGTGTGGCGAGATGACACTCGAGAGTGCGCCGGTGGATGGCAAGCCGGCTCTGGTTCGCATGCTGATGACGGTAAGAACTTCTGAGATCTTCGATCGCGTCTACAAGGTGAGGGCGGAGATCGAGTCGATCTACAATATTCGCCAGGGCAGTACGCGCAGCTACCATGAGCAGAGTTCCGAAAAGGACAAGGCCAAAGACGACCTGTGGCAGGTGAACTTTCGCGCCCGCAAGGCCCATCGGAACCTCAATGGCCGCAAGCAGGTATTCGACCTTCCGGAAGGTGGCGGCCACGACCCGCTCGCCATGCTCTATCGTCTGCGAGCTCTGGCCACCGAGCCGGGAGTGAAGTTGGCCATCACCGTGATCACGACTCACGGGAGCGTCGAGGCTCGCGCGCTGGTCGAGAGATGGGAGCGTTTTGAGACGCCGTCGGGAGAGGTGACGGCGCTCAAGGTGGTCCAGCAGGCGGTTGGCGACGGCGAGTTCGCGCGTGGCAGCGGCATGACGATGTGGCTCGCCAACGACCGCGAGCGCACGCCCTATCGCATTGAGTTCGACATGCCGTTTGGCACCTTGGTGGCGGCGCTGGCGAGGGACAGCAGACTCGACGGAGATCTCGAGCGGCGCTAGGGTGACCCACCATGGCAGTGATCCGAACTCTAATCATCAGCTTTTTGTGTCTGGCGCCGGGTGTTGCCGGTGCGTTGCCTCTGGAGCCGCAGAACTCGCCTGAGGTCGACCCGCCGAAGGAGGAGTCCGCAGCGTCGGAGGACGAGGAGAAATTGGAGCTCTTTCCCGACGAGGCACCGGAAGTCTCGGACGCTGAATTGCGGGCCCAGGGGGAGGATCCCTGCGCTCTGAACGAGGAGGGCAACTGGGTCGATTGGCTCAACCGGAAAGTCACTTCGAGTGTCTGTGGCTCAGCGCGTTGGTTCGACAGTTTCTTCGGCACCCAGAACGAATTCGACAATCGGCAATCGACGTTCGGCAGGATGGGGGTTGGAGCATTCTGGGACGAAGACGACGGGTTCGACCCTGAGTTCAGTCTTCGGGCCAAGTGGAATTTCCCCAACATGGAAAACAGATTCAATGCCGTTGTCGGTCGCGGCGATGTGGAGGACATTCTCGAGGGCGGGGAATCGACGTCGCCCGCCGACGACTTTTTCGACGCGGAGAGCGAGTGGTTGGTCGGATTCGACTACCACCTCGAACTCGGAGCCCGGTCCCGCCTGAGTCCCAGCGTGGGCACCAGCTGGTCGAGTGGTCTCGACCCTTACGTTCGTCTCCGCTACGTATTCCAGACGTCGACCAGCGAAAGGGGTCAGTTTCGCATCCGGGTGATTCCTCAGTGGCAAAAGAGCAAGGGGTACGGCTACACAATTCGCCCGAGTTATGACCACACCCTCGGCGAGAAATTCATGCTTCGGCTGGATGGGTCGATGAGGGACTTCGAGGAGAAGATCGGTGGCTTTGCCTACGGCGCCTATGTGAACCTGTTTCACAAGCTGAGTCCGAAGAACGCAATGAGGTACAAGATCGGCGTGTTCAGCCACTCGAAGCTGCGGTTCCAGCCGCAGGATGTCGGCGGCGCGATCAGTTGGCGGATCGCCGTCTACAAGGAAATTCTCACCATCGAGTCGCTCGTCGGGACGACGTTTCGGCACCGTCCCGAGGAGCTGTCGCGCGAACCGAAGCTGATTCTGGGACTGGTGTTCGAGATCAAGTTCGGGAGATAGACAGCACCGGCCCGACCAGATTTGTGCCCCGAAGCAACTGCAGAAGCTTGTCGTAGGAACCGTGGACATCGCCAATGGCGACAATCCGCTCGACGCCCTTCCATACGAACGGGCACGACTCTTCGGTGGCCCAGGCGACTGCGTGGAACAGCAGGCCAGCCAGCAGAATCGGTTGACTTGGCGATTCAAGATGGAGGAGTATTCTGTAAGAGAAAGAATGACCATGACGAGAGCGAGGAATATGACCATATCGAGAGCGAGATTTGACCGTTGGATTTCAGCCAGTCTGTCGATGGCATTCGTGTTGGCGCTTGGAGCGGGCCTGACAATGCCGGCGTACGCGGCTCCGGCGGAAGAAGAGGTCCGCGAGACCTTTCGGGCGAACATTATCGGCATGACCCGTGGCGGCTCGACCCAGGTGGATATCAGGATCAGCCGTTGGACCACCGAGGAGGAGCGTTCGAGCTTGATGGCGGTGGTGATGGACAACGATCCCCGTGCCCTGTCGCGGGCCATCCGCGATCAGGAATCTATCGGCTGGCTGCAGCCCCGAGGCCAGCGCTCTTATCGTCTCCGCTATTCGCGCCAGTACGTCGCTGAGGACGGCAGCCGAACCATCATTCTGGCCACCGATCGCCCCGTCGCCATGCGCGAGGCCACTGGCGGGACACAGTCGATGGACTTCAGCATTACGCTGGTTGTCATGAAGCTCGATGCTGAAGGTAATGGCGAAGGTCAGCTTTCTCTCGGCAACGAGATCCTCTTCAACGAGCAGACCAACAAGCTGGAGATAACGAACATAGGTAACCAGCCGCTCCGGATGGGCAACATCCGGCCGGCGAACTAGGCTCCCGATGAGAAAGGCCCTCCTGAAGCTGGCACTGGTCGCAGCCCTGCTGGCGCCGTTGTCCGTCCTCGGCTGCTCCGGCAATCGGAACCTGAGCGTCGGCGGTTCTGTCCACATGACCTCGGGCGGTGGTTGGGGTCACAGCCTCAGCGTCGGTGTCCACTCGAACGGGAGGCGGCGCTGATGCCTGCCTGGTTGAAGCGTTTCGCTGGCCCGATGCTGCTGTCGTTGCTGGCGATGGCAGCCACGGGTGCTGTCGCCGAGACCCTGGTCTACGAGCATGACGAGAAGTCCCTGTTTTCGATCGAGGTGCCCGAGGGTTGGCTGATCGATCTCGACTTTGCCGACGAGGCGCGAGCCGCGGGCAACGCCGAGGGCGAGGCGCCGATGTTTCGGATCGTCGAGATCTCTCCCGGCGACGGTAGCCATATCTGGTTCGGCATCTGGGCGTTGCCGGACGTAGCGACCCTCGACGAAGGGCTGACCTATCTCGCCTCGCTGGAGCAGGATCTCTTCACCGACCTCGAAGCGTCAGAGCCGGTGGCCACTGAGTTTCGCGGTATGGACGCGAGAACGATCAAGGGCACGGGCGTCCACGAGGGGGAGTCCGTCGAATTGGCGATGGCGCTGTTCGAGCCCCGCGAGGGGTCGATCGTCACGATTCTCTATGTGGGAGCGCCCGATGCCTGGCGCGCGCACTCCGAGGCGCTGGCGGGCATGGTGGCCTCGCTCGAGGCTGCTGGCGAGTAGACCGTCCTCCTTTAGGACGAAAGCACTCGGAGTTCCTCGCGATCGGCCGCCAGGGCGACGAACCGATTCCGGCAGGCACGGCGCACCCGGGTTTGCTACCGTAGGCCGACAATGCCGTGGCACAAAAAGCTCCATTGGCGAATCATCATCGGTCTGGTTCTGGGAATTGGCTACGGTATCCTCGCCGCAGCGAATGGCTGGGGCGAGTTCACCGATGACTGGATCACCCCCTTCGGGACGATCTTTCTCAACGCCTTGAAGCTCATCGGCGTGCCACTGGTGCTGGGGTCGCTGATTACCGGCGTGGCCTCGCTGAGTGACGTTCGCAAGCTCTCGCGCATTGGCGGCAGGACTATCGCGATCTACGTTGCCACCACGGTGGTGTCGGTCTCGATAGGACTCCTGGCGGTCAATCTGGTGCGGCCGGGGGACCAGATTCCCGACGACGTCAGGGCGGAGCTGCAGCAGACCTACTCTGACGAAGTGGAGCGGCGGGATTCCGCCGCGCAGGAGACCCGCGAGAGTGGTCCCCTGGACATGTTCGTCAACATGATCCCGAACAACTTCTTCTCCGCCGCCGCCAACAACCGCAACATGTTGCAGGTGGTGATCATCGCGATCTTCGTCGGCATCGGTCTGTTCCAGCTGCCGTAGAACAAGGCGAAACCGCTCATCGACATCTTCGAAAGCCTCAGTGGCGTCGTGATCCGGTCGTTGTCGAGGGCACCCCGCTCGGCCTGTTCCCCGATCGGATCTACGAAGAGGTCACGGTGCAGCTCCAGCCCGGCGATACCGTGGTCCTCTACTCCGATGGGATCGATGAGGCCAACAACGGCGTCGACGAGGAGTTTGGTCATGAGCGTCTTCGAGCCTCACTCGCCCAGCTTGCCGACCGACTGGCGCAGCAACCTTGCGCTGCCCGGGCGTCTCCCGTAGGGTTTCGCAGCAATGGAAATCGCTACTGATTCGCCCTGGTATCGCAAACTTCACTGGCAGGTCTTTGCGGCGATGCTCGCAGGCACCGCTGCGGGTCTCCTCGGCGGTCCCGAGTTCGTCCCCAAGGTCGGCTGGGTCGGTGACATCTTCATGAAACTGCTGCGGATGGTCATCGTCCCGTTGGTCCTGACCTCGATCGTCTCGGGTGTCGCTTCCGTGGGAGGTGGCCGGGCCCTGGGCCGACTCTTCAGCAAGACGCTGGGCTACTACGTCTTGACCAGTGCTCTGGCGATTCTGGCGGGTCTCTTCGTCGTCAACCTGATCCGGCCGGGAGAGGGCGCCACGATGCTGGGCACCGAAGCGGCCGAGATCCCTGAGCTGGCGACACCGAGCTCTCCAGTCGACGTTCTCATGGATATCGTGCCGCGGAACATTGTCGCGGCCGCAGCAGAGCCGAACATGCTGGCGCTGATTTTCTTCTGCTTCGTACTGGGTGCCAGCATCGCCAGCCTCCCCGAGAAGCCTCGGGAGCTCTTGACGAACCTCTTCGAGGCCGCATTTCAAGCGATGATGAAGCTCACCGGAGGTGTCATCAAGCTGCTACCGCTCGGTGTCTTCGCGCTGATCACCCGGGTCGTCGGCACAACCGGATTCGCGGCGTTCAAGTCTCTCGGCCTCTACATGATCACCATCGCGTCGGCGCTGACCCTGCACTTCCTGATCACTCTGCCCATTCTGCTGCTCCTGTTGGGGAAGATTCGCCCGTCGACCCACTTTCGCAACATGCAGGGACCTCTTCTGATCGCGTTCTCCACCAGCTCCTCGGCCGCCACGTTGCCGGTGACGTTTCGAGCGGTCGAGGATAAGGTTGGCGTCTCGAACCGAGTCTCCTCGTTTGTCCTGCCGATGGGTGCCACCGTCAACATGGACGGGACCGCCCTCTACGAGTGTGCCGGCGTGATGTTCATCGCCCAGGTGCTCGGCATCGACCTGTCGATTGGCCAACAGGTGATCGTCGTGGTGACGGCACTCCTGGCCTCGATCGGCGCCGCTGCCGTGCCCTCGGCCGGCCTCGTCGTCATCTTCATTGTGCTGGAGGCGGTGAATCTGCGCGGTCCCGAGGTCGAGACGATCGTCGCCGCAATGCTCGCAGTCGATCGTCCGCTCGATATGTATCGAACCTCGATCAACGTCTTCAGCGACTCGTGCGGCGCAGCAATCATTGCCAAGTCGGAGGGTGAGACGGGAATCGACGAGGCGGTCGTGGCCTAGCAGCCCCTCCACGGACAGGATGGCTGCGGTCTCGAAGACTGCGCTCGCCTACCAGGTTTCCGGTGCCGACGTCGACTTAACGATCGGACCGAAGAAAATCGCGCTGAGATAGAGCTTCGAGGTTCCGTACCAGAAGGCGCGGAAGTTGGGATTGCCCGCGATTCGCACGATCGTCCCCTCGCCGAGCCGGGTCGCCAGCACGGCGTGTCCCCCGGCCAACTCCTCGAGCTTCTTTTCCGATACGTAGCCCGCCAGCCGCGGCGCGGTCGTATGGCGCGCCACGATCTCGTAGGGGTTCTCAGCCTCTCGCAACTGCAGAGTGCTGTTGCGAAAGACCGGGATTCTGCCGCCCCGATACCTACGGCGCGCTGATCAGGTTCTGGACGCCGTTGGGGATCAAGGCCTTCTTCCAGGGCATCGCGCCGGCACAGTTGGTGGGTTTTTCGACCAGTTCGAGCGGCGCTACCCTGCCGGTGACCATGGAACGGGTGGAGGAGAAGCTCGGCGTCTCCGAGGAGGTCTAATCCTTCGTGCTGCCGCTGGGCGCGACGATCAACATGAATGGCACGGCTCTCTACCAGGCCGTGGCGGCAGTGTTCATCGCGCAGAGCCTGAGCATGGAGCTGGGCCTGGCCGCCCAGCTCACCATCGTCCTGACCGCCGTGATAGCCTCGATCGGCACTCCCGCCGTACCTGGCGCCGGCATCATCATCCTCGAGTCGGTGGGCGTCCCGAGCGCCGGCATCGCCCTGATCCTGGGTGTCGACAGATTGCTCGACATGCTGCGAACCGCCACCAACATCACCGGGGACGCCGCCGTGGCCACGGTCGTGGCCGCGGCCGAAGGGCAACTGCGAGCGCTGGACCTGAGCGAGGACGCCGACCGGATCGTCGCCCACCGGTAGGCGGCGCCGCAAGCGATGAGCGGCTCTTCGGTGCTGGTGTGGGGCGTGCTCTTCGGCTCGGTGGGGATGGGCTTCTTCATCTATGGCCGGCGGCAACGCGCCGTCGTACCGCTGGTGGCCGGCCTTGCCCTGATGGTCGTTCCCTACTTCGTGCCGAATGTGTATTTGTTGCTGCTGGTGGGCTGCGCCCTGATCGCGCTGCCCTACTTCGTCAGGGTCTGAGCGGCGTCGCGCTTACAGGACGACCTCGAAGCCCTCGAAGTCGGGGTGGCCCAGATAGGTGCCTTCGGGCGCTCGCGCCTGGGCATGGGCCTGGTGGAAGGCGTCGGACTCGGTCCAGGCGACGAAAGCCACTTTGTTCTCCCAGACGGTGTGGGACGCGTAGAGGGAGCACTCGTCGTCGCTGGGCCCCTTGAGCAGATGGAACTCGCGGAAGCCGGGGACCTCGTCGAGATAACTGTCACGTTGGCGCCAGAGCGCTTCGAAGCCCTCTTCGAAGCCAGGCGTAATACGGAATCGATTCATGGCAATGAACATGGTTTTCTCCAGGGAAGAGTGGGACAGGGCCTCGGCCAAGTGTAGCGTGGCGGCTCCGGACTTTACCCGGAGATTCTCAACCTGTCATTCTGATCGGAGGCCGGGCCCTGCTCGGTCGCAGTCTAGGGATCTCGCGATCACCGCTGATCCAGCGAGTTGAAGAAAACGACGTTCGGCGCCTCGCTTCGGGCCACCGCAATGTCGGGATCTCCATCGCCGTCGAGGTCGCCGATGGCGAGGCCATAGGCGGCGCCGTTGGCGTTGCCGAAGCGGATGGTCTCGAAGGTGCGGCCGGAGCCGTCGTTGAGGAGCACGGCTCCCGGGGCTTCCACGTAACCGACGATGATGTCGATGGCGCCGTCAGCGTTCATGTCTGCGGTGGCGATGGAGTAGGGGCGCAGTTCGGGCGGGCTGACCACGATGCCCTCCGCAAGCACGCCTTCGCCGGCGTTGATGTAGACGAGCGTGCCCCGGCGGACATCGCCGACCACCAGGTCCAGGCGGCCGTCGCCGTCGAGGTCCCCAGCCGCGGCGGTGCGGGCGGACGAGACCACCGGGCCGAACGGCCGGGCCTGTTCGAATCCCGCCGCGCCATCGTTGAAGTAGATTCGGCTCTGCCCGCCATCGCGATGGGGCACGGCAAGATCGATCGCGCCATCACCGTCGAAGTCGCCGGGAACGATGCTGGTTGCAGACTCGGAGGGAAGTTCGACGCACCGGTCCCGGGGGAACCTGCCCGCGCCATCGTTGAGGCAGAAGAAGCTGACCGACCGCCGATTCGCCGCGATCACGTCCGGAAACCCGTCGCCATCGAGGTCGGCAACGGCAGCGTTGCGGGTGTTCCAACTGGCGCTGCCCCAGGGCCCGGAAAGAACAAAAACGCCGTGCCCGTCATTGAGGTAGATGAGCTTGAGGTCGGGCGAATCGTTGCTGACAACGATGTCGAGGTCCCCGTCGGCATCCAGATCGGCCAACACGCTCGAGTAGGTGCGATCGGGCTGGTCACCGAGATCGCGTGCCTCGAAGGTCCCCTCACCGTTGTTTAGCAGCACCCGGTTCATCAGCGGCCAGTGCCGCCCTTTCGCCAGCAGAATGTCGAGATCGCCATCGCCGTCGAGATCGCCGATGCTGGCGTTGGCCGAGGTCGCGCCCTCCGGCTCGAGCGCCACGCCGTCCCAGGCCGCCGCCTCCTGGCCCGCAGCTGCGCCCGCCAGCAGGCCCGCCCAGACAGCGGCGACCAGGAAACATGGTGAAAAATGCGGTGACAGTACACTCATTCAGCTCGTTCGCTCCCGATAGTCTCGGGAATGAGTGTACTGTCCCCGCTTTTACACGGTCTAGACTGGAGCCGAATGCACTCTCTTCTTCGTGGCGTCGGTCGATGGATGGCGGGCCTGATCCTCATCCTGATAGTCGCCTACCTCGGTTTGTGTCTGGCGTTGCAGTGGGCTGAGCGCGAGCCGGTGTTCGGCGAGATCCCCGGCTCCCCCTTGAAGCACGTCGCGCCCGCTGGTTTTCTCTGGGGGGTCTCCACTTCGGCGCACCAGATCGAGGGCGGCAACGAGTGGAACGATTGGGCGCGGTTCGAGCGAGTGCCCGGGAAGACGAGAAACGGCGAGGTCAGCGGCCGGGCCAGCGATCACTGGAACCGCGTTGCGGAGGATGTCGGCCTGATCGAGACCCTGGGCGCCAACGCCTACCGATTCTCGATCGAATGGAGCCGCGTCGAGCCTCGCGAGGGCGAGTGGTCGGAAGAGGCGTGGCGCCACTACGAAGACGAGGTCCGGCAGTTGCGCCAGGCGGATATCGAGCCGATGGTCACTCTGCTTCACTTCACACTGCCGGCCTGGATGGCCGACCAGGGCGGGCTCACCGCGACGGAGTTCCCCGATCGCTTCGCCCGCTTTGCCGCCGAGGCAGCCCGTCGACTCGGAACCGAAGTTGCTCTCTGGTGCACGCTCAACGAACCCAATGTGCAGATGTTCCAGGGCTACGTCGAGGGAATCTGGCCACCCGGAGTGCGGGATACCGCGCAGGCTTCGGAGGCGGTTGGCGGCATTCTGCGCGCCCATGTGGCCGCCGCCGCAGCCATTCGAGAAAACGACCGCGACGCCCGTATCGGCATGGCGGTAAATCTGATCGTCTTCGATCCCTCGTCGCCATGGTCGTTGCCCGACTGGATCGCCGCGCGACAGGCGGACTCCGGTTTCAACTGGGCGTACTACGATTCGATCAAGGCCGGCCGCATTCAGTTCTCGTTGGCGGGGTTTCCTTCGCTCGACGAGGCTCTTCCGGGTCTGGTTGAATCGGTGGACTGGGTCGGGATCAACTACTACCGCCGCAACCTGGTGCACTTCGATGCCGGGGCGCCGGGGCTCGTCGAGCTGCGGCCGGGGCCGGGTGAGCTGAGTGACAGCGGGGTCGAGATCTATCCGGAAGGGCTCCTGCGCCTGCTGCGCCGCGCCTGGAAGCGCTACGGGAAGCCGATCTACATCACCGAAAACGGCGTTTCGGATGCCACCGACCGCCTGCGGGTCGACTACCTGCGTGGCCATGCCTACGCGGTCGCACGCGCGCTCGAGGAGGGCATTCCGGTGCACGGCTACTTCCACTGGTCGCTGCTCGACAACTTCGAGTGGAACGAGGGCTTCGGTCCCCGATTTGGCCTCTTTCGGGTCGATTACGAAACTTTCGAGCGCCACCCTACGGCCGGTGGCGAGGAGTTCCGCCGCCTCTCGCCCTCGAACTGAGAGATTGGCGTTCGAACGAGAAACCCGGTTCCCCATTTGAAGTACCTGGACTACAATCCGCGCCAACGTCGTTGCCTGCGGGTTGGCGCAATCCTATGAATCACGATCGCATTGCCGTCATCGACTTCGGCGGCCAGTACGCGCATCTGATCGCGACCAAAGTACGGCGCTGCCAGGTGCTGGCGGAGATCCGGCAGCCCGAGGATCCGATCGAGAAGTTTCGGGAGTATCAGGGCATCATCATCTCGGGGAGCCCGAGTCTCGCATCGCGAGGGGAGGACTCGGACTACACCCACGAGATTTTCGACCTCGACGTGCCGATCGTGGGGTTCTGCTTCGGCCACCAGGAGATCGCCAAGCGCTACGGCGGCGAGGTGATCCATGGCAAGGCGGAGTGGGGCGCCGCGGATCTGAATGTCGTGGAGGACCACGCGCTCTTTGCTGGCCAGCCGCGCACACAGCAGGTTTTCATGAGTCACTACGACTCGGTGGTTTCGGTGGGG
>PVMS01112806.1_pt1 | contig 14992 bp, 15 predicted proteins | sample 1853461 | NCBI WGS metagenome assembly PVMS01 (sample SAMN08582032, study PRJNA380276) | Marine sediment metagenome, whole genome shotgun sequencing project. | isolation source: ocean sediment barecode stripped | collected 2017 | reverse complement strand
TGAAGAACGTCCGGTACCGGCCGAAGCCGCTGTTCCGGGTGAGCAGCCCTCACCAACGCAGCCGTTTACGGTTAAACCGCCGCCGCTTGTTCGTCAGACTCTTTCTCCGGACGATGCCTGGGGGTTTACGATATTTGATCGCAATTATTGCCGCCAACGCATTGAAGAGCTGAATCACGGCAGCATGTATACGCCACCAAGCACCAAGGGCACGATCATGTATCCACAGGTTGGCGGTGGCAGCAACTGGGGTGGTGGTGCATTCGATCCGCAGCGCAACATCCTGATTACGCCTGTCTCGCAGATTCCGTACTTTGTGCGCCTGGTGCCCAATGACGAGATCGATCCTGCCACCGGCAAATTGCCACAGGCCGGTGCACCGATGCAGGTTGCTGGTTATATCAAGGGGGCACCGTACGGTATTGAGCAGGGCCCGTTGATGTCGCCGTCTTTTTCACCGTGCACGGCACCGCCATGGAACATGCTCGTGGCAGTTGATATGGCGGCCGGCGAAATCAAATGGAAGGTGCCCTTCGGCAGGCTCGACAAGCTGATGCCGGTGCCGATTCCGTTGAACTGGGGCGTTCCCTCGGCAGGCGGGCCGATTGTCACGGCCAGCGGGCTCATTTTTATCGGTGCGACAGCTGATTCGCGTTTGCATGCCTATGATATTGATACCGGTGAGGAGTTATGGGAGTTCAAGGCGCCGACGATGGCGGCGGCCACACCGATGACCTATGAATATGAGGGGCGGCAATACGTGGTTTTCGCAGCGGGAGGCCATTCCTGGTACTACGCCAAGGGGGTTGATGATTATTTGCTGGCGTTTGCGTTACCGGAATAATCGTAAGAGGCAAGAGTTGGGAGTGCGCCTACTTTTTTGGTTTGGCGGTGAGCTTTTCCGGAAAATTATTTTCCATGAAATCCAGCAGTTCCCGGGGGTATTGTTCGACGGTATCAAGTTTGCGCGCAGGACCGACCCAGACAGTGTGGCCTTCATGACCTTTCATGTCCATCCAGCCCAGCCAGGGCGAAATAAACACCGGTGCGGCGGTTGTGTAGACTTTTGGCATCGCAGGGTCGTGCAGTTCGGAAAGGGCACCCCGAACGAGCTGGTGTTCGCCCATCGGCAGTCCTGCGGGGTAGGCGCGTCGCATGGTGAGCCAGATATTATTTCCGGATTCCCCCCATTCCAGAAGATTTTGAATCTGTGCGTTTTCGGGCAAAGGTCTGGGGTCATCGGATCGTTTGAAACCGTTGATTGAATAAATGTAGTACGCGTTCACTGAAATGGAGTTTGCTCGGACCTCGTTTCGTTTCCCGGTGATCGGGTTATCGAAATAATCGATTCTTTTATGTGTTTGCCGGTCGCGAAAAAAACTGACTGTTGCGGCATAGGCATGGTACGAGCCATCGGGCTGCCGTTCGTAGTAATCAATTTCGGATCCTTCGAAATCGACCATCGGTAATGGCGCCTGGCCCGGAAGAACGCCGTAAATTGTGCCGTAATACCAGTACGGCACATCCTCGGCCAGAAGGCTGCCGCGCATTTTGACCATGGCGGTCAATGCATCTGCCGGGTCGTCAAGGTCCAGCGTCCGGGTGAGCGATACGGCGCTGAGTGTCGGCGGCAGCATGAGCCCGCCTGAGGCCAGGGCCAGTGTCCGGCAGAATCTCCGGCGAGACGTGGGAAAATTGCTCATATCTGGCACGCTCCTCTGTTTAATGCAGCACGGTGAACTGAGAACCAGTTTGTCGCGTTACCTTGTCTATCAATCATAACCTTCATATATCCAGTTATCCTGGGATTAGGTTATGACAAATATATTTGAAACGCCCCTGCTTATGGCCTTTGTTGCCGGATGTATCGTTGCCTGGTTTGCAGCGCGGCTGATCCATTCCTCCGCTGCTGCAAGTAAGAAATCCGGAGATCATAACGTGCAAGCCTTGCAGGCGGAGTTGCGGGTGGTGATGAAGAACAGCGAAAAATCTTTCCAGGAGTTGCGTGCGAAGGAGAAGGAACTGGTTCCGCTGCGCGGGGAAGTCGCGAAGCTGCGAGCAGCGATAAAAAATCGTGAGGGCCGAATTGAAAAAATAAAAAATGCGCTTACCGAGGAATGCAGCAAAACCTCAAAGTTGCGTGAATCACTGGCTGAGCACGCGACGGAAACGGTCCATGCTCGCGCCCGTGTTCGGCAAGTTGAGACCGAGATGAGGGTTGCCGAGGTTGGTACTGAGGCGGTCCACGAGGAAATGAATCGCCTGGCGGCCGAAACCGCTGAATTGACCGGCCAGTTGCAGCGGTTCCACGGTGCTCCGGTCACCCCGGAGATTGTTGATTCGGATGAAGGCAGAACTGCCCGACGATGAAGCTTTAGATTGCGGGCATGCGCCGCTTGTCTGCCCATTTGAGCTAGACTTGACGCCTCGTTTCAGAAATTAACAGGCGTGTCTGAATGAAGCTGGGGCTTATGGCTGGTTATTCTCCAGCCGGTGTCGATTTACCGATGGAACAGATTATGGAGGCGGAGCGTTTAGGCTTCGACTCAGTCTGGACATCAGAGGCTTACGGCTCGGATGCCGTGTCTCCGGCTGCCTGGATTCTTGCCCGCACCTCACGAATTTCTGTCGGCACGGCCATCATGCAGATGCCGGCTCGCACCCCGACCTCAACAGCCATGACGGCGATGACGTTGAGCAAGCTTTCGGGCGGGCGTTTTATTCTGGGTATCGGACCGTCCGGGCCCGGGGTCTCGGAAGGCTGGTATGGCGTGCCATATGGCCGGCCGCTGACCCGAACGCGCGAATATATCAGCATCGTACGACAAATCATCGAACGCAAGGCGCCGCTGACCCATGATGGTTATCACTACCGTATCCCGAGTACCGGTGAAGGGTCGACGGGACTCGGCAAGCCGATGAAAAGTATTCTGCACGGCGACCCCGGCCTGAAAATTTATACGGCAGCCATTACACCGAATGGATTGCGTTGTAGTGGCGAAGTTGCTGATGGCGTGTTTCCGATCTGGATGAACCCGGAACGGTTTGACCTTTTGCAGCCGTATCTTGAAGAAGGTTTCGCAAAATCAGCACAACCAAAAACTCTGGCGGATTTCGATGTGGCCCCGCTGGTCTATGTCATGCTCGGCGATGATCTTGAAAAATGCCGTCAACCGGTGCGGGAATATTTTGCCTTGTATATTGGCGGCATGGGTCCCCGGGGCAAGAACTTTTATAATGACTATGCACAGCGACTTGGCTATGAAGCCGAAGCACGAAAAATTCAGGATTTGTTTTTGGCCGGCAAGAAAGTTGACGCAGCCGCTGCTGTGCCGGATAAGTTGATTGACGAATGCGCGCTCGTTGGTCCTGCCGATCGTATTCGTGACCGGCTGCAAGTCTGGCGCCAGGCCGCAGCTGATAATCAAGTCGGCTCGCTGCTGGCAGGCGGCGCATCGACGGATGCATTGCGCCTGTTGGCTGAAGAGCTGCTTTAGAATGCCGCACGAGGGAAGATTTTGGGCATGCAGGATCAGAAAATAGAGTTTGGCATCCCGATACCGCAGGTTTTTCTTGACGGAAAAGCCGATATGAACCTGGTGAAAGAAACATTAAAGCGTGCAGAGGAACTGGGTTATCACAGTGCCTGGGTGCAGGATCAGGTAGCCGGTGACGTGCCGTTGCTCGAGTCCGTAAGCCTGCTGTGTTATGCAGCCGCAGTGACCACGACACTGAAACTCGGTGTGTCGGTTATTGTTTTTCCGATCCGCAACGCGGTGCAACTGGCGAAAAATATCAGCACACTGGATCATATGAGTAACGGCCGGGCAATTCTGGGTATCGGTCTGGGTCCGGTCTTTGCCGGCGATCACTACTTTCAGATATTCGGCACACGGGCCAAAGAAGCGTTACCGCGTTTTAACCAGGGTTTGCAGATCATGAAGTCTTTATGGACTCAGGCCAAAACGAATATCGACAGCGATTACTACACGCTCGACAATACTGCAATGGAGCCCAAGCCGGTGCAGAAGCCGCATCCGCCAGTCTGGTTTGGCGGACAGCATCCGAATTCGTTGCGACGTGCAGTGCTCCAGGCAGACGGTTATATGGGTGCGGGTCCGACGACAACCAGGGATTTCGGTAAAAATGTTGAACAGCTGCGTCGCTTTATGGACGAAGAAGGGCGTGACCCGGCGACATTTCCAATCTCCAAGCGCGTTTATCTTGCGGTCGACAAAGATGAAAAAAAGGCGAAAGCGGGTCTGGATGCGTTTTTCCAGGCGCGTTATCCGTGGATGATTAAAAGTAACCCTGATTTCGTCGCGGACATCTGTGTCTGGGGTGCACCCGAACGGATCGCTGAAGGCCTGGCCGAAGTGCGCGACAAGGGGGCACAAATGATCGTGCTCAATCCGCTGCGGGATTTCGTAGAGCAGATCGAGATCCTCGCGTCAGACGTAATTCCCCGGCTGAAATAACCAGCTCAAATCGTCAGTCATCAGAAATCAGAGATTGGAAATACGAATTTTATAGTCGATGAAAATTGATGTCATTCTGGATGCCCGGGCCGAGGCTGATGAGATCGCTGAACTGGGCCGACTCGCCGAACAACACGGCATTCGTGGTGTCTGGGTTTCCAGCTTGCTGGATTCCCGCGATCCGTTCACAAATCTTTCCGTCCTGGCACGCTCATCTTCGACGATTAAATTAGGCCCGGTGGCGGTCAATCCCTACGATATTCATCCTGTGCGGATTGCCTCGGCGTTTATGACGCTCAACGAACTGGCTGGTGGCCGCGCACGCCTGGTGATCGGCGGTGGTGGTGAGGCGCTTGAGGCTGTGGGCATCAAGCCGGATCGACGTGTTCGTGCCGTGCGTGAATGCGTGGATATTATTAAAAGCGCGTCCACCGGCAAGCCGTTCGACTACGCGGGCCAGATGTACCAGGTGAATAACCTGGCGCTGTCCTGGATTAAAGCCGAGATGCCCCCGGTTTATGTGGGTGCGAGCATGGAACAGATGCTGGGTATGGCCGCACGAACAGCCGATGGCATCATGATGAGCGATATGCCGCCGGTTCTTGCGGCTAATGCCATCGCGACGCTGGATAAGAATCTTGCCGGTGCCGGCAAAAGTCGTCCGGATTTTGCGACGAATGCATTTGCCGCCTGGCATGTTTATCCGGACCGCGAGCAGGCGCAGCATGAAGCGCGCCGATGGCTCGTGCTGCGCGGAATATTTCGTCCGTGGTTGTTACGGGAATTTCTCAGCCAGTCCGATGTAGATCAGGTGATGGCGAGTCGAGGCGCATTCTGGAAAGCCTTCGGCGAAGGCAGTCATATCGTCGAGGGTGTGCCAGATGCCGTGCTGGATGCCCTGGTCGATAACGTGACTTTGACCGGCACAATCGATGACCTGGAACAAAAAATAGAAAAACTGAAAACTTACGAAGCAGCAGGCTTGGGCGCCATGTCACTGAGGTTATATAACAACCCCGCCGCATCGATTCGCCTGCTGGGCGAGCGCGTGGTTCCACTGCTAAGCAAATAGGGGTCGAACCGTGGTTAAAAAACTCGGTTCGACCCGATTATTCTAATCCAGCTGACTTCACTTCAGTGTTTCGGGTAATACGCACGAAATACAGGCTGCCAGCCAGTCCGGCCAGGGCAAAACAAGTCACTACCCAAAATACGTGCTGGTGTCCGATTGCTCCTGGTGACTGGTCGAGCAAGTAACCCATGAGCGGTCCCATAAAAACATCAGGCGTATAGCCAATCATTGAAACGAAGCCGACGGCGCTCCCGGTAAACGCAAGTGGTATTTGCCCTTCTTTCATGATGGCGTAATACAGGCCACGGAGCGCAAAAATTCCCAGACTGGCGCAGACGATGGTTATTAAAAAAACCATCACCATGCCTTCGTACACAATTCCGGACGCCAGGAAAAAGCTTCCGGTTGCAAGCAGAGTAAAGCTCAACACCGTCATGATGCCTGCACTGATGCGATCCGCCAGATAGCCGGCTGTGATGGCAGCAATCGGTCGTACCCAAAGAGATACCGTTCCCGCAGCTGCTGAATCGACTTCATTCAGGCCGAGGACTTCATTCGCGTACAGCGAAAAATCATCGGTTGCCTTAAAGCCGACATATGCGCAAAGAATAATAAAAGCCTGAAACCACACTGTCGGCATGCTGAAAACGTGTGCAATGCCACGAAGATTTAGTTTGGTGTTACCGCGATCGCGCGAGCGAGCGTTGCCAGGGAGAACGAGCCATAACAATAAAGCGGCACCGCAAGTCATGGCCGCCGTCAGCAGGATGATCTGAGTGAACGCCGCTGTGCGTTGTTCCAGGCTTGCTGAATCAGGGTCGGCCGGAAGCAGGGTGGCGTAAATTACCACCATCAATGATCCTGTGACTGCTGCCATGAGGCCTCGGCCGCCATCAAGCAGACCAAACGCTTTGCCTTGTGCGACATCACCGCCCCATTCCCTGGTCGCCCTGATGAGCGGGGCCCAGAACAGGGCAATGGTTGTAATGCCCCAGTAGGCATATAACAGCATCAATGTTGACAGAGGAGGCGTGGTAGCCAGCAAAAGCCCACCGCTGGCTGTTGTCACCAGGGCGACAACCAGCATCATGCGCGCACCGAAACGATCCGCGAGGGGGCCGCCAAAAAAATATGCAAACATGGCGACAATGCCGTAAACAGCAAAGGCCATTCCGAGTTCAAGATTGGTCACGCCAAATATATCGAGCAAGGTAGGCCGGAAAATGCGCGCCAGCAAAAATGGCAGGAAAAATATCGATTCACCCGCGGCCACTAAAACGGCCAGGGCCAGGGCCCGGCGAATCAACCGTGGATTCGGGTTTTGTTTTTCCGGTGTAGCGATTCGAATTACCTGATCGAAGTGGGAATCAGCATCTGACTGCCAAACGTAACTGCCCAGACTTCCTAGCCGTGGGCGATTGGATTGTCCGTGAAAATATAATCCTTGAGTTCTTTGTCGAAGGCTGGATCCTTGCGGCGAATCCATTCTAATACCATCGCAGCATGTTCCTTCTCCTCATCCCGATTATGAGCAAGGATTGCTTTGAGGTCTTTGTCCTTGCAGGCATCGACCCTCTGGTTGTACCAGTCCACGGCTTCTAATTCTTCCATAAGGGAGGTAATCGCACGATGCATGTCTCTCGTTTCCGCCGAGAGTTCCTGAATGGGTTCGTGATAACCTTCGTTTGCCACTTCTTTTCTCCATCTGCTGCCGTTGAAATAATTTCGAGGCGCCCGCGATCCTTCTTACTACAAATAATCCAAGTGTGCGAATGTACTTTGGTCCGAATGTGGACGCCGAACCGACCCTGTCATAGCTGATTATAATGCGGCCTTTTATTTTCCGTAAACTGGAAAAGTCGGCGGGGCGAGAGTGTTTGCAGTCAGGATGCGGCGCGGTAATTTTTCGCGGACTGATTTTGAATCGTGGCCAGCGGTTGTGCGCCGTACGAACAATCGATTCTTGAATCGGGCGGGTTTCCGTACAGCGTCGTTCGATGCCGCGCGGCTCTTCCGAGGGTTTCTATCAGTGTGTCCATGCTCTCCGGCGGCAGTTCCTGGCCATGACTGGCGCCCGCTGCCCGGGAGATGGATTCGTTCATCAGCGTGCCGCCCAGATCGTTTGCACCGGACATCAGGCAGTCTGCTGCGCCGGTTTCGCCCATCTTGACCCAGGAGGCCTGGATATTGGTGATCAGCGGGTTCAGCGTGAGTCGTGCGACGGCATGCATCAACAATGTTTCGCGGTAGGTGGGGCCGGGGCGGGCGCGGCCGCGGCGATAAAGCGGCGCTTCCATATGCACGAACGGCAAAGGCACAAACTCGGTGAAACCACCGGTCTTCGTCTGCAGATTTCGTAGTTTCAGCAGGTGTCTCGCCCAGTGTCGGGGGTGTTCCATGTGTCCGAACATGATCGTGCTGGTGGTGGGCAGGCCGATGCCGTGTGCCGTTTCCATGACGTTGAGCCATTCGTTCGTGTTGACCTTGTCGGGGCAGATGATGTCGCGCACATCGTCATCCAGAATTTCGGCGGCGGTCCCGGGCAGGCTTGCGAGCCCTGCTGATTGCAGCGCTTTGAGCATTGCTTCAATCGAAATACCGAGTGTTTGTGCACCGTGCGTGACTTCCAGTGGTGAGAACGCATGAACATGAATATCCGGCGCAGCTTCTTTAACGGTGTGGCAGACATCAAGATAAGTCTGGCCCGTAAAGCCCGGGTGAATGCCGCCTTGCAGGCAGACTTCCGTTGCACCACGCTGCCAGGCTTCTTCGACGCGCCGCCCCACTTCTTCCAGTTCCAGCACGTAAGGCAAACCGCGCAGGTCTTCGTGGGTTTTGCCCTTGGAGAATGCACAGAACGCGCACTGGTACTGGCAGACATTGGTGTAATTGATATTGCGGTTGACGACGTAGGTCACCGTGTCACCGTTGGTTTCACGTCGCAGTTCATTCGCGGCCGCACAAACCTGGTGAAAGTCATCGCGGCGTGCGCTGAATAACCGCATGATCTCGATTTCTGTCAGCGCATGACCGTCGAGCGCCTTTGGGAGGATTTCGGTCAGCGCCTTGTCCGTGAATTCGCCCGACACTGGCCGCTTGCTGTCTAATCTGTAGGGCGTCGTCATACGCGCACCGGCTGCCCAGCGATCGTCACGCGCGAATCCCTCGCTGTCGGCGTGAGACAAAACTTTCGCGATCAGATCTGAGTCGACCCATTTCTGCGCCTGATTCAGGTACTCGGGATAAATGGTCAGCCGTTCACCCAGGTATTTGCCGGCTGCAGCCGTTTGCATCGCCAAGTGGTCCAGTTGCGGCCACGGCGATTCAGGATTGACATGATCCGGCGTTACGGGCGATATGCCGCCCCAGTCATTGATGCCTGCGGCAATCAGTTCGGCAAGACGGCCGGGGTTAAGATTTGGTGGTGCCTGTATGTTCATTGACGGCCCGAAAAGATGTCGGGTTGTGGCAATCGTCCAGAGCATTTCGTCGAAAGAGGGGGGCACTACATCGTGCATTTTTGTGCCGGCCTTCGGCACGAAATTCTGAATGATAATTTCCTGGATGTGCCCGTACCGGTCATGCAGTTCTTTGATTGCCTGCAGGCTTTGCACGCGCTCGTCGCGTGTTTCACCGATGCCGATCAACAGGCCTGTCGTCAGTGGTACTTGCGCGCGTCCCGCGTCTGCAATCGCGGCCAGACGCACTGCGGGGTCCTTGTCAGGTGATCCGAAGTGAGGCCCGCCGCGTGCATAAAGTCGGGGTGACGCGGATTCGAGCATGATGCCCATCGAGGGTGAGACATGACGCAGGCGCTGGTAATCCTCTAGGGTCAGGACACCGGGGTTCAGGTGAGGCAGCAGACCTGTTTCTTCGAGTACCAGTTTTGCCATTCGCTCGAGATAATCGATCGTTGATGAGCAGCCCAGTTCAGCCAGCGCCTCGCGCGCGGCTTTGTAACGCAGTTCCGGCTTGTCACCGAGCGTAAACAAGGCTTCGCGGCAACCGGCTTTTTTGCCGGCACGGGCGATGTCGAGTACCTGTTCGGGTGCGAGATAAACCTGTTGCAGATGGCGAGGGGTTTTTGCATAGGTGCAGTAGTGGCAGACATCCCGGCAAAGTTCAGTCAGCGGAATAAACACCTTGCGTGAATAGGTCACCAGTGCGCCTTTACCGTCATCTCTGAGCGCGGCGGCGGCTTTTATGATGTCATCAGATTTTACGTTCGCTGAATTCATGCGGTTGCAGCCATGCAGTTTTCGAGCAGCCGTTGCCGAATCCCGGACGAGTCCAGGTAGCGGCCTGTATGACCGACGGCGTTTTGACCGCAAAGCCAGATAAGGTCGTCCGGCAGGTCGATATCACGGCTAAAGGCGTCCAGATCAATCTGCTGATACGGTAAATTTGCAGTGATGGCTGCCTGTCTGTGTGCTGCGGCGCTTTGTTCGCCGAATCGAAATTTTATCGCTGTGGGTGGCGTGAGGACAAGCGCATTGGTACCGCCGTCGCGTGTTGCGGGGCAGAATGACAGGCCGGTTTCGTGCCGTTCCAGTAATTTGTCAATGGCACGGGCATTGAGTGTCGGCAAATCGCCGGGCAGGATCAGCAAGCTGTCTGCGCCTTTGCTCTCGATGATGTTTGCCGCAACGCCCAGTTTGCCGTTGAGGTCGCGGCTGTGATCTTCGGCAATGGTATCGCAGTCGAATTCGGCTGCGAGCGGGTCGATCATCGATGCTTCACCCATGAGCGCGATATGGTGGACCCGGCGGGCATTGGTCAGGGCCACTAGAACATCGCGGGTCATGTTGTTGGCCAGCGTCGCACACTCGGCCGGACTCAATACCTGACCGAGCCGGCTTTTTGCCAGCGGAAATTCTTTAACCGGTACGAGGGCCCAGGTCGTCATTTCGTAATCCCCGACAGTGCCTGCGCGAGTTCCAGCGCTGCGCCGGCTACTTTCACCTTGTCGTCCAAGCATTTCATTATGGTATCGATACTCACCACCCGTAAGCCCAAAGCTTCAATCCGGGCGGTCATCTGTTGGTCTGTACGATCGAGTATGAAGGCATCCAGCAGTTCGCGGTAGTGCTGTGCGATGGTGAGCGCTGATGCGTGCAGACCCAGTTCCTTCATTATTTTCGCGGTGGGCCCTTTGATCGCCGCACCGTCAACAATAGGTGAAACAGCGACAACCGGTGCCGGGGATTCAATAATTGCCGCACGAATAGCGTCGATCGCCAGTATCGGGTCAACGCTCAGCCATGGGTTGGACGGCGCAATAATGATGGCGGCCAGCCCGGGAGCCTGCAGCGCCTCGATCACACCTGGAGCCGCCTGAGCGTCATCAGCCCCCCGGTATTCAAGACCTGTGATCGCAGGCTTTGCCTGCTCACGCACGAAATAATGCTGAAAATCGATCGCCTCATTCGGGGTGATGATTTTTGTCCGCACGACGTCGTTCGACATCGGCAGAATCCGGGCATGAATGCCCAGCCGGGTGCAGAGTTCGGCGGTGGTCTCGGTGAGTGTTTTACCAGCCGTGAGTTGTCGCGACCGTTCGATATGCGTTGCGAGATCCCGGTCGCCCAACCGGAACCAGGTTGGCGCACCGAGCTTTTCGAGTGCATCCATGAAATTCCAGCTTTCGTCGCGGCAGCCCCAGCCGGTCTCCGGGTTGACCAGTCCGCCCAGCGTATACATCAGCGTATCGAGGTCCGGAGAAATACTAAGTCCCAGGTGTTCGAAGTCATCGCCCGTGTTGGCAATGACGGTGAGTCGTTCGCGAGCGACAATCTGGTTCATGCCCAGTACAAGTTTGGCGCCGCCGACACCGCCGGACAGGATGACGACGCGCGATGGGTCAGTATGCGTGGATTCACTCATCGGGATCGGCGGATACGAATTACTGGAAAAGATCCTCATCATGCGGGCGGAGCATCGTTTGCGCGTTCTGCGCACAAGGGCGTGCCGTGATGCCGCGTATTAATATCACGGGCGCACTTTCGCTGCCTTCGCCCATCAGCAACCCGGCTGTGGATGCCAGTGCGTCGCCGGTTGCGACTTCGCTGACTTCCATCGTGCGGCCGAACAGATCTGCGTTGCCTCGCAGATCCTCAAGTACGGGCAAACCGGCGCAGCCTATGGCAATCGCCGTCGTGCCCAGTCGCCATGGCCGGCCGACGCTGTCGGTAATTATCAGGCCCAGCGTACTGCCCAGCCGTGTTTCCAGTTCATTCTTGAGTCGCCGGGCCGATGCGTCAGCATCCTGTGGCAGCAGCAATACGGTCTGCTCGTCGCCGGCAACATTGGAACGATCGATGCCCGCGTTGGCGAGAATAATGCCCGACCGGTGTTCGGTAATAATGACACCGGGGCGGTGACGAACAACACGTTTTGATTCGGACAAAATCAGTTCAACGACGCGGGGGTCTTTGTCCGTTTCTTTTGCCAGTTTGATTGCTGCTTCTGATGGTTTAACTGTTGCAAGTTGAACCAGGCGGCCTTCGGACTTGGAGACTATTTTCTGCGCGATCGCGATGATGTCGCCGTCTTCGGGTTGCACGCCGTTGTTGTGCAGGGCATCGACGATGATCTGTGCCAGGTCGCAACCGGGTTCGACCAGCGGTATGCCGGTCAGGCGGAATGCAGACAGTGTTGCCGGTGACATGGTTGTTGCCGTACGGCTGAAAAAACCGCGATCAATCCTGCGGCGCGCCGGTTATTCTGATGCCGGTGTGGGCTCCGCCGAAACGCTTGTTCATGAAAATAAGTACCGACGTCAGTGCTTCGGTGGCCGCGGAATTGGCCAGGGGACCGGCGTGCCAGGCTTGAAAGCCGGCTGCTTTTGCCAGTTCAACGACGATTTCCCGGGCATCGGCCTTGTCCCCGGTCACGAGCACATCGCAGGCATCATCGTGATCTGATCCCATCAGGTCTGCTGCTACGTTCTGAAATGCTGAAACCACGATCACGTCATCGCCGAGGATTTGCTGGCTGATGATTGCCGCGGAACCGGCTTCAGGAAGCTGGACACGTGCGACTTTCGGCGGCACCAGCGGAACCGTCGTATCGATCAGAATTTTACCCGACAGGGCCGGCTTGATGTCCTGCAGAGTCGGTGCCTGGTGCGCGAACGGGACGGTCATCACGATAATGTCTCCGGCTTTGGCTGCATCACGGTTGCCCAGTCCGCTGATCTGGAGTCCGTCGTCCCCGGCCAGCAGCGCGGCGGCAGATTCCTCGGCCTTTTCCGGATGGCGCGAGCCGATAACAATCCGGTATCCGGCGCGGGCCCAGCGCCTGGCGAGGCCGTTGCCCAGGGCGCCCGTGCCGCCGACTATGCTTATGGTTTTAATATCTTTTTTCTGGCTCATATTGTACTGGCTGCTGCATTCGTGGGGCGCAGATCATAAAGGCTGGCCGGCCGCGGGTCCAAAATATCTGGCAAATCGTGATGCCGGGGCGCTGATCAGTTGCACTCTGGTGGCCTCAGGGGCCTCGGGTGTTGCAGAATATCGGTAAAGCATAGAAGCGGACAACAGGTTAAGGATGGAAATATATAAGGAGTTCATGTTTGAGGCTGCGCATCGTCTGCCCAATGTGCCGGACGGGCATAAGTGTGCCCGCTTGCATGGTCACTCATGGAAAGGGGTCATCTATGTTGCCGGCACCATCGGGGAAGAAACCGGGTGGATCATGGATTATGGAGAGATCAAACGAATCTTCGCACCGATTTACGAGCAGCTCGACCATCACTATCTCAATGACATCGAGGGGCTGGAAAACCCGACCAGCGAAGTGCTGGCCCGCTGGATATGGAACCATTTAAAATCTGATCTGCCCGCATTATCCCGGGTCGTGATTGAGGAAACGTGCACGAGTGGTTGTATCTACAAAGGGGAAGAAAACTGATGCCTGCGGCCATGCCGGATCATGCAACCGCCGATCGCGAACGCGATGCCGGTTATATGCAACTGGCGCTGGATATTGCACATCGCGGAGCCGCTGCGGGCGAACCGCCGATCGGCGCCTGCCTGGTTCAGGCCGGCCAGGTCGTTGCCCGCACGCACAATGCCGTGATCGGTGAGCTGGATATTACCGCTCATGCTGAAATTCGGGCGATCCGTGACGCCTGCCGCAGCTTGCGGACGCTGGATCTCACAGGTGCACGCCTGTTCGTGACCGTGCAGCCTTGCGCGATGTGTCTGGCTGCCTGTCATTACGCCGGGGTGTCGGAGATTATTTTTGGTGCCCGCTTATCGGATATGAATCGTCATACGGGCAACGAACTTTCACAAAGTGATAACAAGAGTGCGGATACCCGATCATTTGAAGTAACGCCTGATTTTATGCGCGACGATTGCCTGATATTGCTCGAGGAGTGGGCGTGTCGAACCTGATAGCTTTAACGACTCGCTGAATAACAATAATAATGAGCGCGCAGTATGATGCCATCGCCAAGCAATATCGCCTGTCCAAGGCGTCGCCGCTGCGTACCTATATCGAGGCCTACAGCTTTTTCGGGCTGGTCGGTGATGTGTCCGGCCAGACCGTACTGGATCTTGCCTGCGGCGAAGGGTTTTATTCACGCCGGCTAAAAAAGCTGGGGGCGACCCGGGTCGTGGGTGTTGATATATCGTCCGAGATGATCCGACTTGCCGAAGAGCGTGAGGCATCCGACGTGATGGGTGTCGAATATATCTGTGCGCCGGTGGAATCCATGCCCGGGCCGGGCGTGTTCGATATCGTTGTGGCGGCCTACCTGCTGCATTATGCGGTCGATGAAGAACAATTGCTGAAGATGTGCCGGAAAATCGTGGCTGCGTTGCCGCCCGGCGGACGTTTTGTCGCGCTTAATGAAAATCCGGATCAGGCTGCGGACCAATACGCGGGCTACGCTCAGTACGGATTTAACAAGACTGTTGAAAAGCCGCGTCGTGAAGGCTCGCAGATTACTTACTGGATGGTGTCCGGGCGCGAGATGTTCCGGTTCGACGCGCGGTTTTTCAGTCGCCAGACTTACGAATGCGTATTGCGTGAAGCAGGTTTTTCCGAACTGCAATGGATTCCGTTGAGCCTGGATCCGGCCGGCGTTGCGGCTCATGGCGAGTCTTACTGGCAGGAGTATATGGATAACCCGCCGGTCATTGGGCTCGAGTGCCGGGTGTAGGGCATGGTGTTATTGCATGAAGCATTCGAGAGACAGGTCGCGGACCGGCCTGCTGCGCCGGCGCTGACCGCGGGGTCATTAAATCTCAGCTATGCCCAACTCAATGCGCGCGCGAACCGGCTGGCTCATGCACTGATTGAATACGGTGTGACGGCGGATATGCCCGTCGGTCTTTGTCTTGATATGAGTCCGGAACATGCTCCGGACCTGATTGCCGGCATACTGGCGATCCTTAAAGCCGGCGGCGGGTATGTGCCGCTGGATCCGGCGCTG
>PVMS01057825.1_pt1 | contig 14993 bp, 15 predicted proteins | sample 1853461 | NCBI WGS metagenome assembly PVMS01 (sample SAMN08582032, study PRJNA380276) | Marine sediment metagenome, whole genome shotgun sequencing project. | isolation source: ocean sediment barecode stripped | collected 2017 | reverse complement strand
TGTCGTCATCACGGACACCATCATGTTCCTGCTCTTCACGCTCATGAGCTTCGTGGCCCTCTACTACATCGTGGATACTCACGATGGCTGGCTCGCCTCGATGGATCGCCTCACGCGCCTCGAAGCGAAGCCTGACCTGATGACCTGGCACGGCGTCGTCGGACCCGGCACCGAATGGGCCACGCCGGTCGACTACGCGATCTGGTCCGTCATCTCCGGGATTGCGTGGAGCCTGGTGGCGGCGGTCAGCCCCTGGCAATCCAGTCGTTACCTGATGGCCCGATCGGAGCACGTGGTGATCCGATCGGCCTGCATCGCGGCGATCGTGGTGGCCGTCAGCAATCTCGCGCTCTTCGCGGCCGCTACCGTCGTGAACCTCAGCAAGCTCGACATCTCTCCACCCGAAGAGACGATGATCTGGGCGGCCAAGAACATGATGCCGCCCCTCGCAGGAGGCCTCCTGCTCGCCGGCGTGACGGCCGCAGCCTTGTCCTCGGCCACGACCTTCCTGTCCCTGGTCGGGTTCAGCGTCAGCAACGACATCTTTCCCCGCGCCGCGAGGAGCGACCGATCCATGCTTCGCTTCAGTCGCTGGATCATGCTGCTCGTGGGTGCGATTACGCTGGTGATCAGCCTCTTCCTTCCCCCGAACATCTTCTGGCTGACCTACTACGTCGGGACCGTCTTCGCGTCTTCGTGGGGCCCGGTCGCCTTCATGAGTGTTTGGAGCGACCGCATCACGGCTCGCGCCGCATACTGGGGGATCTCGACCGGATTCGCGGGAAACGTGATCCCGCGTCTCATGGACACGCTGGGCTGGATCGATCTGCCCTCCTATCTGGACCCCATCTTGATTGGCGGCGTGATCAGCCTTCTCGTCGTCGTCGGCGTGTCGCGAAGGGGCACCGTTACAGATGTGGAGCGGGCACATCGTCTCGCCTTGCGGGAGATGCCCGCGGAAGAACGCGACGTCCGGCAGGTCCGGTGGACCCAAGGCGCTGCGATTGGAGTCGCTGCTTCCGGTCTCCTGATCTCCTGCCTGCTGATCGCCTTCTACGTCGTGCCCTTCCAGGAGGCCAGAGGCGCGCTGCTGGAAGGCGAGCGCCTGGACTGGAGATCCGGTGAGGCGCTTCTCGCGCTCGGCTGGGCTGCCCTCTACGTACCCTGCGGGGTCGGCGCGTGTTGGATGATCGGACGATCCTACAGGCCCGCCGGGCGGCGCCGCTAGCGGGGCGGGTCAGGCGATTCGGCGCAGCGACTGGGCCTTGATGACGGCGTGCACCGGGCTGCCGTCGGCGAGGGCGAGCGTCTGCGCCGCTGCCGGGGTAATGAGCGCCACCAGGCGCTCGCCGCCGGCGTCGGTGCGCAGGTGGACGAAGACGTCCGGGCCGCTCTGTTCGCAGCGGGTGACCCGGGCGGCGAGGACGTTGCGGGCCGAGATCCGGCCGGGCGGGTCGGCGGCCAGCAGAACGTCCTCGGAGCGGAGGCCGATGCAGATGCGCTCACCTGCCGCGACGTCGACGGGCAGCACGAGTTCGAGGCCTGCGTCCGAGCGGAAGACGGCGCCGCCCGCGCTGCTGCCAGTGACGACTCCCTCGTAGACGTTCTCGAGTCCGAGGGCCGCGGACACCGGGAGCACGGCGCGGCTCCAGAGCACCTCGGCCGGGTGGCCGGACGCGACCTCGCGCCCGCCGTCGAGCACCACGACCCGTTGGCCCAGCAGCAGCGCCTCGTCCGGGTCGTGGGTGATCGTGAGGATCGGGAGATCCAGCTCGTCGCGCACGCGCAGCAGGTGGCGCAGCACCCGCGCCCGCAGTCCCAGGTCGAGCGACGCCAGGGGCTCGTCGAGCAGCAGCGCCCGGGGGCCGCTGGCCAGGGCGCGGCCGATGGCGACGCGCTGCTGCTCGCCGCCCGAAAGCGCGTCGACCCTGCGGTCGAGCAGGTCGGAGAGCTCCAGCACCTCGACGGCGCGAGCCAGGGCGCGGGCGTCGCCCCGTGCCAGGCCGAATCGCAGGTTTGCGGCCACGTCCAGGTGCGGGAAGAGCGTCGGCGCCTGAGGCACCCAGCCGAGCCGGCGTTCCTCCACGGCGACGCTCACACCCTGCTCCGGATCCTCAAGCCAGGCGCCGCCGAGACGCACGCGGCAGCTCGCCACCGGGTGAAGGCCCAGCACCGCCTCGAGCAGCGTGCTCTTGCCCGAGCCGCTGGGACCGAAGATCACCACCACCCGCTCGTCCCAGGCGAGATCCACGTCGAGGTGGAAGTCCCCCCGGTCGAGGTCGACGGCGATCCGGACGGACGGCTCCGTCACCGTGACTCTCTTCGGAGCCAGCGTTCGGCCGCCCACATGGCGGAGAGTCCGATGGCGAACGAGACGCCGCAGAGCGCCAGCGCGGCGCCGTCCTCGCCGAGCTGCACTCGCGAGTAGATCCCCAGCGCCAGGGTCTCGGTGCGCCCCGGCAGGATGCCCGCCACCAGGGTGGTGGCGCCGAACTCGCCGAGCCCCCGGGTGAAGGCCAGGGTCGTGCCGTAGAGCACACCGCGGCGGGCCAGGGGCAGCGTCACGCGGAAGAACGTCGACAGGCGCGAGGCGCCGAGACTGCGGGCCACCTGCTCGTAGCGCGGATCGACGTCGGCGAAGGCCTGCTCGCAGGCGCGCGTCAGCAGCGGAAAGCCGACGACGGCAGCCGCGAGCGCCGCCGCCCACCAGGTGAAGACCAGATCGACGCCGAGCGCCTCCCACAGCGGGCCCGCCGGTCCGCGGCGTCCGAGCAGCCAGAGCAGCACCAGGCCGACCGCGACCGGGGGGAGCACCATGGGTAGCGCGACCAGCGCGCGGATCAGCGACTCGCCCGGCGGCGGGCGACGCGCCAGCAGCCAGGCCAGGGCCACGGCGAACGGCAGGATGGCGAGGGTCGCCGCGGCGCCGACGCGCAGCGTGAGCGCGGTGATCGCCAGGAGCTCGCCGCCGCTCAAGGTGCGCCGAAGCCCGCGCGCTGGAGGATCTGCCGCGCTGCCGGGCTCGCCAGCCAGGCGAAGAGGCCGGCCGCTTCCGGTGCCGCGCCGCGTACCAGGGCGACGCTGTAGACGATTCGCGGCTGCTCGGACGGGGGAACCTCGAAGGCGATTGTCGCGTGCCGGGCCAGTCGGGCGTCGGTGGCGTAGACGAGGGCCACGTCGGCGTGGCCCGCGTCGACGGCGGCCAGGGTTGCCCGGGCGTGCTCCGTGAGGACGAAGCGCGGCGCGAGTCGGTCCAGCAGGCCGCGTCGCGCCAGCCACTCTCTTGCGTAGCGGCCGACGGGAACCGCTCCGTTGGGCATGGCGATGCGCCGGATACCGGGGGCCGCGAGCTCTGCCGCGTGCGTCGGGCCTGGCGAGAGACCGGGGCGTGCCATCGCGACCAGTCGGTTGGTCGCGAGCGTCTGGCGATCGCTCGCGTCCACGAGTCCCTCGGTGACGAGGTCGTCGATGATGCGTGTGTCCGCCGCGACGAGCAGGTCGATGGGCGCGCCGGCGCGAAGCTGGGCCGCCAGGAAGCTCGAGGCGCCCAGGGTGAGCACCACCTCAGCGGCCGGGCGCGTCGCTTGGTATTGGCGGGTCATCTCTTGCAGCGGCTCACGCAGGCTTACCGCCCCGGCCACGATGATCTCATCGGCCACGCCCGCCCATGGCAGCGCCAAGGCGGTCAGCACGGTCAGCGCCGCTCCGATCCTCGCCGCCGCCGAGCTCATGGAAGCTCCATTCTCACGCAGGGTTACCGCAGTGTCGCATCTGCGACCTCGCCGGTCGATGATCTCCGTCGGAGCGGCATCGGCCGGCCTCCGGACCCTGGGTCAGTCCGAAGTTCATGGACCGGCCGCTTCGACCGTGGCAGGCTGGCGTCGAGAGGTCGTCGTGCGCACGCTGTTGTGGGTATCGGGCTTGATGATCGTGGCCGTCGTGAGCGCAGTGGCGCCGGTCGAAGAGGGCGAGGTCGTTACCCTGGTGGCGCGCGACGCACACGGCCGTGAGCGGGGCCAACGTCTTTGGGTGGTCGACCTGAACGGCGCTGTCTGGGTCCGCGCTTTGAGCCCGTATTCGGACTGGGTCGAACGGCTGCGCTCCCAGCCTGTGGCGCGGCTCAACCGCGCGGGCCAGGTCTCGACGGTGCGCGGACTCCCGGACGAGAGCCCGGGTGCACGTGAGGCGGTCGAGCACGCCATGGAGCTGAAGTACGGAGCGCTGGCTCGGTTCGTGGGTTGGCTGCACGCGCCAGACGCGGCGGTGCCGGTGCGTCTCGTTCCCCAGGCCTCGGCGGCGCCGGTGCGTCTCGCGCCCCAGGCTTCGGCGGCGCGGTGAGCGACGAGACCCCTTCCGAGGCGGACGAGTGCGTGGTCCGCATCCACGCGCTGGCCGCCGGCGGCGACGGCGTCGGGCGCGGCCCGGAGGGGCGGGTCGTCTTCGTGCCGTTCACGGCGCCGGGTGATCGCGTGCGGGTGCGCCTGGATCGCGTGCGGCAGCGCCACGCGCATGGGAGCGTGCTCGAGATTCTGGAGCCCGGACCGGGCCGGGTGACGCCGCCCTGCCCGGTCTTCGGTCGCTGCGGGGGCTGCGCCTGGCAGCACCTCGACTATGCGGTGCAGCTCGAGGCCAAGGGCGGGATCGTGCGCGACGCCCTGGAGCGCATCGGCGGGCTCGAGCAGACCGGGGCGCCGGAGATCCACTCTTCGCCGCAGCCGTACGGCTACCGCGGACGAGTACGTGTGTCGGTCGAGAAGGGCCGCACCGGCTTCCGGCGCCGCGGCTCCCGGGAGCTCTGCCCCGTCGAGCACTGTGCGGTCCGCACGGCGGCCCTCGGTCGGGAGCTCGCGCTTCTCTCCGCGCGCGCGCCGGAGCGCGACGGCGAGTGGGAGCTCGCCGCCGCGGGCGAGGCGACCCGAGCGGTGGCACTTGCCCGGCGCCAGGGGGAGCGGCTCGTACACGAGGTGGGCCCGGAGCGGGTCGCGACCTCACCCGGTGTCTTCTTCCAGGCGAACGCGCTGCTGCTCGAGACCCTGGCCGGCCGGGTGGCGGAGTGCGCCGGAGAGGGCGGGCGTGCCGTCGAGCTCTACGCCGGCGCCGGGCTCTTCACGCTGCCGCTCTCCCGGCGCTTTAAGGCGCTGCTCGCCGTCGAGGGAAACGCCGCCGCTGCCGCCGACCTGGCCCGGAACCTCGCTGACGCTGGGGCGCACCACGTGGCCGTCCAAGCCGCGCCCGTCGAAGCCGCGCTGCGTGAGCTCGACGGCGAGGCGCCGGACGTGCTGGTCCTGGATCCGCCGCGCACCGGACTTCCTCGCGGCGGCGCGATCCGGCTCGCTGCGGTCGCGGCGAAGCGCATCGTCTACCTGTCCTGCGATCCGGCGACCCTCGCCCGGGATCTCCGCACACTGGGAGAAGCGGGCTACACGCTCCGCAGCGTCGAAGTCTTCGACCTCTTTCCGCAGACCCCTCACGTGGAGACGCTGGCCGTCATGGAGAGCTGCGTCGACGGCGGAGGCGGTCCGGTTCAGCTGTCGTGACTTCGCTCGGCTCTCGCGAGCCGAAGGCTCGCGAGGCCTCGCTGCGCGCGCTTCGCGCTTGCGTTACGCCTCGATCAGGCCGTGGCGGACGGCGTAGCGGACCAGCTCGGTGGCCTTGCGGACTCCGAGCTTTCGCATGAGCGAGGTGCGGTGCGCCTCGACGGTCTTGGTGCTGATCGAGAGCCGGGTGGCGATCTCCTTGGCCGCGAGCCCTTCGGCGATCAGACGCAGGACCTCCCGCTCGCGCGGGGAGAGCTGGGTGAAGGGCTCGCCGCTCCTGCGGCCGGGCTCGCGCAGCTGCTCGACGATCTCCCGTGCCACCGGCGGGCTGAAGTAGCAGCCGCCCCCCATCACCTCGCGGACGGCGGTGAGGATCTCCTCCTTGCGCGCGTTCTTCAGCAGGTAGCCGTCGGCCCCGAGCGAGACCGCGCTCTGGATCAGGGGGGGGTCGGCGCGGAACGAGAGCAGGATCGCCTTGACGCCGGGGTGGCTGGCCTTGACCCGCTCGAGCGTCTCCAGCCCGGAGAGCCTCGGCATGGTGATGTCGAGGATCACCATGTCGGGCCGATGCCGGTCCATCTGCTCGAGGACCTCTTCGCCATCCGCGGCTTCCGCGCAGACAGAGATATCAGGCTCGCCCTCGAGGACGCGCCGCAGACCTTCGCGGACGACGCTGTGGTCGTCGGCGATCATTACCGAGATCACCGTACTAGCCTAGTCCGCGACCCTGGTGGGAGCTAGCTTATCCGCGGTGGGCCTCCCGCCCCGTTTCGAACTTCGCAGACCCCGGGGGCAACGATGAGGCAGTACGACTGGGCTCGCCCGCCGGCCTCGCTCGGCCAGCGAGAGGGCTTCGTGCTCTATCTCGAGGGCGCCGGCGACCGCGCGATCGTCAACGGCTGGTGCAAGCGACTCCTGCCGGCGCTGGCCCGCCCACTTGGGCGTTCCGTCGTCATCCTGGGCGGACGCCAGCCCGCCCGAGCCATGGAGCACTTCCGCTCGCTCGGCGGCGGCGCGGCGGGCAAACGCGCACTGTGCGTCCTCGACCGTGACGACGGACTGTCCAGCGAGCCGGACGGCGGCGAGCCGGGCCTGGAGTTCTTCACCTGGGGCCGGCGCCACATCGAGAGCTATTTGCTGGTGCCGGCCGCGATCCGCCGCGGCCTGGGCCTGCCCGCTAGCGACAGCCGTGTCGACCGGCTGCTGCGCGAGCACATCCCCCCACGGGGAGACGACGAGGCGTGGCGGGATCTGGATGCCAAGCGGCTGCTCGGCCGCAGCGGTCCGCTGGCCCGCTCCTTTGGCGGGCCCGTGCCGCTGGCGCGGGTGGCGCGCGCAACCCGGGAGTCGGAGCTCCACGAGGACGTGCACGCCTGCTTCGCCGAGCTCCGGAGCGCGCTCGGCGTGGTGGAGGCGACGGTCGTTCGTTGATGCGCCATCCCCCGCTGTTCGCTGCGCGCTCGATCGGGCGCGGGGTCGTCGCGGTCGCGGTCTCGGCGTTGCTCGTCGGCGTGGTCGGCTGCGGGGGGACCTTGGTGGTGCGCGCTCCCCAGGAGCCGCAGACGCACGCCGACAGCGTTCTCAGACAGATCGAGCCGCTCGCCATCGCGGTGCCGCCCGCCGCGGGAGCCGCGGCTGTGGCGGATCCGCTGGGCGAGCGGGCCAGCGGCTGGGGGCGCAGCGGCGGAGACATCACGCTCACGGAGCACCCGGGCAGTCTGGTCCACCGGGTGGTGGTGCAGCAGCTCGAGCAGGCCGGGCACCGCATCGTCGCAGCCGACCCCGACGTGGTGCTGGCGATCCGCGTGCTGGAGTTCGCCGTCGACGCGCCGCGAGCCGGCCGCGGCTGGGACGTGACCGTGTCGATTCAGGTCGCCCTGCGCGTGGAGCGGGAGCCGGGCTCCGAAGCCTGGTCGGAGTTCGTCTACAGCACGGAGAGCACCGGGCACACCCTGGCTCCGCCCGGCCTGGCCCTCGTCGAGCGGATCCTCGGCGAGGCTGTCCGCGGCCTGGCCAGTGGGGTGGCAGGGCGCGAGGCGCTGGCCGCGGCCCTCCAGCGACTCGGCAGCACGGCCGGCTGACCGGCTCGTCCGCATTGCCGCCTCCCACGAAAGCGTGCAGAATTCTCCACCCGGGCAAGCGAGGGAGCGACCTTTGAAAATCGAATGGATCCGAGTGCTGCGGGACGTCCTCATGGTGGTGGTGCTGGCCACCCTGGGCACGGTCGGCTTCGGCTACCTCATGGTCGGGCAACCGGTGTGGACCCAGTACGTCGCGATGCTCGTGATTCTGAGTGCCGGCTTCGCGGTCAGCGGCAGCCTCGCGGGAGAGGGCCGCTTCCGACACTTGGCGATCGTCGCCCTCGGCGTCTGGCTGGTGAACGTGGTCGACAGCCTGCAGCAGCCCGAGCGCCTACCGGCCAACATCATCCAGGGCTTCATCGCAGTCGGATTCGCCATGGGGGTCGGCTGGGCGATCTCGCTCGCCATCAAGAGGCCCGCTCCGCCGCCGGCGCCTCCCGCCAACTGACGCGGGGGCTCCGATGGATCCCAAGCTCCTCTACTGGACCGGCGCCTTCCTCAACATGGGCGTGATCGTGGGTCTCGCTGCCTGGGGGGTGCGGGCGCGTCGCCGCGGCGCCATGGCGCTGCACCGCAGGAATATGCTCGCGGCGATCTCCCTCGTGCTGCTCTTCGTTGTGTCGTACCTCTTCAAGCTCGCGCTGCTCGGCCGGGAAGACCTGGCGGTCTGGGCGTCCGCCGACCTGTGGACGCTGCGCATCCACGAGCTCTGCGTGCTCGTCATGGTCGTCGCGGGTGGCGTCGCGGCCTGGCGCGGACGCCGGCTGTCCACGACGCGAAACACGACGCTGTCGCCGGACGATCCTCCGGCGCCGGCCCGGCTGGCGGACGGTCACCGGCTCGCGGGGTGGACCGCCGTGGCCGCCGTCGTGCTCGGCTTCTTGACCGCCGGCCTGGTGCTGGCCGGCATGTACCGCCGGGCGGGTCTCGTCTAGGAACGTTGATCGTGCGTGCGATGGAGCTCACCGCGCCGGCGTCCGTCGAGACCCGGCCCCTGCGTTGCGTCGAGCGGGAGCGACCGGAGCCCGGCGCCGGAGAGATCCGGGTGCGGGTCGAGGCGTGCGGTGTCTGCCGGACCGACCTGCACCTGGTGGAGGGCGATCTCGAGGTGCGGCGCCCGCGCGTCGTGCCCGGGCATCAGGTGGTCGGCCGCGTCGATCGGGCCGGAGCCGGGGCGAGCCGGTTCGCAGCTGAGCAGCGCGTGGGAATTGCCTGGCTGCGGCGATCCTGCGGCGCTTGCCGCTTCTGCCGTCGGGGCGCGGAGAACCTGTGCCTCTCGCCTGAGTTCACCGGCTGGGACGCGGATGGCGGCTACGCCGAGTGGGCGGTGGTGCCCGAGGCCTTCGCCTACGCGCTGCCTGACGCGCTGGCGGCGGACCAAGCCGCGCCGCTCTTGTGCGCCGGCATCATCGGCTACCGCGCCTATCGTCGTTCGGGCGTCCGGCCGGGCGGCCGGCTCGGGCTCTTCGGCTTCGGCGGCTCGGCGCACATCACGATCCAGGTGGCCCGTCACTTCGGCTGCGAGGTCTACGTCTTCAGCCGCGGCGACGAGCATCGCGAGCTGGCGGAGGAGCTGGGGGCGGCGTGGGTCGGCGGCAGCTTCGACGCCCCGCCCCGCCCGCTGGACGGTGCGATCCTGTTCGCGCCGGCGGGCGAGCTGGTGCCGCCCGCTCTCGTGGCGCTGGACCGGGGCGGGACCCTGGCGATCGCCGGCATCCACCTCACGGACCTGCCGGTCCTCGACTACCAGCGTCACCTCTTCCAGGAGCGAACGCTCCAGAGCGTCACTGCCAACACGCGGGAGGACGGTCGCGCGCTCCTCGAGCTCGCCGCGGAGATCCCGATCCGCTCCCGCACCGCGGCCTATCCGCTCGACGCCGCCAACGAGGCGCTGATCGACCTCAAGCAGGACCGCGTGAGAGGCTCGGCCGTTCTCGAGGTGTCGACCTCCCCGTGAAGCTACTGGCGCTCGACTTCGACGGAGTGATCTCGGACAGCGCGCCGGAGGCGTTCGTCGTGGCGCTGCGCACCTGGTGCGAGCTCCATCCCGAATCCGGCTTCCACGATCGGCGTGCGCTGCTGGAGGGGCCGGCAGCTCCTGCGCCGGAGGCGGTGCGGGCGGAGCCCCTGTACGCGGACTTCCTCGCCGCGATGCCACTCGGCAACCGCGCCGAGGACTACGCCGTCGAGCTCTCCGCCGCCGGGGCGGGGGTTCCCCTGCCGGACCAGGCTGCCTACGACGCCTACAAGGCCTCGATCCCGAGTGACGATCTCCGCAGCTTCCACAAGCGCTTCTACCGGATCCGAGCCGGGCTGGCTGCAGAGGACCCGGTGGCCTGGCACCGGCTCATCGAGCCCTACCCGGGCATCCTCTCGCTGCTGCGCCGTCGGACCGGTGACGCCGTGCTGACGATCGCGACGGCGAAGGATCGCGGCTCGGTGGGAAAGCTGCTCGCCGCCTACGGCATCGCCGACCTGTTTCCAGAGGGAACCGTCCTCGACAAGGACACCGGAGTGAGCAAGCGCTCCCATCTCGAGCATTTCCAGCGGGTGCACGGCTTCGGCTTCGACGAGCTCACCTTCGTCGACGACAAGGTCAATCACCTCGATACGGTGGCGCCCCTCGGCGTGCGCTGCGGACTGGCCGCCTGGGGCTACAACGGCGAGCGCGAGGCCGCACTCGCCCGCGCCGCCGGCCACCGGGTGCTGCGCCTGGAAGACCTCGAGGTTCAGCTCTTCGACGGGTAGCGGCGCTCGGCCTGCCCGTTGCGTCGGACCCACCACTGGGAGACCAGCCTCGGCTCGCGCCAGAAGTGGACCGGGTAGCGCGGCATGCTGAAGAGCGAGACCAGCAGGCCCTGCGCGTCGCCTCGGCCCAGCAGGTCGATGCGGGCGAAGCCCGTGGTCGGCATGCCGAAGGCGCGCCCCTCGTAAGGGGGGACCTTCAGCGCGCGTCGGGAGGAGCCGCCCCCGGAGATCACCTGCAGCGCCGGGCGCCCGAGGTCGACGGGTACGACCTGGAGGTTGTGATCGTGGCCGGCGAGGATCAGCTGCGGCGCGCGGAAGGCGTCGGCGATCGCGCGGCGCACGAGGCCCTTGTAGGAGCCGGGGAGCGGACTCTCGCCCGGGCGCAGCGAGAGGGGCTCGTGGGTGGCGACGATGCGAAATCTCCCGCGCGCCGAGTCGAGGCCGAGCCGCACCGAGCGCGCCGCTCCCTGGATCCGGACGTCCTCCGAATCGATGCGGAGCAGCGTGAGGCCGTCACCGAGCTCGACCCGGTCGCTCAGCTTGAAGTCCATGTTCCAGTTCGCCAGGAACTCGGGCACCGCGTCCCGCTGGAGGCCTGGACTCTCGGGGGAGTTGTAGTCGTGATTGCCCGGGATCGCGAAGATCGGGACGGGGTGGCGCTCGTATTCTGGAACACGACACGCGTCGGCGACCTCGGGCCAGCGCGGCCCGGAGGAGGAGGCGAAGTGACAGAAGGGCATCACCAGGTTGTGTCGAATCCGCTTCACCAGCTCGTCGTGTTGGAGCCCATCGGGGTAGAAGTTGTCGCCCAGTAGCACCAGGGCATCGACCGGCGCGCGCCGGTCCTCGCTGACCATGCCTCGCGCCACGGAGCGCTGTCCCTCTCCGAACGGGCGCCACGGGAGGATGTCGCCGGTGTCGCCGACGGCCAGCAGGGAGAAGACGCGTTCTTCGGGGAGAGGCGCCAGGCCCTCGGTCGCCGGTCCGTGAACGGCGGGCGGGTCGAGCCCGGTCCAGATCAGCGCGGTGACGCCGGCCGCGGCGAAGGTGATCCCGATCACGGTCGCCGCCAGCCGGCGTCTCGAGCGCATGCGCCGCAGTCTAACGCGTCGGCTGTGCGGGCCGTGCTCGGCTATCCTGTCTGCTCCGGAGGAGACCGTGAAGACCACGCTTCGCATGCACGCCGAGCGGACGCCCAACCCCAACAGCATCAAGTGGGTCCTGGGGAGGTCCGTCGCAGAGCCGGGTGTCAGTGTCCATTTCGACGCTGCGCCCGGGCAGGACGTCTCGCCGCTGGCGGCGCGACTGTTCGCCGTAGACGGGGTCACCGTCGTCTTCCTTGCGTCGAACTTCGTCACCGTGACCAAGCGGGCCGGGATCGAGTGGTCGGACCTGGCCCAGCCGATCGTCGAGGCGCTGCGCGAGGCCCTGGGCGACGGGGGTGCGGCACTCGGCCCCGCGTTCGTGGCGCCCCCGGGCGCCAGCGACGACGAGATCGTCGCGCGAATCCGTCGCGTGCTCGACGAGGAGGTCCGCCCGGCGGTCGCGATGGACGGTGGCGACGTGGAGTTCGCGGGCTTTCGAGAAGGCATCGTCGAGGTGCGCCTGCAGGGCTCCTGCAGCGGCTGTCCCAGCTCGAGCGCCACGCTCGAGCACGGCATCGAGGCGCGCCTGCGCGAGCTGGTGCCGGAGGTGCAGGGAGTCGTCGCGCTCTGAGGCGGGTGGGGCACGGTGTGGCGTGTCGTGGCGCTGCGGCGGACGTGGACCTCGGCACAGCGGGGGGTTGTCGCGCTCCGGTGGACGGCGTAGCCTTTTCGCGTCCGACGGTCCCCCCTACGAACCGCACCCGCTGCGAGCGCAGCGAAACCATTGGGTGTCATGCGCGGTAAACTCGGGGATCGACCTTCGCGGAGCGAAGACCCTCTTTCGGCGGGCGCTGCCGGCCGCCATTGGCGCAAGGAGCAGGAGCGCCGGAGTGCGCACCTGAGCGACCGCGGCCGCGTCACACTCCTGGGGCTGGTGGCGGTAACTCTCGTAGGGGTCGCTGCGCTGGCTGGTTGGATGACCCGCCAGCGGATCGTCGCAGCGCCGCAGGAGCCGGCGGACGTGGCGGCCCCGCCCCCGCAGCTGCCCGAGGTACCGGCGGAGCTGCTGGCCCGTCTCCCGGTCGACCGCCAGGCGCTGGAGCTTCCGGCCGTGCTCGGGCCGGGGGTGGAGATGGGCCGGGTCGGAGATCGCGGCGTCTCCGGTCGGCTCTTCGAGCGCGTGGCGCTGCCGGGTATCGGCGAGCTCTCGGTGGAGTACACCCTCGACGCCGAGCTCACCCGGGAGGTCTTCCGGGTCCTGCGCCAGGGCCGGGTCGCGCGGGGTCACGTGATTCTCATGGAGCCGCGCAGCGGACGGGTGCTGGCCTACGCGTCGACCGATACCGAGACCTTTCCGGCCACCGAGGCCTACCCCGCCGCGTCGCTCGTCAAGATCATCACTGCGGCCGCCGCGCTGGCCGCCGCGCCCGAGGCAGCGGCGTTGCCCTGCCGCTATCGCGGCGATCCCTATCGCCTGAAGTCCTGGCAGCTCGACCCGCCACGACAGGGCCGTGAGATCTCGTTGCGCAAGGCGCTCGCGACCTCGAACAACGCCTGCTTCGCGCAGCTCGCCATCCACGCGGTGGGGGACGCCCCCCTGGTGGCGGCCATTCGCCGCTTCGGCTGGACCGTTTCGCCGGCCCCGGCCCACGCGGCGGGCAGCGTCGAGCCGGGCGAGGGTCGGCTCGCGCTCGGTCGGCTCGGCTGCGGGCTCGCCGGCTGTCGGATCACGCCGCTCCACGCGGCGCAGCTGGCTGGCGTGCTGGCCCATGGCGAGCTGGTGGCGCCGCGCTGGATCGATCGGGTGCTGGATGCAGAGGGTCGGGAGCTGCCGCTGCCCGCCTTGCCGACGCCGAGACGGGTCGTGTCGCCCGAGCTCGCCGCCGAGCTGCGCGACATGCTCACCGACACCACCACCCGGGGGACTGCAAGGAGCGCGTTCCGCAAGCGGGGGCGCCCGCTGCTGGGTGAGATTCGCGTTGCAGGCAAGACCGGGACCCTCTCGGGCAAGCGGCCGGATGGGCGCTACGAGTGGTTCATCGGCGTCGCGCCCGCCGACGAGCCGCGCCTCGTCGTGGCGACGCTCATCCTGCAGAGCGAGCTCTACTGGCGCACCTCGAGCGAGATCGCCGCCGAGGTGTTGCAACGCTCGTTCTGCCGCAATGGGGTCTGCAGCGCCGAATACGCGGACCGCTGGCGGAGGCCCCCCTCGGCGGCGACCGCCAGGACCCGGACCCCGCAGCGCAGCGCGAGACCGGGCTCCCAGACACGGCCGCCGCCGCGCGTCTGAAGCCTTCGGGTCGCGCGTCGCTCTGGTGGTGCCGCCGGCTACGGGTCCGGACTTCGAAGCGACACCCGATGCAGTCCCACCTCGGCATTCTGTGGCGATGTGCCCCAGAATCTTGCCCTCCCGCCGCCGCGCGTCCCCGCGGGCGGATGCCTCGTGGAATATGGATTGTTGAGCGCGCTCAAAGCCTGCATTCTTGCGGTCGTTTCAATCGGTGGAGGCGCCATGCGGATTCCCCGTGTGCTTCAGACTCCCGAGCTTCCCGACCCCGAGGCTCTGCGCATTGCGCGTCTGCTGACTCCAGTCGGCTGGATCTTCATCTCCGCCGCGGCGTGCGCGATCGTCGCCGTGCCGCTGCTCGAGATCCCCGACGCCAGTCCCACCACGAGCGCCGTCGCGCTCGGGGCCGGCATTCTGGCGCTCACACTCTCGCGGCGCGGCCACCCGGCATCGGGCGCTGTCGTGCTGCTGGGGCTCTGCTGGCTGGTGCTGACGCTGCGAGCGTGGGTCGTCGGGGGAGTGGGACCGGAGCTGGCCGGCGCGTTCACGGGCTTGGTGTTCGCATCGGGCGCGCTGCTCGGTCCCGTGGGTGCGCTCGCGACGATGGTGGCCAGCGCGGGTGTCCCGCTCGGGGTCCTGGCCCTCGGATCCGGTGGGTCCCCGGTCGCGCCGCACCTCGCGGCGACGATCGGTCGCTCCAGCTTGACCTCAATGGTGATCCTGGTGGGTGGCGGGCTGTCGTTGCTGACGGCGCTCCATCTCCGGCGTGAGCTGGCCGCCACGCGCAGCCAGGCCTCTACCCTGGCAGAGCGCGACCACCAGCTCGGCGAGGCCCGTGAGCGCTACCAGCGGCTGCTCGAGCGTCTTCCCGCAGAGCTCCGGGAGCAGGAGACCCACCCGACCGGTCGAACGCACGGCGCTGCGGCCCATCGCCCGCGGACGATCCTGGTCGTCGACGACGAGCCCCTGGTGCGACGCGTGGCGCGGCGCATGCTCGAGCCCAGCGGCTGGCACGTTCTCGAAGCCGCCAGCGGCACCGAGGCCGTCGAGCAATTGCGCGCCGCGGGTGAGGATGTCCGCTGCGTGCTGCTCGATCGCGTCATGCCGGGGTGGGACGGCGAACGGACGTTTCGCGCCCTGCGTGAGATCCGGGCCGACGTGCCGGTCGTCTTCGTGAGCGGCAACCCCGACCCTGCACTGAGCCATCGGCTCTCGAGCCAGCCGGGCCTGGCCTTCGTGGACAAGCCCTTCCGGC
>PVMS01020084.1_pt1 | contig 14998 bp, 17 predicted proteins | sample 1853461 | NCBI WGS metagenome assembly PVMS01 (sample SAMN08582032, study PRJNA380276) | Marine sediment metagenome, whole genome shotgun sequencing project. | isolation source: ocean sediment barecode stripped | collected 2017 | reverse complement strand
CGTAGAGACGGAGGAATAGCTCGCGACGAAGGGTTTCTTCGTCTATCCGATCAGCTCGCTTCGATCGGATCGAGCTCTCGGCGAGGCGCTTTGCGGTGGGCGCATTGGACCCTGGCTCAACAAAACTCTGGGTAGGCGGCGGATTCTAATCTCTTCTGCTGATTGAGTTCCTGATGACCTTCATGAAATTCGCCATTCTACGGTAAAATAGCCCAGCCGGGCCACCGCGTTCGCCGTTGACACATCACGTCCGATGCGCAGAGACTCGGCGCTTCTACCGTAGAGCTTCTGGAGCAGGGAGGATCGCATACCATCAATCTCGTACGGAATCGAGGGTCAGCTGGCCCCGGATTTTGGTGTCGACACGTGGTTCAATTTGCCCGCGGGAAAGTCGCGACTTGAGCTCGCCGACTACGACGACCAATGCGTCTACCTCTACTGTTTTCAGTCTTGGTGTCCGGGGTGCCACAGCCATGGCTTCCCGACGCTGCTTCGGATGATGGAGCTGTTCGCGGACGAGCCGAAGCTGTCATTCCTCACCGTACAAACGGTCTTCGAGGGATTCGAAACGAACACTCTCGATGCCGCGCGAGAAGTGGCCCGGAAGTACCAGCTCGAAATCCCGGTAGGGCACGACCCTGGACCTCAGTCGAGCGGATCGGTTCTCATGCCCCGCTATCGTACCGGCGGCACGCCGTGGACGATCGTCATCGACCGAGGTCGTCGGGTGCGGTTCAATGGTTTTCAGGCAGACGTCGAGATGCCCGCGGAGGGCATCCGAATGCTTTGCCGATGATGAGCGGTAGAGAGAGGTGAACGATGCCCGACGAAAAGCGGATCAAACAGCTCGCCGAGCTCTTCAAGGAGACCGGCCAAGCGCATCACCATGCGTTCACCGAGACCGACGGAGACGATCCCGATTGGCCGATATGGTACGCGACCTATCTGCGTGACCGACTGACGCCCTTCCTGGCTGCTCAGGTCACCCGCAGTCGCCTGGTTTTCTGCCTCGTCGCCACCGACGACGAGCACCGCGCGACTGATCCAGACGCACCATGGCCGGACTACTACGCGGCGCGCTTCTTCGAATGCTTGGGACCCGCCGAGGATCCGGCGACAGACCGTCTCGCGTTGTATCAATCCGCTGGCTGCCCGTTTTGCATGCGCGTACGCAGTGTGATCGACGAGTTGGGCCTGGATGTCGAGCTACGCGACATCTACGGCAACACGAAGCATTTGGATGAACTGCGCGAGGCGCGGGGCCGGACGACAGTACCAGTGCTCCGTATCACCGGAGCCGACGGCGAGGATCGCTGGATGCCGGAATCGACTGACATCGTACGTTACCTCCAAACGACCTACGGCCGAGCCGCCGCCTGAGGGATGTACGGGCATGGCCGAAACCACGGAGAGGCGATTGGTATGTTTCCCAAAATCGAAGAAACCTCGGTCCCGTCCGTGACCACCGCGCAGATGATCGAGGTCGATCGTGCGATGATTGAAGACTATCGGATTCTCCTCATTCAGATGATGGAGAACGCCGGGCGCAATCTCGCCCATTTGGCGCGCGTGCGATTCTTTTCCGATGGGCTTGCGGGCAATCGTGTCGCGGTCCTCGCTGGCGCCGGAGGCAACGGCGGCGGCGCCCTCGTCTGCGCGCGTCGGCTGAAGAATTGGGGTGCCGATGTCGAGGTTTTCGTCACCAAACCCGACGACGAGTTCGCTGAGATTTCCGGCCATCAACTCGGGATCGTCAAGCGGATGGACATCGCGACGACGGTCGGCACACCCTCCGCGGATGCCGCCTTCGATCTCGTGGTTGACGGAATCATCGGGTACAGCTTGAAAGGGGCGCCGCGTGGCACGGCGGCGGACATGATCCGGTGGGTCGCCGGCCAGTCGGCTGCGGTCCTCGCACTGGACGCGCCTTCCGGCGTGGACACCACCAGCGGGTCCACTTTCGATCCGGCGATTCGAGCTACGGCAACCATGACCCTTGCGTTGCCGAAGGAAGGGCTAAAAGTGCCGAGCGTGCGAGCGCACGTCGGTGAGCTCTATCTGGCCGATATCAGCGTGCCGCCCGAACTCTACGCAGAGCCGGCGCTTGGCCTCGAGGTCGCGCCGCTCTTCGCGCAATCCGACATTGTGCAACTCATCTAGGTAATGACCGTGGCCGTCTTCGCAGGTCGTTGGCGGCGGCTCCACCGGATGACGAACTGACGTTGAAAAAAGAAACCGCAGGGTTTACACCGGGAATCAAGATGATCGAATCGGTATTCCACAAAGCCAAAAGTGAAGGCCCCCTCTACGCGCTCTTCCTCAACTGCACGCTCAAGAAGAGCGCGGAGGTCTCGAACACCGAGGCGCTCTGCAAGCTTCTAGTCGAACGGTTGGAGTCTCATGAGCCGAATATCGAGACTGAAATCGTGCGAGTCGTCGACTACAACGTCTCGCCCGGCATTAAGAACGACGAAGGGGAGGGCGACGAATGGCCATCGATCCTCGAGAAAGTCAAGCGATGCAACATCTTCATACTGGCCATGCCGATATGGATGGGGGTGCGATCTTCCGTCGCGCAGCGCGTGATTGAGCGCCTCGACGGATCGACGAGAAGTGTGATGTGCGAAAAGACCGGGCAGTTTCCCCTGTACGGTTCCGTTTCCGGCTGCGTCGTCACCGGGAACGAGGACGGCGCGCACGATTGCATCGCCAACACCTTTGCCAACCTTTTGCACTTCGGCGTCACAGTTCCACCAAACACCGACCTCTACTGGGTGGGGGATGCGGGTCCAGGTCCTAGCTATGTCGAAGCAGGTGGGGAGCTCTCGCCCTACGTGCGTCGCAATGCCGAATTGACCGCACAGAACCTGCTGTTCGGTGCGAAGCTGCTGCGCGACAATCCCTATCCAATCAACATTGCGGAACAGAACAAAATCATGATGGAGCGCAACGAGGTCAAGAAGGCCGCGATGGACAAGGCGCTGCAATACATGCGCGAACACATCGCCCCGTAAGGTCATGCTCGAACGCGTCACATCGTTTTTCGAATTCGCCGCATACACGGTAGACATGTTCGCGTTGATCCTGCTGCTCCTCGGATTCGCCCGCGGCGCGGTCGGATGGTTGCGCGTAGAGGTTGCCCACGAGCCGTGGGAACGGCGCTTTCGCGTGCTGCGCAGACTGCGCTGCGTGATGGGTATCCACATCCTCTACTCCCTCGAGTTCATGATCGTCGCGGACCTCATTGACAGCTTCGTCGCGGTGGCTAGGGCGGAGGATGGCTATGAGGATTTCTTCCACAGCGCAGTCTTCTACGCTCTCGCGCAACTCGGCATCGTCGTCATGATCCGCACGCTGATCGACTATTTCTTAGGGAGAGAGCTCAGGGAGCTTCATGAGAACCCAGTGTGAGCTAGTCGTCCACGGCCATGCCGGCTAGAACCCGGTCGATCATTGCGTGAGAGCTGCTGAGGTGCGCTCTAGGATCGAGTACGCGGGCGACCTCGTCTTCTGACAACACAGCACGAACGTCTCCGTGTTCACACAGGACCTCTGCTAGGTCTCGCTCCTGTGTCTGCGCGAGGGTAGCCGCCTCCGCGACCACATCGTGGGCACGTTGCCGACCAAGCTTCGGTGCAAGCGCCATCATGACAGCCTCGGCCGAGATCAAACCACGTGTGCGATCCAGGTTCGCTTGCATCTGCGGTGCCCGGACCTCGAGGCCTTCGACGAGCTCCTGTGTTCGCTCGAGGGCTGCCAGCATGAATGACATCGTCTCCGGAACGACGTTCCACTCCATTTGCCAGCGGCCAGAGCCGCGCTCGTGGTCTTGAACCATCGCTGAAAGTGCGGCTGCGACCTGTGGGCGGATCAACCGGGACGCAGCCAGTATCTGTTGCGACAGAATCGGGTTGTGCTTTTGTGGCATCGTACTGCTGACACCGCGCCCCGGCAGGCTGGGCTCGCGCAGTTCGTCGACTTCAGTCTGTGTCATCAGCAGCACGTCTGTGGCGATCTTGGCTAGCGTTGCTGTGAGAACCCCACAGAAGCTGATGGTCTCTGCCAAGCTGTCACGATGCGAGTGCCAGCTGATTACGGGCACGCCAAGACCGAGCTTCGCTGCGAGCGCCTCCTGGACGTCGAGTCCGGCCTTGTCGAGTGACGCAAGCGTACCGATTGCACCGCCAAACTGGACGCAGAGAACGCGCGGCTTCAGTTGCGTGAGCCTCTCCTGGTGCCGTTGAATAGCCGATAACCAGCCCGCAACCTTGAAGCCAAACGTCATCGGCACTGCGTGCTGTAACTGACTGCGACCGGCCATGAGGGTATCACGATGTGTCTCGGCGTGGATGGCGAGAGAAGCGGCGATTGCGCCCAAGTCGCGTTCCATGATTACCAAAGCTTCGCGCAATTGCAGGACCAACGCCGTATCCATGATGTCTTGCGTCGTGGCGCCCCAATGCGCGTACTGCCCATGCCCGTCTGGCACGTCTTGCGCGAGTTGGCGCACCAGCCCCACGATCGGAAAACCCACGTTCTTGAAGGATTCGCGGTAAGCCACCAGGTCGACGCGATCAACCGTGGCGTAAGCAGCAATGGCGGAGGCGGCTTCCGTGGGGATGAGCCCGAGCTTCGCTTGTGTGCTCGCAAGGGCGACCTCGACTTCGAGAAAACGTGCGAGTGTCGAACGTTCCGAAAAGATCGCATCAGCTGCGGGGCTCCTTACGAGGTCGCCCAACGCGACCGGCTCAGAGGCTGAGTGGTCGCTACCCATGGAGCTGACCGCAGTCGACGCTGCGCATCTCGCGCATCAGCGCGCCGTTTTCTTTCGCGTCAATCGCGACATCGATCACATGCACCCCCCCTTCTTTGGCGGCCTGCTCGAGCAGGCTGCTGAAGGTGCTTGGATCCTCGAGGCGGTGGCCGTGGGCCCCGAAGCTTCGAGCGTATGCTGCAAAATCGGGGTTTCCGAAACCCACACCATACGTGCCGTATCCGCTTCCGGTCTGCTTCAACTCGATCATTCCGTACCGCTGATCATTGAATATCACGACGATGAGATCGAGCCCGAGGCGGACGGCAGTCTCGAGCTCCTGACTGTTCATCATGAACCCACCGTCGCCGGTGACGACGACCACACGACGCTCTGGATACACCAGCTTCGCTGCGATCGCTGCGGGAAGACTGATACCCATGCTACCGAGCGCATGGTCGATCAACATGGTATTCGGTTCGTATGCAGGATAGTTGCGCGCGACCCACAGCATGTGGAAGCCGTTGTCGAGCGACAAGATGTCCTCATCGCCCATGAACTCTCGCAGAGTCCGGACGATGAACTGCGGCTTGGCTGGCGCAGAGCTGTCGTCGGAGCCACGAGCAATGCTCGCCTTCATGCCCTCGCCGGCTTCGAGGAATGGAGCGAAATCCCAAGCGGGGGAGGGTTTGACCAGTTGCGTGAGAGCTTCGAGACCCGCGCCCATCTCGCCGACGATCTGATGCTGAGGGAAGTACACGCTGTCGCCATGGGCCGCAAACGAGTTCAAGTGGATCACGGTCTTGTCCATGCCGGGCGTCATCTTGAACGTAGGCTTCTCCATCACATCGTGGCCCACGTTTAGGATCACGTCGGCAGCCTGGATCGCGCAATGCGTGTAGTCCGCGGGCATGATCGTGGTGCCCACGTAGAGTGGGCCGCGCTCTTCCGCCACACCCTTTCCCATCATCGTTGCCACGAAAGGCATCCCGGTCTTCTTGATGAACGCGCGCAATGCGTTGGCGACCTCGGGCCGGTTGGCACGCGTTCCGCCACCCACCATGATGAGAGGACGCTTCGCCGCCTGGAGCAAGCCTGCGGCCACCTCGATGGCCTTGGCGCTTGGGACCGGCGCGTCCCCGTGACGGCACGGGACCAGTGCACCCAGGGACTCGTCCAGCATCACGTCCTCCGGAAGCTCGAGGTGGGCTGGCCCCTGTCTCCCTTCGAGGGCGCTCATCATGGCTCGGCGTGTGATCGCGGCGAGCATCTCGCCCGATGGCACGCTGGCCGCGAACTTGGTCAGGGGCCGCATCACGTTCACGACATCGACGAGCTGGTACTGCCCTTGCGGATTGTCGCGTACTGCCTTCTGCCCTGTGATCACGAGCATTGGCATGGCGGCTAGGGAGGCATGGGCGACGGCAGTCGTAAGATTGGTTGCGCCCGCACCGAGGGTCGACATGGCCACGGCAAGCTTTCCGGTGAGCCGCCCGTATGCCGCAGCCATGAAACCGGCCGCTTGCTCGTGCCGAGTAACGATGAACTTGATCCTCCCGTTCTTGCGGAGCGCCTCCATGAAATGAAGGTTCTCGTCACCTGGAATGCCGAAGACGTACTCGATTCCCTCCGACGCAAGCGCCTCAACGAGTTGATCTGCTGCGTTCATAGTAATTGCCTTCCAAGCTTAGAGCTCGCCGCTGCCTTGACGAAGGACTTGCTTTGGGTCTTCGCCGACCAGCGACTCTTTGACCTTATCCATTTTCTGCATGATCTGTCGGCCTTGCGTCAGGACCTCTTCGATTCGAGTCGCGGGAATGATCACGGCGCTGTTTCCGCACGCGAACACATAATCGCCTGGAATCACCGTCACCCCATCAACGGTGACTGGGACGTTGGCGACGTACGGTTGGATCTCGTTTCCGCCCGCACGGACAGTCTCACCCTTGCAATAGACCGCGAACTCGTAGGTTCGTAGCTCCTCGTAATCCCGGATCCGACCGTCACAAAGCAGCCCCGCCATCTTGTGGTTGCGCAGACGCGAGAGCTTGGTGCCTCCACCTAGAGAAGTATCGGGGTGACCGTTGCCTGCCATGACCAGGACCTTCCCGGTCGGATCGTCGTCACCGATCGCGCGATAGAATAGTGGCCCGAGGCTGTGACGCTGCGGATCCATGAGGTCCTTGCGTACCGGCATGAAACCAATTGTGGCGGCGGGTCCAAAGAGGACTCGTTCGGGGTTGGGACTGTCTAGACCGATGATGTGGGCACGATGGGAAAACATCTGCGTCATGGCGTCAATCACATCAGCCACGCCAAGGCCCTTGGTGAGTTGCTTCAATCTCGCCTCGTCCATCGCAGCACGAGCCTATTACGTCTACGAGCTACAAGAAAGCGCTGAGCAGCCCGGTCGCGAGCGTGCCCAGTCCGGGCGCTTCTCGGCGTATTCTTCACGCACTGGGTGTTCGTCATAAGGGAGTCGTGCATGAAACTGTGATAGAAAAAGCGTGGTCACGATGTACGAAGCGTTGAGAAGGGTCTGCAGGGGGGCGTTCGACTCGACGGAGAGCCGGGAGCGCGCGCGCGCTGCGCAGCGCGTCTCTCGAGAGCTGCCGCCCGAGGTGCGCGCGATCCGGCATCAGTGGCTCGGCGCGGGGGCGACCCCCTGCGCGGCGACTCACAGCGTGCACGAAGCATGCGACTTCTCGTGTACTGCCTGCTATTTGGCCGAAACGGCCAACCAAACGCCGCCGCTTCCCTTCGAGCTAGTCGCTGATCAACTCGATCAAATCCGAGCGTTCACCGGGCCTGCGGGCAACGTGCAGCTCACTTCCGGCGAAGTCACCTTGCTGCCCGCCGCGGAGCTCGCGCGCATCGTCCGGTACGCGCGCGCGATCGGTCTCGATCCGATGGTGATGACGCACGGTGAGACATTCAACCGAGATCCCGCCTACCTTCCGACGCTCATGGAGGCGGGCCTCGAGAAAGTGGGCATTCACGTCGATACGACCCAACGGGGACGATCGGGGTATGGTAAGGACGCCACCGAGGACGACCTCATGGCAGTCCGCGCTCGCTTCGCTGAGCTCATCCGAACCACGCGCAGAACGACTGGACGGCCTCTCAAGGCAGCGCATACCTTCACCGTCACTGAGGGGAACCTACATGCAGTGACCAAGGTTACGCGTTGGCTAGTCGAAAATGCGGATGCATTTCGCATGGTGAGCTTCCAGCCCGCTGCAGACGTAGGTCGCACGCGTGTCGGTTCGGTCGATGGCAGCAGCCAGGTCTGGGATCGGGTATGCGAAGGCATCGGCCATTCCATGAACCCTCATACGTTCGTCATGGGGCATCCTGATTGCAACTCCGTGTGTTTGGCGTTCGTGGTGCGCTTCGGCGACGAAGTGCGCGTAATGGAGGTCAAGCGCGAACACGCCGCGATCGATCACTTGTTCTTCGATCGCCTCTGCGCTGGCGCCTTCATGGGGTTCTACACGGACGGCGTGGACCGAGCGGAGCTCCTGGGGCGAGTATTGCGACTATTCGGGCGGTCGCCTGAGTATCTCTGGCAATGGCCAGCCTACGGCGCCTATCGCCTTTGGGACGGGAACATGAGCTGGCTTCCGCGCTTCCTGCGAGCACTCCTGAGGGGGAAGGAGTGTCGCATCGATCCCATCGTCATCGTCGTGCACAATTTCATGAGCCGGCACGAACTGCATACTGAGGTCGGTCAGGACCGCCTGGCAGCCTGTTCTTTCAAGGTGCCTGTCGACGGAAGAATGGTCAGCATGTGCGAGCTGAACGGCACCGAGCTTCGTCAGGACCTGAATCGCACGCTACAGAAAAGAGGCGAGAGCCTGCCCCTGTGGTCGGGGGCGTGACCAACCATCTAGATATTGCGGGGTCAGGCTTGCCCGAAGTGCTGGATGAAGCGCCTCGCATAGAACCGGGGCCACTCCTTGTACTCCTGACCCGCGGCTTGAAAGGCCTTGTCGGCGGAAACGAGGAGGTAAATCAGCTCGCTCCGAGTGGGGAGCCTCCCGAGCTGGTCCCACAGACGGGTCTGCAGGTAACCAGCGTAGAAGAGCGCCCACTCTGGGTCAGTACCATCCGACGCGTCGTAAGCTTTGTGGTGATTGTGGCCGGTTTCCATGAACAGCGCGGCAAGATCCTCTTCGCTCATGTGGTCACACCCGCTCTCCCATTATTCTGCGACGCCCTGGTCCCGCTTCAAGTCCACTATAACCTCTGTCGGCGATCGCGATCAACGGACAAAGTTAGGCTCGGAGCCTGCCGTGGCGGGCCTAGTCAGAAAGCGTCTGATCGATTACGAATCTCAAAAAAGGGCGCTCTATGGATCACTATCGACTTCTGGAGACAATCCAGTTCAGCGAGGGCACCGAGCATGGACATGCGGTGGCGCTTCATCCGAACTCGTCGAGCCGCACGTTGCTCTTTGCGCTTCACGACGGTCAGACGATTAAGAGGCATTGCGTGCATTCCCCGATGCACATCATCGTGCTCCGCGGGCTAGGTGAGTTCACCGTCGATGGCCAAACCGCGGTGGCAGCAGGCGAGAGTTCCCTGCTGATGTTGGGCCTGGGCGAGACGATCCAGGTAAAGGCGATCGGAAGCGACCTCGTCTTTCTCGCGGTGCTCCGCGGTACCCATGAGCAGCTGGAGACGACCAATGAACACGTATGACCTATGCGTTATTGGCGCCGGCTCTGGTGGGCTGGTCGCCGCAACTACGGGCCAGCGACTGGGGCTGAAAACGATCATGCTCGAGAAGAACAAGATCGGTGGCGAGTGCACGCATGTAGGCTGCGTACCCAGTAAGGCGATCATCCACAGTTCCAAACAGTTCCACGCGATGAAGCAGGCGGAGCGGTACGGATTGCCCCGTCTGAACGTCGAGGAGTCTTTCCAGTTCGAGGCGGTCATGGAGCACGTCGATAGGGTCGTGCAGAGCATCTACGCGAACGAGCAACCCGAGACTTTCCGAGCCATGGGCATCGACGTCATCGTGCACCCCTCCGGCGCCCAGTTTCTCAGTGAGAGACGAATCAGGATCGGGGATGAGGTGCTGGAGGCCGCACACACCATCATTTGCTCCGGTTCATCGCCCGTGATCGTTGCCCCCAAAGGCCATGAAAGCGTCGATTTTCTCAACAACGACAATTTCTGGGAGCTCCGCCATCAACCGCGCAGCATCACCTTCATCGGAGGGGGCGTCATTTCGGCTGAGCTCGGGCAGGCCATGCGGCGCTTCGGCTCCGAGGTTCACATCATCGAGCACAACCCCAGAATCCTAAAAGTGGTGGATGACGACGTCGCCCAGGCGATGATCGACGTGTTCGAGCAGGAGGGAATACAGCTCTATCCAGGCACCGAGGTATCTGCCTGTGAGAAGACCGAACGAGGCTTCGTGCTTGTCTCGCTGGTCGGCCCGGACGGTCCCAAGGAGTTCGAGACCGAAGCGCTCTTCATCGCGGCAGGGCGGGTACCCAACGTGCAGGGGATGCACCCCGAGAAAGGCGGCGTCGACTATGATCGTCGAGGCATCAAGGTCAATGACTACCTTCAGACGTCCGCACCCAACATTTACGCTTGTGGCGACGTAACGAGCCCTGAGAAGTTTACGCACGTTGCCTCGTATCAGGCGGACATCTGCGTGCACAACATCCTTCACGGGAATTCGAGGACGAATGACCTCGAGGTATTGCCGTGGGCGATCTTTACCGATCCGGAAATCGCGCACGTCGGCCGCAACGAGCGTGAGGCGAGGGCGAGTCACGACGGAATTCAAGTGTTGCGGGTCGACGCTACCCTCGATCGCTACGTCACCGACGGGAAGACCGCGGGCTTCGTCAAGATCATCCTCGACGCGGAGGACAGGATCCTCGGTGCGGACGCGATCGGCGCGCACAGCGGGGAGTGGATTCAGCTGGTCAGCATGGCGCTCAAGACGCAAATGCCAATTCAAGTCTTCGCGGACACCATCGTCGCCTATCCCACGTTCTCCGAGATCGTGAAAAAGGCGTTCGTCAGACATTTGCGGACCAGGTCATGATTTCCGTCATCATTCCCACGTACAACGAAGAAGCACGCATCGAACACGCGATCTCAAGCGTTCGTCGGCGCCGGGCTGAGGCCGATTTGGAAATCATCGTTGGCGATGGCGGGAGCTCGGATGCCACCGTCTCACTCGCACGAGAGCACGCCCAAGTCGTCCGTTCCGAGAGAGGGCGAGGGCGTCAATTGAACGCCGCCGCCGAACAGGCGAGGGGTGATGTCTTCTTCTTTTTGCATGCGCACGCGACCCTGCCAGAGGGCGCGCTGACGATGATCAACCAGGCGATCAATATGAAAGGCTGTGACGGGGGCGGCTTCTCGAACGTCTTTTCTGAGCACAATCGCAAGATCAAGCGGCTCGGTCGCCTGCTCAACCTTCGCTTACTCGATAACGATCATTCCGGAAACACGATCTTCTTTGGCGACAACGGGATCTTCGTCAGACGGGTGACCTTCGAAGCCCTGGGCGGCTTCAAGACCATCCCTATTATGGAAGACTACGACTTCTCAAACCGGATGCGCGAACAGTTCAAGGTGGTCCGGATCTGCGATCCGAAACTCGTTGTTTCCCCCAGGCGACACGTCAAGGCCGGATTCGTCCGCACCCGCTTGCGATGGATTTTGACCAGGCGACTCTACGAGATGGGCGTTTCTCCCCATGTCCTCGCCCGCTGGTACGCAAACGTGCGATAAACGCTTCTCCGGCTAACCAGCTATTCGGCTGTCGCGCCGCCGCAGCTCGATCCCGTGCCCGCCGTACACCCGAAGCAGTGGCGGTCGGTCACGATGGCACGCGCCTGCAGGGCGGCGAGATCGAAATCGCGAATGTGGCGATGGACCTCGTCGGCGATCGGAATGTCGAGCATCTGGTTGAAGTCGCAATCGTAAAGGCGGCCGTCCCAGCCGACCGAGACCATGCTGCGGCACATCACCCCGTGAGCCGCTTGAGGATTGAAGGCCTGGACGAGAGTGCCCATATACCCTTCGAGGTTATCGGTTTGTTGAAGCCATTCGAGGTGGCGGCTGATCGGCATGTTGGTAATCGTGTAGAGCGCATCGAACGACACGTCATGGCGCGCCTTGAGCTCGCGCTTCCATTCGATCTCGAGGCAGGCCTGTGCCCCGGGCAGACCCGCGCCCACCGGATTGGTCACCAGCACCAAGCGTAGGCCCGATTGACCATCACCGTAGCCGAGCGCGTTCAGTCGTCGTAGCGCACGAATGCTCTTCTCGAACACCCCTTGGCCGCGCTGCGTGTCGGTGCAAGCCGATTCATAGTGTGGCAGCGAGCAGATCAGTTCGACCCTGTGCTCCGCGAAGAACTCCGGAAGCTCGCGGTGCGGCCCAGTTTCCAAGACGGTCAGGTTGCAACGATCGATGACATGCCGACCGAGAGAGGTGCATTGCTCGACCAGCCATCGAAAGCTGGGGTTGAGCTCCGGGGCACCGCCGGTGATGTCCACGACGGGGATAGCGAAACGCCGGAGCACGTCTACACACTGCTCGGCTGTCTCCCTCGACATGACCTCGGTGCGGTCGGGTCCAGCATCGACGTGGCAGTGCCGACACGTTTGATTGCAGAGCTTGCCGACGTTGACCTGAAGGATCTCGATCGCCGTGGGCCGCAGCGGCCACAGTCCCTCCGAACGGAGCGCATCCCGGAACGTCTGTTCGACGGACAGGCGACGGAGCCGCGCCAGCTGATGGTCGCCCGAGGCAAGAGGCAGACGACGCGACTTGAGGGACCGGGTGAGTGTCGTCTCGGGCTCCAGGGCTGACGCCATAGCGTGATCTTGGCTCCGAGAAGGCCGGATGCAAGCTCCTGGAGGTGCTAGCCGTCGACGCGTCGTGTGACCTCGGACGCTTAGGAGACCCAGTCCACCTTGCCGTTCTCCAAGTCGTAGTACGCGGAGTGGACCTCGACTCCTCGCTTGTCGAGACCGGCCATGACCGGCTCCGAGCTCCGAATCTATCCTGCAACCATGATGGCGTTTTCCCGGATGCTGCGCTCGAGCAGGTCATCGTTTCCCCGGCTCCGTGCGATGCGCACTGCCGGCCGGATGGCATCGATCAGCACATCGATGCGGCTGTGGGTTGCCGGGCCGTCGAAGTCCACGTTGTCCACGGCCGCGCTCACCGCACCACAGCTCCGATGGCCCATCACCACGATCAGGTTGACACCCAGGTGCAGCGATCCGTACTCGACGCTGCCTAGGACCGCGTCGTTCGAGAAGTTTCCGGCTATCCGAATCACGAAAAGGTCGCCAAGCCCCTGGTCGAAGACGAGCTCCGCGGGAACACGGCTGTCGGCGCAGGTAATGATGGTCGCGAATGGACGCTGGCCTGCCACGAGCTCTCTGCGCCTGGCTGCGTTGCTGTTCGGGCGGATCGGGTTGTCTGACACGAAGCGTCGGTTGCCTACTTCGAGCCGTTCGATCGCCTCACCTGCACTCAAGTTCTCAGGGCGGTCATCACACATAGATTCTCAAATCGTGATCTACGCGCCTGACTGTGCTTTTTCAGAGTCTCTCGTGCAGTAGAACGTATGCTTGAGACCCATCTTGGAATACACCGGACATTCTGCACAGATGCATTGCTTCTCTTCCTTAATGCAGCCGCTCTTCCCAATCAGTGGGAAGCAGTATCCACCCGCCTCACCGCATTCGACATAAGTCGGGCAGTCCTTGCAGATGCACATGCTCAGAACCATTTTCCTTTTTTCTTCCATCTTTTTTGGATCCACGTCCATGATTCTTCCTCCTTTGAGTCAGGTAAATCTCAACGGTGTTGTCGCCCCTTCGAGACGCTCTTCCGTGAGTTTAGGCGGCCTGGGGCTCTTTGGCGGCAGCGCGTGCGGCGCCGCTGAGCGATGCCATCGACGTACCCGCGAAGATCATGTGAATCCCCACGAGCAAGCCTACGGCCCAGAGTGCGGAAGCTGGGAACTCGCCCCATATCATGATGCCGAGAAGCACAGCCGCGACGCCGCTGAAGAGGGTCCAGCCCCAACCTTTGATGGGTCGGAGGCGGAACGCCCAGATGATCTCGAATACACCATGGACCAAGAGATAGGCCGCCAAGAACATGGTCAGGGTGGCTAGCCCGATGCCCGGTTGAGCGGCCAGGTAGCCGCCGGCAACGATCGCGAGAACCCCGAGTACGAACATGAGCAAGCCGCGACCAAACGAGCCCATCTTGAACGCGAAAAACAGCCTCGACACGCCGGACACGATCAAGAGCACGCCCACTGCAATCGTGACCGAGAGACCCGCGACGAACGGGCAAAAGATCGCTAGCGCGCCCGCGACAACCATCACGACCCCGACGACTATACCGAGCCCTCCGTGCCGTTTGATCGTGCTCAGCATCTCCTGATCGACTTCTTCGACGCCGTTGGTCATGTGTTACCTCCGCGGCGCATATAGAAACTCGGCTCAAAGGAAACCGCAAGCCCTTTGGTTGGCAGCGGTCTACAGATCCCGTTCGAGGATCATCGCCTGCGCCATCGCGCCTGCTGCGCAGATGCTGATCAACCCGTAGCGGGAGTTTCGGCGCTTCATTTCGTTGGCAAGGGTTGTCGCGATTCGCACGCCCGTTGCTGAGAACGGATGGCCGACTGCGACCGAGCTCCCGAGCTGATTGAGCTTCGAGCGGTCGACAGTGCCGATCGGGTCACGCTTCCAGCCCTGTTCCCATGCCGCGATGTTGCTCAGCACCTGGCCGGCAAACGCCTCGTGCATCTCGATCAGGTCCATGTCGTCGAGGCTCAATCGCGTCTCGGCAAGGACGTCCGGCACCGCGATCCCAGGCCCCATCAGCAAACCGTCGCTAGGATCGATCGCGACCTTCTTGTAACCCCGAATGAACGCCAGAGGCTCGCGCCCTTCGCTGACCGCGCGGGCTTCGCTCATCAACGCGATTGCCGCTGCCCCATCGGTCAGCGGACTCGAGTTTCCAGCCGTGAGGGTGCCGCTCCCCGACTTGTCGAAGACAGGCTTCAATGTGGCCAGCTTTTCGAGCGTTGTGTTTGGGCGAATGATCGTGTCGTGGTCGATTCCGTCGAGCGGGACGATCTCCGCTTTGAGTCGGCCGTCATCGGTCGCAGTGGCCGCGTTCTTGTGGCTTGCGAGGGTGAGCTCGTCTTGGGGCTCGCGGGCGATATGCCATTCT
>PVMS01124382.1_pt1 | contig 15005 bp, 8 predicted proteins | sample 1853461 | NCBI WGS metagenome assembly PVMS01 (sample SAMN08582032, study PRJNA380276) | Marine sediment metagenome, whole genome shotgun sequencing project. | isolation source: ocean sediment barecode stripped | collected 2017 | reverse complement strand
TTCCAGATCCTGTTTATGCGGTTCATAAAAGAAACCGGTATAAACCAACTCCGCCCAGCGCTGTGCAACCTGGTGACGAAACTGGTTTTGCAAGCGGGTATTAACGCAGTCTTCCAGGGCCTGGTGGGCCAGTAACAGGGCATCGATTCCTGGACATTCGAAAACGATTCTGCCCTTAAGACCAATGGTCACATCACCGGTATAAATATGGCGACCGACACCGTATTGGCCAAAGCGGGAATTCAGAAGCTGCACAATTTCCGGCCCGGCCATACCTTCACCATCAATAGCGACGGCCACACCCTTTTCAAAACGGATGGAAACCTGCAAAGCCTGCTCCGGCCATTCAGCCCTCGGCCTGGCCAGTTGCCAGGTGTCGGCATCGGGAGACTCAAACTCATCAATCTCACTGCCGGAAATGGTCACGCCGAGTAAATTCTCATTGATGGAATACTTGCCGGTTTTCTCAGGTATCGAAACACCGGCATTTTTCAGCAGCTCAATCTCAATCTCGCGAATATTTCCCGGTTGTTTTTGCAAATCCCTGACCGGCGCATGTATTTCATAATCGCCGATGCTGCGCACCGTTTGATCAAAACGAAGTTGGTCATTACCCATGCCGGTACAACCATGAGCAAAATGACGCGTGCCCAGTTCATCACATAATTGCAGGCTCAGCCTGACAATCAGGTAACGGTCGGAGCACAACATCGGGTACTCACCCAGCATCCTCGACTGACTCCATACCAACGGCACCACGAATTCATCCCAGATAAGCTGGCTGGCATCAACCAGGTGATGTTTGCTCGCACCCAAGGACAGCGCGCGCTCTTCAATCCAGTTGACCTCATCGGCACTCAGGCCTCCCGTATCAACAAAGACTGTGTGCACCTCATATCCCTGATCGCACAATTCAAGTACGCAATAGCTGGTATCCAGACCGCCTGAAAACGCCAGTACGATAGGAGTCTTTGTGTCGTTACTCATAATTCTGCTCCGAGTAAATTCATCATCAGCGCCTTTTGAACATGCAGGCGGTTTTCAGCTTCATCAAGTGCCAGGCAGTACGGCGCGTCCATCACGGCATCAGTGGCTTTCACGTTACGTCGTAAGGGCAGGCAGTGACTGAACAGACCATTATTGGTCAGCGCCATTTTCTCTTCATTGACGATGAAATGCCGGTAATTTTTGCGTAATTCCCATTCATCTTCAGGCCGGCCATAGTAGGGCAAGGCGCCCCAACTCTTGGCATAAACAAAATCTGCACCGTCATAGGCTGATTCGATATCGTGACTCACCTGTAATGAGCCTCCACTTGCAGCGGCGTTGGCTTTCGCCATGTCCATAAACTGTGAATCCAGCAGGTAATCCGGTTCCGGGCATAACAAGGTTACATCCATGCCGAATTTTGTTCCCATGATTAATGCAGAATTAGCCACGGCGGTATTCAAAGGACGCGGATGCCAGGTCCAGGTCAGCACCATCTTGCGTTTGGCAACCGTACCCAGTCTTTCTTTCAGGGTCAGCATCATGGCCAGTTCCTGACAGGGGTGAACGATGGTTTCCATGTTAATCACCGGCACTGAAGAATGTTTGGCCAGTGACTTGATGACGTAATCTTCGCGATCCTTTGACCAGTCCACGAAGTTGGGGAAAGCCCGGATACCAATCAGGTCACAATAGCGCGACAAAACACCCGCAGCTTCCGCAATGTGCTCTTCCGCATCACCTTCCATGACAGCTCCGGTGTCGAACTCAAGACCCCAGGCATCTTTACCCGGTTGCAAGACAATGGCTATACCGCCCAGTTGCTGCATACCCAAATCAAAAGATGTTCGTGTACGCATGGACGGATTGAGGAACAATAGGGCAATTGATTTACCCTTCAGGCTCGAATTCATCGGGTTTTGCTTTAGTTCCGCTGCTACTTGCAGCAAGGAATCCAGTTCTTCTGCGGACCAGTCACTGGTGGACAAAAAATGTTTCACTTCAAAAAATCTCCAATTCTTTCTGGATAATTACCGGGGCTTATTCCCGGCCTAAACAAAAAAACCCAGCCGTTGGCTGGGTTTTTTCATATTCATCTCGTCTTTCTCAGATGTATACAGCAACCCAACCGGCCTGGTGAAACCCAGTACGTCGCAGTCGTCGGATAATGCGGCTTTTGGATTGTGTATTAGCTGTAATCATCAGTTCTCTAAATCGTTGTAAAGACGTATTTAATTCCGAGGATTGAATCTACGGGTTTCACAATTGATTTGCAATAGCTTATTCAACTATTTGCGTCACAGACATGATTGAAGACACTATACTAACCGGAATTATAAAAACAGGGTCGTTATGAATCGTTGGTTACTCCCGCTAGGGCCTGCTTTGGCAATAGGCATGTATATCATGCTATCGATTGCCGGCTGGGAATTTGCCCCCGCAGCAACGGCCGGGATCACTTTTCTGTGTGCCCTGTGGTGGATATTTGAACCCATCCCGATTCCATTTACTTCAATGATCCCCCTCGCCCTGTTCCCGCTATTGGGCATTTTGTCACCCAGCCAGGTGGCCCAGGCTTATGGCAGCCCGCTCATTCTGCTACTACTGGGTGGCTTTATGATTTCCACGGCGATGGCGGACAGCGGAGCTCACCGGCGAATCGCTTTGTACATGGTTAACCTGTTCGGCGGCGGCAGCGCGCGTGGATTGGTACTGGGGTTTATGACCGCCTCAGCAGTGCTCAGCATGTGGATTTCCAACACAGCAACAACCTTGATGTTGCTACCAGTTGCGCTCGCGGTACTCGAGCGTGCAGACCGTCAACTGGCCATACCATTATTATTGGGCATCGCCTATGCGGCCAGTATCGGCGGCCTGGGAACGCCCATCGGCACACCACCCAACCTGATTTTTATGCAGGTCTATGGCGACCAGTTTGGACAGACCCCGAGTTTTCCGGAGTGGATGAGTTGGGGCTTGCCGGTGGTTGTATTAATGATCCCGATGACAGGTTTATGGCTGACCCGGGGTGTGCGCCTGTCCCGACGGGTTAAGTTACCACCGGTTGGTCGCTGGACTGCTGCGGAAAAGCGGGTCTTGTCTCTGTTTGCTCTGACTGCCTTCATGTGGATCACACGCCAGGCACCCTTTGGTGGCTGGAGCCAGTGGTTTGGATTACCAAACGCGAACGATGCCTCGGTGGCTTTGATCGCAGTGATCGTGATGGCGATGACTCCCGACGGTGAAGGCGGTCGATTACTCAAATGGGAAGCGGCGAAAAAAATCCCATGGGGTGTGTTAATTTTGTTCGGCGGCGGTATCGCCATCGCCAGTGCATTTATTCAAAGCGGTCTTGCAGATCATGTCGCCAGCCAGCTTGGCGTGCTCACGGCACTGCCGGTGTGGCTGATGATTTTATTGATCTGCCTGATAGTGACTTTCATGACCGAGGTGACCAGCAACACCGCCACGGCCAGCCTGTTGATGCCATTACTGGCCGCAGCATCAGTTGCCACCGGCATCGATCCGTACCTGTTGATGATACCCGCCGCCATGAGCGCCAGCTGTGCCTTCATGCTGCCGGTGGCAACCGCGCCCAATGCGGTCATCTATGGCAGCGGCAAGGTAACGATTAAAGACATGGCAAGAGCCGGCCTGGCGCTTAACCTGGCTGGTGCCGTGGTAATTTCCGTAGTCAGTTATATATTCTTTACATGAGTTTGAGGCATTTCAACCTGCATTAATAACCGCCTGCCGTAATCATTTTGTCTCTACCATCGTCTGACTCATATAATAGTTCCGGTCGGATTTTAGTGGGAGATTCCTGATGAGTTGCTCATCTGTATTATTTAGTCTGTTTCTGATGTCACCCTGTGGGCAGGATGGAGGTGCTGAAATTAGCGATGCTGTTGCTGCAGCCCTGTCCAACCCTCAACGACCTGCAGAAGACCTGGAAAAAGATGCTGGCCGCAAACCTGCGCAGGTACTTTCATTTTTCGACATCCAACCCGGCATGACCGTACTCGACCTGTTTTCAGGTGGTGGCTACTACACCGAAATGCTCAACTCCCTGGTTGGGAAGGATGGCAAGGTCATCGCCCACACCAACCAGGCGTACATTCCATTTTCGGGTGAAATCTATAAGAAACGCTATGTAAATGGCCGTCTTGCACATACTGAAACGGTCATCAGTGAAATAGATGAGTTTGAGCTCAAAGATAACTCACTGGATGCTGTGATGATGGTTCTGGTCTGGCATGACTTTCTGTATGCCGCACCGGATAGTGGTTGGAACTCAATTGATGAGCTCGCCTTTCTCGATAATTTGTGCACAGCAATGAAGCCTGGTGCCGTATTGGGCCTGATCGACCATGTTGCCAATAGTGGTGGTGATGCCGGGAAAGTTGCCGAAGATTTACATCGTATCGACCCTCAAGTGGTCAGGGATACCTTCGCAGAATCATGCTTCACACTGAAAAGCGAAGCCGGGTTTCTTGGGAACGAGGATGACGACCATTTGTTATCGGTATTTGACAAGTCGATTAATGGCAAAACCGACCGTTTTGTTTTCAACTTTGTGAGGAACTGATCCGGAAAGATTTAAATGGGCCCCGGATCAAGTCCGGGGCGACTCATTTCCTCCGGGGCGACAGAGCCTCCGTCTTTCCGGCCTTGAGCCGGAATCCATGTTTACCTCGTGCATTTCACCAAGAACCCGAGCTAACCCACTTATTTTCGCTTGGGGATATAAAGATCAGTAATCGTCCCTTCAAACATCTCTGCTGACATTGCAATGGTTTCTGAAAGCGTCGGATGCGGGTGAATGGACAAACCGATATCTTCCGCCTCACAACCCATTTCGATGGCCAACACGCATTCAGCGATCAAATCACCAGCATGCGGGCCGACAATACCCGCACCAATCAAGCGTTTGGTTGTTGGGTCGAATAATAACTTGGTCGAACCCTCGGTGCGTCCGAGCCCCATGGCCCTGCCACTGGCCGCCCACGGGAACTTTCCGAGCTTGTAATCGATGCCCTGCTCTTTGGCCTGGGTTTCAGTCAGACCGGCCCATGCAATTTCAGGGTCGGTGTAAGCAACTGAGGGTATAACCCGTGCTTCAAAGGCACTTTTCATACCGGCACAGACTTCCGCTGCAACCCTGGCTTCATGTGTGGCCTTGTGCGCCAGCATGGGCTGGCCAACCAGATCACCGATGGCAAAAATATGCGGGACATTGGTGCGCATTTGCCTGTCGACCGGAATAAATCCGCGTTCTGAAACTTCAACACCGGCAGTATCTGCACCAATGAGGTTGCCGTTCGGTGTACGACCGGTAGAAACCAGCACCCGGTCAAATACGGTATTTTCAGGTACTTTTGAACCTTCAAACGTAACTTCAAGTCCGTTATCGGTTGGTGTTACCTGAGTGACTTTGGTGTTGACGAAGATACCGGCGTAGCGCGCCGTAATTCGTTTTTGCAATGGCCTGACCAGGTCTTTGTCCGTGCCGGGCATCAATTGGGGGGTTAACTCAACCACGGTAACCTCACTGCCCAGGCCCTGGTAAACACTGGCCATTTCCAAACCGATAATACCGCCGCCAATAACCAGCAGCCGTTGCGGAACATCGGTCAATTCCAGCGCATCGGTTGAATCCATGACACGCGGGTCATCCCAGGGCAAACCAGGCAATTTAAAGGCCTGTGAACCGGCGGCAATGATGGCCCTGGCGAAGCTGAGCTTTTGTTCGCCATCATCCGTTTGAACAGCCATTTCGTGAATATCTGTGAAAGCACCCGTGCCTTGAATGACGGTTACGCCACGCTGTTTAGCCATCGACGCGAGGCCACCTGTCAGTTGGCCTACGACTTTATCTTTCCAGCCACGTAACTTGTCTATATCGATTTCGGGCTGACCAAACACGACACCGTGATCGGCCATCGCGGCAGCCTCGTCGATCACTGCCGCTGCATGCAACAGGGCCTTGGATGGTATGCAACCGACATTCAGACAGACACCGCCCAGGCTTGGGTAACGCTCGATAAGAGCAACCTTCAAACCCAGATCTGCTGCCCGAAAAGCCGCCGTGTAACCACCCGGTCCAGCGCCCAGGACAACCACATCAAAGTCGTAATCAATATCCGGATCGATGTCTTCGACCACTGCAGCTGGTGTTGGCTGCTCTGTTGCGGTGGCTTCAGAAGACTTGTTCGGGGAAACGGTTTCAGCGGGTGCATCTGAATCACTCGTCACTTCTTCTGTAGCTTCATCCGCCTCAAGTGTGGCAATCAGGGAGCCTTCAGAAACCAGATCATCGAGAGAAACATCCACTGAACGGATAATGCCTGCAGACGGCGCGGGCACTTCCATGGTGGCCTTGTCGCTTTCCAGCGTCACCAGTGATTGTTCAGCGTCTACCTGGTCACCGACCGCAACCAACACCTCGATAACCGGGATATCGGTGAAATCACCAACATCCGGCACTCGTATTTCGATTACATTGCTCATCTGACAAAACTCATTTATTCGTGCTCATTTAGCTGGGCTCATTGATTAATAGTCATTTGTTCAGCATCCAGCCCTTCGCTTATGACCAGTTTTCCGTCCTGCTGACGCATGTCGTAATGGCGCAAAAAAGACATACCCAACAGCACCTGATTAAATTCACCGCTGGTGATGGTCGCGCGCACGTCACGACGTCGAATCCCGCCGATCGATACCTCGCTTAAGCGGGTCAGCCAGGCATTTGAAGGCCCCGCAGCGGTCGAAACCCGTATCCGGGGGCCAAAATCCAGACCCAGTTTACGCGCCAGTGATTCCGGTATGGCTACATCTGTAGCACCGGTATCAACCAGAAAATTGACTGGCTGGTGGTTTATCTGCCCTTCAACCAGGTAATGGCCATTGCGGTCCTGTTCCAGCACGATCATCGCGGCACCACCGGCATCGATGGAAATAACTGCGCCGCCTTTTTGTTCCAGCATTGAAAACAACAAAAACAAGCCACCCAACAATCCCAGGGCTGCAAGCCAGATCATCCGTCTGCCAATCTGCGATTCGGGGTTTTGTTCGTGACCGGTCATAAAGGCGGCTATAGATCCATGCTCTCAAAATCTTCCAGGCTGGCGGCCAAAAAGCGTGCAAAACGGGCGGCGTTTGCACCGTCGATAACCCGGTGATCATATGAAAGCGACAAAGGCAGCATCATGCGCGGCTGAAACGCCTCGCCATCCCATTTGGGTCTGATGCTTGAACGCGAAACACCCAGAATCGCCACTTCGGGGGCATTGATAATGGGTGTGAACGAGGTGCCACCGATACCGCCAAGACTGGATATGGAAAAACACCCACCCTGCATATCGATCGGTTTCAATTTGCCATCACGGGCTGTCTGGCTGAGTTCACCCAGTTCTCCCGCCAGTTGAAAAAATATCTTTCTGGTCGCAATCGCGGATAACGGGAACTACCAAACCATCCGGTGTATCGACTGCAATCCCGACATGGAAAAACTTCTTCAAGACCAGGTTTTCACCAGTCTCATCCAGGGATGAATTGAAGATCGGAAACTCTTTCAATGCAGCGACCGCAGCTTTGATCATGAACACCAGCGGTGTCAATTTGAATCCCTGCTCCTTGGCTTTGTCCGCATTGGCCTTGCGGAAAACTTCCATCTCCGTAATGTCGGCCAGGTCGTTTTGTGTGACGTGTGGAATACTGAGCCAGTTGCGATGCAGGTAGGCGCCGGAGATTTTCTGAATCCGTGACAGCGGCAGCGTTTCAATCTCACCATAACGACTGAATTTAACCTTCGGTGCAGCGGGCAGGTCAAAACTCAGTCCGCCGGCAGCAGGCGCAGCGGCACCTGACATCACCGATTTCACGAAAGCTTTGACGTCTTCCCGGATAATCCGTCCGCCACGGGCGCTACCGGTCACACGGACCAGGTCAACACCCAGTTCACGTGCGAAACGACGTATCGCCGGGCTCGCATACGGCGAACTGGAGGGCAATGATGCACTTGCATCCATGGGGACCGGTGGCGATTGCCTGCTGCCCGCGGAGGGTGGTGACGGTTTGGCAGGTGCCGCAGCTGGTGCGCTAACCGGGGCCGGTTTTTGCTCTTGCTTTTTAGCAGCAACAGGCTCTGTTTTTTGTTCGGTCTCTGATGATGCGGACTCGACTTCATCGACCGCATCAAGAATGACCACAATATCACCTTCAGACACGGTGTCGTCGAGTTGCACCCGCAACTCAGCAATTACACCCGCTGCCGGTGCCGGAACCTCCATGGTCGCCTTGTCACTTTCAAGCGTCACCAGCGATTGCTCTGCTTCAACGCTATCACCAACAGCCACCAGTACTTCAATGACCGGCACATCGCCGAAATCACCGATATCCGGAACTGTAATCTCAATGCGTTTAGTCACTGATTCACACTCCCAGCGGATTGGGTTTAGCCGGATCCAGTCCCAACGCGTCACGTGCTTTGACCAGATCCCCGATGGAAATCGAACCCTGTTTATTCAGCGCATGTAAGGCGGAGTAAGCAATATTGTTACGATCCACTTCAAAGAACCGGCGTAAATTTTCGCGTGTATCAGAGCGGCCAAATCCATCTGTACCAAGCACGGTGTAATCACAATCCGGCAGGTAAGGCCTGATTTGCTCGGCGAAGGTTCGAACATAATCTGTGGAGGCAATCACCGGGCCGGCCTGGCCGTCAAGACACTGCGCCAGCCAGCATACTTTTTGCTCAGCCTCGGGATTCAGACGGTTGTATCGCTCCGCGTCAATTCCATCACGTTGCAACTCGGTAAAACTGGTCGCGCTCCAGATAGTGGCACTGACAGAATAATCACGCTGCAGAATCTCGGCCGCAGCTATGACTTCGCGAAGAATGGCACCGGAGCCCATCAACTGGACACTGTGTTCACCATCACCGCCTTCACTGAAACGGTATAAACCTTTACGGATACCTTCTTCCACACCTTCCGGCATGGCCGGATGAGTGTAATTTTCATTCAGAACGGTGATGTAGTAATACACATCTTCAAGCTCCTGGTACATGCGCCGCATACCGTCCTGCAAGATGACCGCCAGTTCGTAGGCAAATGTAGGATCATAGGAAATACAGTTGGGAACCAGGCCGGACATGACATGGCTGTTACCGTCTTCGTGTTGTAAACCCTCACCATTGAGTGTTGTGCGTCCTGAAGTACCGCCCAGCAAAAACCCGCGGGCACGCATATCACCGGCCGCCCAGGCCAGATCACCGACACGCTGGAAACCAAACATCGAGTAGAAGATAAAGAACGGAATCATCGGTACGCCATTGTTGGCGTAGCTGGTCGCTGCTGCAATCCAGGATGACATGGCGCCAGCTTCCGAGATGCCCTCCTGCAGAATTTGACCCTTGGTGTCTTCCTTGTAAAACATCAGCTGATCAGAATCTACCGGTGTATAAAGCTGGCCCTTGGATGAGTAAATTCCAAGTTGACGGAACATGCCTTCCATGCCAAAGGTGCGTGCCTCGTCGGCGACAATAGGGACAATATGTTTGGCAATATTCTTGTCCCTGAGCATGATTGCCAGGGCGCGAACAAAGGTCATGGTGGTGCTGATTTCACGCTCACCGGTATCCTTGAGCAAGGACTCAAACGCCTCCAATGGCGGCACCTGCAATGGCATCGGTTCAACCCGGCGCTGTGGCAGGTATCCACCCAGCTGCTGGCGACGTTCCTGCATATATTTAACTTCTTCGCTGTCTTCACCAGGATTGTAGTAGGGCAAATCACCGATATCCTCATCCGAGACAGGTATCTTGAAACGGTCCCTGAACAGGCGGATCGACTCGTCATCCATTTTCTTCTGCTGATGCGAGATATTCAGCGCTTCACCGGAATCACCCATACCGTAACCTTTGACAGTTTTGGCCAACACCACCGTCGGTTGACCGGAATGCTCGGTGGCAGCGTGGTAGGCCTCGTAAATCTTGTGGGAATCGTGGCCGCCACGGTTCAAACGCCAGACGTCCTGATCGGACATGCCAGCGACCATTTCTTTCAATTCGGGATAAGCACCGAAAAAGTGCTCGCGAGTGTAGGCGCCGCCCTTGGCCTTGTAGTTCTGGTACTCGCCATCAACGACTTCTTCCATGCGCTTGCGTAACAGACCATCCTTGTCTCCGGCCAGCAAAGGATCCCAGCGGGAACCCCAGATGACCTTGATAACATTCCAGCCGGCGCCACGGAATACACCTTCGAGTTCCTGGATGATTTTGCCATTGCCGCGCACTGGACCATCAAGACGTTGCAGGTTGCAGTTGACCACGAAAATCAGGTTGTCCAGACCTTCCCGGCCAGCCAATGATATGGCACCCAGCGATTCCGGCTCATCGGTTTCACCGTCACCCAGAAAACACCAGACCTTGCGCTGGGAAGTGTCCTCAATACCGCGATTATGCAAGTACTTGAGAAAACGTGCCTGGTAGATGGCCATGATCGGCCCCAGACCCATCGAAACCGTGGGTAATTGCCAAAAATCAGGCATCAACCAGGGGTGTGGGTAGGAACTTAAACCCTTGCCGTCAACTTCCTGGCGAAAATGATCGAGTTGCTCACCGCTGATCCGGCCTTCCAGAAAAGCGCGCGCATAGATACCGGGTGAAGAGTGACCCTGGATGTAGATCAGGTCGCCTTTACCCTCGTGATCAGGGCCGCGAAAGAAATGGTTAAAACCGACGTCGTACAGGGAAGCAGCAGAAGCAAAGCTGGCTATATGCCCTCCCAACTCACCGCCGCGTTTGCCCGCGCGTAAAACGATCGCCAAGGCGTTCCAGCGAATCATCACCAGGATACGGCGCTCGATTTCAAAATTGCCGGGCATTTTCGCACCCTGGCCAGCGGGGATGGTATTGATATACGCGGTGGTCGCGTCATAGGGCAAATGGCCACCGGCGCGGCGGGTGAAATCTACCAATAATTCCAACAGGTAGTGAGCACGCTCATGGCCCTCACGTTCTATAACCGCCTGCATCGACTCCAGCCATTCACTGGACTCAACCGGATCGGTATCCCGCTCTTGCAGAGATGACTTGATATTCATTCAGGCGACCTCGTTTTCTTTAGTTTTCTGTCTTTCATGAATCTGTGCTTCCACCACCGAAAATGCCGTCATGTTGATCACCCGACGCACCGATGATGACGGGGTTAAAACGTGCGCCGAGTATTCCAGCCCCATTAAAATAGGCCCAACCGTGACTGCATTGCTGACAATTCGGGCAAAATTAAAGGTGATATGAGCCGCGTCGAGATTTGGCATGACCAATAAGTTTGCAGGCCTGCGCAAGCGGGAGTTTGGGAATTCCTGTTTGCGAAGTGCATTGGACAGGGCCATATCAGCCGACATTTCACCATCGACTTCAAGCTCGGGCATGGCTTCAACAATCAGCTCATGTGCCTTCTTCATCTTAACCGCGCTGGCATCCTGATGACTGCCAAAGGATGAATGCGAGAGCAGCGCGATGCGTGGCTCTATACCAAACATCCGCACTCTTTGAGCCGCCATGATCGCGATCTCGGCAATCTCTTCAGCACCCGGGTCGGGATTGACGTGTGTATCACAGATAAAATAGACGCCATTTTCGGTATTCAAAACACCGAGGGCAGCCGCGGTTGTGTTACCGGACTGCGGTCCCAGGATATCGCGCAGGAAACTCAATTTCGTGTCATACCTGCCGACAAGACCGGTAATCATTGCATCCGCCTCACCACGATAAACCGCAATTGCTGCAATCACGGTGGTGCGGGTGCGCAGGATTTCCTTGGCGGCGCTGGGAGTAACGCCCTTACGCTCCATGAGTGCGTGGAAAGTGGTCCAGAAATCCCAGAAACGGGGATCGGAGGCCGGATTGATCAGTTCAAAATCCTCCCCGACGATCAGGCGGAGGCCCAATTTCTTAATACGTTCTTCAATGATGGAAGGACGGCCAATTAGAATCGGCCTGGCAATTCCCTCATCGACGATCGACTGCGCCGCACGCAACACCACTTCATTTTCACCTTCGGCATAGACGACCCGTTTAGGATCACGTTTTGCCGCATCGAAAACCGGTTTCATGACCAGGCCGGTGCGCCATAAGAACTGGTTCAGCTTTTCACAGTAGGCTTCCAGATCCTTGATTGGACGCGTAGCCACGCCACTGTCCATTGCAGCCTTGGCGGTGGCAGGCGCCAGGTGCACCAGCAAGCGTGGATCAAATGGCTTGGGAATCAGGTATTCCGGTCCAAACTGCAATGGCTTGCCACCATATGCTGCGGTGCTGATATCACTGGCCTCAAGACGGGTCAATTCGGCCAGCGCATGCACACAGGCCATCTGCATTTCATCATTAACCGTAGTGGCACCCACATCCAGTGCTCCACGAAATATGTACGGAAAGCACAACACATTATTAACCTGGTTGGGGTAGTCCGATCGTCCCGTTGCGATGATCGCATCCGGCCTTGCGGCAATGGCAACTTCCGGCATGATCTCGGGTGTAGGATTGGCCAGGGCCATGATGATTGGCTGGTCCGCCATGGTCTTGACCATCTCAGCACTGAGCACACCACCCGCTGAAACACCAAGAAAGATTTCTGCACCATCCATTGCGTCAGCTAGCGTACGTTTGTCAGTATCGACCGCATAGTCCAGTTTTCTTCCGGACAAACCTTCCCGGCCGGTGAAAATTACCCCACGACTGTCGGTCACCAGGATATTGTCTTTGCTCAGACCAAGGTTAACCAGCAAATCCAGACAAGCCATACCGGCGGCACCCGCACCGGAAGCAACCAGCTTCACATCTTCAATTTTCTTGCCGACAATTTGCAACGCATTGATAGTCGCAGCGGCGGTAATAATCGCGGTACCGTGCTGGTCATCGTGAAACACCGGAATACTCAAACGTTCTTTGAGTCTGGCTTCGACTTCAAAACACTCCGGCGCCTTGATATCCTCGAGGTTGATACCGCCAAAAGTGGGTTCCAGAGAAGCAATTATGTCGATAAGTTTGTCGGTGTCCTTTTCATTGATCTCGATATCAAACACATCGATATCGGCAAACTTCTTGAACAGAACCGCTTTGCCTTCCATCACCGGCTTGCTGGCCAGCGGGCCGATATCACCCAGGCCCAAAACCGCTGTTCCATTGGTGATGACCGCAACCAGGTTGCCACGCGATGTCATGTTGCTGACTTCTGCAGGGTCGGCATGGATCAGTTCACAGGGATAGGCCACACCGGGAGAATATGCCAAGCCAAGATCTTCCTGAGTGGTCAGCGCCTTGGTGGCTGCGATTCTGACTTTGCCGGGCGTCGGGTAGCGGTGGTAATCCAGCGCGCTTTGTTTGAGTTTATCAACCATGAATGTTTTCAGCTTTTACATAGAGTAAGGCCCGCCATCTGAACGGACCTTAATATTGTCTTTAGGACTCTACATAGTAATGCGAAAGGCAGCCTAAAACCAATCCCGTCATACAGCACTCGAGGCGGAAGTCTTGTACTGCTGCCAGTCTAGTCGATATCAAGGGATGGCTGAATTTCTGAATAACCACCTTCGCCGACCTCAACCAATCGCATGGTATTGGTACCGCCTTCGCTGCCGGTATCCTGGCCCATGGTCAGAATGATTCTGTCGCCTGATTTGATGTAACCCTGTTGTACCAGCAACTGCACACCTTCGGCGAGTGCTTCTTCCACATTCGAACTCGGGAATTCCTGTGCAACCGGATACACATTTCGATAAAGAGTCATCCGGCGGCGACTCTCGGCAAGTGGTGAAAGTGCAAAAATCGGTACTGATGAGCGTACCCGCGACAACCATTTGGCGGTCGAACCGGATTCGGTCAAAGCGACAATCGCCTGAACGGATACATGGGTTGCCATAAACATCGCTGCCATCGCGATGGCCTGGTCAATGCGCCCTGATTGCACCTTTAACTGGTCGATATCCAGGTTGGTATCTGCGTAACTCTCCGCACCCAGGCAAATCCTGTTCATCGCCTCGACCACAACAGCAGGATGACGCCCCACTGCCGTTTCAGCGGACAGCATAACTGCATCGGTGCCATCAAAAACCGAGTTGGCAACATCGAGTACTTCAGCTCGGGTTGGAATCGGGCTTTCAACCATGGACTGCATCATTTGGGTTGCAGTGATCACAACACGATTTCGCGCCAGCGACTTTTCAGTAATAAGTTTTTGCAAACCCGGCAATGCTGCATCACCAATTTCCACACCAAGATCACCACGGGCAATCAATATTGCGTCGGAGGCTTCGATAATTTCCTCAAGATTGGTGATCGCTTCGGTGCGCTCAATCTTTGCCACCAGTCGCGCCGAACTGCCGGCCTGGCGCATTAAAATACGCGCTTCATTCATGTCATCAGCATTGCGCGGAAAAGACACCGCCAGAAAATCAGCACCCATCGCTGCTGCGCGCGGTATATCTTCAATATCGTGCTCAGCGATTCCCGGCAGTGAAAGCTCGCCACCCTGAACATTGATACCCTTGCGGTTGCCCAGCTCACCCCCGACCTCGACTTCACAAATAATTTTCTTACCCTGAACCTCAACCACCCGCATGGTGATCAGACCATCGTCGAGTAACAAAAGGTCGCCGGGAGAAACATCATCGGCAAGCCCTTTATAGGTCACACCAATGCCGGACTGATCGCCCAGGGGGGCATCATCAGAGGCATCCAGGGTAAACGTATCGCCACTGGCAAGTGTCACCGAACCATCAACAAACTTTTCAAGCCGAATCTTAGGTCCACGCAAATCAGCCAGTATCGCGACTTCTTTCTTCAGAGTCCGGGCGACCCCCCTTACCTGTTTTGCACGCGCTGCCTGTTCCTCATGTGTGCCATGGGACAGATTGATGCGCAGGATATCCGGCCCGCCTCGATCAGCGCCCGCAGTGCTTCGGGGGTCGCCCGGACTCTGAAGAAAGAAGTCGCGATACTTTTCCACTAGTTC
>PVMS01077540.1_pt1 | contig 15007 bp, 12 predicted proteins | sample 1853461 | NCBI WGS metagenome assembly PVMS01 (sample SAMN08582032, study PRJNA380276) | Marine sediment metagenome, whole genome shotgun sequencing project. | isolation source: ocean sediment barecode stripped | collected 2017 | reverse complement strand
TTTGGCCAGCGTTGCCCTGAGCTTAATTGCGCTCTTCCCGGCAACTGCTATGGCCGACTTCGACGAACTGGACGTCACGATGGAAGTGCTTGACAGCATGGCCGACTTCGACGGACAGGTAGTTGTTATGGATGGACCCGACGACGATGGACTCGAGGGTCCCGGTGATGAAGGCGAAAGCGACGAGCACGACGGCGACGAGACTGATGAAGACGTACCCGATCATGAATCTGATGATGAGCCCGATCACGAGTCTGAGGATGACTTCGGTGGTGAGGAGTTTGGTGACGACTTCGCGCACGACGAGGACTTCGAGTCCGACGAGGATGAAGAGCATTCGGAGGACGAAAGCGACTTCGACGAAGGCGACGACATCGACGTCGATGAGCCTGAGGAAGATGATTCGATGCATGACGACGAGATGGACGGTCAGGAAATCGATGACGTTGCATCTGACGATGACATGCTCGATGACCTGACGGACACAGGCTTTGACGATGACATGGTCGACGACGTAGCAGACAACGACAGTGCCGGTGATGATGCGGCTGACGGTGAGGCCACTGATGTCGGCTAGGGAGGGTCTTTAGGCTTTTTCCCCGGATCTACGCAGAAATCCCCCTCGTTTTGCAACGCAGGGGGATTTTTTCGCACCACGTCACAGTGTTGCAGGGCGATAAGTGAGAATTTTCCATCATCGGGTTTTATTCCTGATTTTAGCGGGCTGGCGTCCCCGCAGGAGTCCTGAAATTCTGGCACTAGCGTACAAGGCATGCGGCCGTGTGGCCATTATCGCACTCACCATGGCAGCGCTGTGCCTGGCGTTACCACAGAGTGCGTCTGCGGCAACGGCGAGTGAATTGTTTGCTGATGGCAACCGCCTGTTCCGCGACGACCTGTACTGGGCTGCATTGTTACGTTACCGACAGGCCAGCGAGGCTGGCATGGATACGCCGCTGCTTCACTACAATACAGGCGTCGCGCATTACAAAGCACAGCAATATGATCGGGCCGGCGGGTCACTTCTTGAGTCGAGCCGCTATGGGCCACTGCAACCAATTTCCCATTACAACCTCGGTCTGAACGCTTACGCACAAGGTGACATCGACGCGGCCCTGCGCTGGTTCCGCCGTGCCAGGGACCAGCAACAGCGCGACGACATCAGCCGCCTGGCGCGTCGCGCGATCACACAACTCAACCGTGAACTTGCACTTGCAGATCCGATCGAAGTACCCGCCGCTATTCGGGAGCGCGAGCGAAAATTTACAAACTTCGACTTAAGGGCGCGCGTCGGCGTCGGCATGGACGACAATGTATTTCGTTCGCCCTCGGTCGCTTATGTTGATCTTGCGGACCCGGCGCAACCGCTGGTGACGCCGAATGTTCAGGAGGGCGTCTACATTCCCGTCAGCTTGCACGCGAAATACCAGGTCAACAGCCTCGAGAACGAAGGTTTCTTCGGTGTCTATCGCCTTGGCGGCCGCTATTACCAGGACAAGGAGCTGAGTAACGCCAACGAGTATCTGCACGAACTGGGTTTCGGCAGCGAATACCGGCGGCGCGAAGAAAACCGCGAGCGCCGTGTATACAGCGCCTTCAAGATCGCGCAACACGAAGAGACCTATTACGACCCTGATACCGGCATCGAACGTGATGTCGGAGGCGTCGATATCGGCGATCGCTTGTCGTACGTTCGTTATGGCCCCGAATTCTGGATGCGTGAGACTTTCGGGAAATTCTCGATCGGCGGCCGCGCCAAGGGACAGCTGTGGAATTACGAGGAAACGCTCGCTGCCTCGGAATACGATCACGAATACTGGGTGGCTGGCGTCAATGCGCAATATCGTTTTACGTCGACTTCGCTACTTCGTTTGAAGGCCGAGTATTACACGCGACGCTTCGGGGACCGGCCATCATTCGAGCTTGACGGGACCCAGTCGGTCGGCAACCCTTCAATTCGCTACGACTACACCGAGTACGCGATGGAAGCGCGTCAGCGCATCACTCGCGCGATGTGGTTCGGGGTCGCTTATGCGCGCACTGAGAGAGTCGACCAATATGTCGGCTACAACAATTATTTCCGGGACGAATACGGCGCGCAGATTCACCTGTCGATCGGGGACCGGTTCGATCTTGATGCCACCGCTTCGTTTCGTATTTACAATTACGAAAACGCATTCGCCTTCCATGAGCCCGCTGCCGGACGGAAAACGATGGAAACTTCCATCGGCATTGTCACAGCAAACTTCCACATGACCGAAACCCTGAGCCTCGTCGGCGAATACAAGTACCGTGATGTCGTGTCCAACGACACACGCATCGAGTATGCCCGCAGCCAGATACTGCTCGGCGTGCGCTGGATGCAGTAGCCCCGACCGAACCTAGCCCGAACATTAATCAGGAGTAGAAATTCCGCAGGGAAACCAGTTTATGGTGGCTCTCGCGCACGCTTTCTTTGCTAGACTGCGCCCCCCGGACCAAGGGTATATAGAGGTACCCTCAACCACTCAACGCCGCCGATGGATGTCACACCCATACTCGAATCGCTGAACGATGCCCAGCGACAAGCCGTCACTGCACCATCCGAGCCGCTGCTGGTTATTGCCGGCGCTGGTAGCGGCAAGACGCGGGTACTTGTGCATCGGGCCGCCTGGTTGATCGATGTCAAAGGTATCTCACCGCAAAGCCTGTTGGCAGTTACCTTTACCAACAAAGCCGCTGCTGAAATGCGCGGGCGCATCGAATCCTTGTTGCAGATGCCCGTCAATCACCTCTGGATCGGCACTTTTCACGGACTCGCACACCGTTTATTGCGAAGACATTGGCAGGACGCGGGATTGCCGCAAAACTTTCAGATCATCGATTCCGATGATCAACTAAGAATCATCAAGCGCTTGCTCAAGAACCTCGAACTCGACGACGACCGCTGGGTACCGCGACAAGTTCAGTATTTCATTAACGCGCAAAAGGACGAGGGGCTCCGGCCGCAGCACCTCGATGATGAGGGCGACATCAATCGCCGTCAGTCTATTGCTCTTTATCAAAGTTACCAGGAAGTCTGTGACCGCGGCGGTCTCGTCGATTTTGCCGAGTTGCTTTTGCGTGCGCATGAACTCTGGCGCGACCATCCCGATATTTTGCAGCATTATCAAAAGCGCTTTCGGCATGTGCTGGTCGACGAGTTTCAGGATACGAACGCGATCCAGTATGCGTGGCTGCGGCTTCTTGCCGGCAAGGAAGGAATTCCGTTCGTCGTCGGCGATGACGATCAGTCAATTTATCGCTGGCGCGGCGCGCGCGTAGAGCATATTCATCAATTCCAGAAAGATTTTCCCAAGACGTCCGTGATCAAGCTCGAACAGAACTACCGCTCGACTGCGACCATACTTAACGCAGCCAATGCAGTCATTGCGAACAATGAGTCGCGCATGGGCAAGAATCTCTGGACCGAGGGCGTCGAAGGCGATGCAATTCGACTCTACTCAGCCTATAACGAGCGCGACGAGGCCGATTTTGTGGTCGGTCGGCTACGCGACTGGAGCGACCAGGGCAATCTTCGCGCCGACGCCGCGGTGCTGTACCGCTCCAACGCCCAGTCACGCGTGCTGGAAGAAAGCCTGATCAACGCAGGGCTGCCCTATCGGGTGTACGGAGGCTTAAGATTTTTCGAGCGCGCCGAGATCAAGGACGCACTCGCCTATCTGCGATTGATATCAAATCGTAATGATGACTCGTCCTTCGAACGCATTGTCAACCGGCCCACGCGCGGTATCGGCGCACGAACTGTAGAAGCGATGCGCGCTTATGCGCGAGCGAATAGCTGTTCGATGTGGCGGGCGGCGGGCGCAATCGCCAGCGGTAATCTCGGCGGCAGAGCAGCAACTTCCGTGGTCGTGTTTCTCAACCTGATTGAGCACATGGCCAGAGATACTGCGAATCTTGAACTGCAGGAACAGGTTGACCATGTCATTCAAGGCAGCGGGTTGATCGAGTTTTTTCAAAAGGAAAAAGGCGAGCGTGGTGAAACAAGGGTGGAGAACCTCGAGGAGCTGGTCAGCGCAGCCAGGGGTTTTAACGCAGATACCGCAGATGAAATGACGCCGCTCGACGCGTTCCTGTCGCATGCGGCACTCGAGGCCGGGGAGGGCCAGGCGGATGCATGGGAGGACTGCGTGCAACTGATGACGATGCATTCCGCGAAAGGTCTCGAGTTTCCGCTCGTGTTCCTCTGCGGCATGGAGGACGGCTTGTTCCCGCATCAGCGCTCCGTGGCCGATCCGAACGGCCTAGAGGAAGAGCGCCGGCTTTGCTATGTCGGCATTACTCGGGCCAAGCAGGCTTTGTACGTTACCTATGCGGAACAACGGCGTCTGCATGGCATGGACAGTTTTTCGCAGCCCTCGCGCTTCATAGCCGAGATTCCTGAGGAGTTGATTGAAGAGATCCGGCCACGTGTGCAGGTCAGTCGTCCCATGAGCCCGCGGTCGCGAGGCCATTCTGCCAGCATCGCGCCCGGCGCCGGCCTTGGCGTGAAACTCGGTCAGCGCGTGAGGCACGGAAAATTCGGCGATGGCGTAATTCTCAACTGCGAAGGGCAGGGCGCACATGCTCGGGTCGAGGTCAATTTTGAGACGGCCGGCACAAAATGGCTTGTGCTTAGTTATGCCAATCTCGATTACATGTAAAATACGCCCCAGGCATAGAGCCGTGGACAGAAAATGAAAATACTAATTCTCGGCGCCGGCCAGGTCGGCTCTTCTGCGGCGTACCATCTGTCGCGGGAGGAGGCCAACGAAGTCACCGTGGTCGACAGGAGAGCCGAGGTTCTGCGTGAACTTCAGGACCGGCTCGATATCCGCACCGTCGTGGGCCATGCAGCTTATCCGGACGTGCTCGACCGCGCGGGCGCCAACGATGCCGATATAATCGTCGCCCTGACCGACACCGACGAAACCAACATGGTCGCCTGCCAGGTTGCCTACACGCTTTTCAAGACACCTACCAAAATCGCGCGTATCCGTTCGGCCGAGTACATGAATGCGCGGAAGCTTTTTTCGCAGGAAGCGATGCCGGTTGATGTGCGCATCAGCCCGGAACAACTGGTCTGCGAATACGTCGAGCAGTTGATCCTGTACCCGGGTGCTCTACAGGTACTCGATTTCGCAAACGGCCGTGTGCGCCTGGTCGCTGCGCGCGCGGATCGCGGTGGTCTACTGGTCGACCAGCAGATAGCGACACTCAAGGAACACATTCCGAATACCGAGGGCCGCATTGCCGCAATTTATCGCGACGGCAAGGCCATGCAGCCAGACGGTGACACGGTCATTCGTGAAGGTGACGAAATCTTCTTCGTCGCCGCGCGGCAGGACGTTCGGGTTTTCATGAGTGAAATGCGCAAGTTGGATGATCCGGTACGTCGAGTCGTAATTGCAGGCGGCGGAAATATCGGTGTACGCCTTGCGCTTGCTCTCGCACAAACGAACCAGGTCAAAATAATCGAGCGCGACACCGATAGAGCCCGTGCTATTTCCGAGCAGCTTAACAAGGCCATTGTCTTGGTAGGCGACGCCGCGGATGAGGAATTGCTGATTGAAGAGAACATCGACAACGTTGACGTCTTCTGTGCGCTAACCAACTCAGAAGAAGCCAACATATTGTCAGCCATGCTTGCCAAGCGCCTCGGTGCCCGCAAGGTCATGGCCTTGATCAACCGACCTTCATTTGCGGAGCTCGTCGAATCCGGCACCATCGACATCGCGATTTCGCCGCAGCAGATAACTATCGGCTCCTTATTGGCCCACGTCCGCCGTGGCGACGTTGTGAAAGTGCACTCTCTGCGTCGCGGCGCCGCAGAAGCAATAGAAGCCGTCGCACACGGCGAGAAGGGTGAATCGAAAGTTGTCGGCAGAAAGATCGAAGATATCGAGTTGCCGCGTGGCACTAACATCATCACGATCGTCCGGGGCGATCAGGTCATCATCGCCCATCACGATACCATTATCGAGACCGATGACCACGTGATTCTCTTCATGACCGACCGGCGAAAGATTGACAGGCTTGAAAATCTGTTTCAAGTTGGCGTGTCATTTATCTGAGACGCCCCAGCCAGGAAAAGCGAACAGGTAAATGAACCACTTAGTCGTGCAACGCATCCTGGGGCTCTTGCTGATGATGTTCAGCGTTACGATGGTGCCGCCTGTCGTCGTCGACCTTATTTACAAAGAACAATCCTGGATGCCTTTCGTTGAGAGCTTCGGTCTGACGCTCTTCGCCGGGCTTCTCTTGTGGTACCCGGTGCGAGGCTTCCACAAAGACCTGCGGCTTCGTGACGGATTCCTGGTAGTCGCTGCATTCTGGTGCGGACTGGGTATGACCGGCGCATTGCCTTTGTATCTCTCTGATGTACCTGTGATGTCGTTTACCGACGCGGTTTTCGAGTCAGTCTCTGGACTCACGACGACCGGAGCGACCGTGCTCAGCGGCCTGGACGCCTTGCCGAAGGCGATTCTTTATTATCGGCAGCAAATGCAGTGGCTGGGCGGCATGGGCATCATCGTCCTCGCTGTCGCCGTATTACCAATGCTCGGTGTCGGTGGCATGCAGTTGTTACGTGCCGAAACACCGGGGCCGGTCAAGGACTCGAAACTCACACCACGCATCACCGAGACGGCAAAAGCGCTCTGGTACGTTTACGTCGCCTTCACTCTACTGTGCCTGATTGGCTATCTGATCGCGGGAATGAGTTTATTCGACGCGTTGTGCCATGCATTTTCAACAGTCGCGATTGGCGGATTCTCAACGCATGACCTCAGCATCGGATATTTCGACAGTCCGGCTGTCGATATGGTCGCGATTGTCTTCATGTTCATTGCCGGCATCAATTTTTCGTTGCACTTTTTTGCCTGGCGAAATGTGTCGATCAAACACTATGCACAGGACCCGGAGTTCAAAGCGTACGCATTCATGTTGCTGACGATATCGGTGGTTGTCATCGCAACATTGTTATTTGTTGGAACCTATAGCAATGCGAACGACAGCATCATCAACGGATTGTTTCAAGCCGTATCGATTGCGACGACAACCGGATTTACGACTGCCAACTATGCGTCCTGGCCGGGCGCGCTGCCGGTGTTGTTAATCCTCGCAAGTTTCGTCGGCGGTTCGGCGGGATCCACCGCGGGCGGGATTAAGGTCATCCGGTGCCTGTTGATCGCGAAACAGGGCCTTCGTGAAATCATCAGGCTGGTCCACCCAAACGCGGAGATACCAGTCAAGCTCGGCCAAAGCGCTGTGCCATTTCGTGTCGTCGACGCGGTTTGGGGGTTCTTTTCGGTTTACATCGTTGTATACGGCATGATGCTTCTTGCGTTGATGGCGACAGGTCTCGACCAGGTAACGGCGTTTTCCGCTGTTGCCGCTACGCTGAACAATCTAGGCCCGGGGTTGGGCGAGGTGGCGGCGGGATTCCAGACGCTCGGCGACACCGCGAAGTGGATTGCCATCTTCGGGATGTTGCTTGGGCGCCTGGAGATTTTCACGCTCCTCGTACTTATTACTCCCACCTTCTGGCGGCACTGATCTCGCAGACAAATGAGCGACACGAATAGCGGCATCGGCGCTTACTTAGATCGCATTAGCATTGCTACCGGACGTACTGCTTCCTGGTTGACGTTGGCAATGGTGCTGGTGGCCTTTGTCATCGTCGTTATGCGCTACGTATTCGATGTCGGCCTGATATGGCTGCAGGAATCGCTGACCTGGTTGCATGCCGTCGTTTTCATGCTCGGTGCTGCTTACACACTGCAGCAGGAACAACATGTCCGCGTCGATATTTTCTATCGCGACATGAACGAGCGTCGACGTGCCTGGGTCAACCTGCTTGGCGTGACGTTTTTCGTTTTTCCGTTGTGCACGCTATTTGTCTGGACGTCCTGGGACTATGTTGTCGCGTCCTGGTCGATTGGTGAGGTCTCGCGCAACGCCGGCGGATTGCCTTATCCGTTCGTGCCACTCCTTAAAACCGTTCTTATCGTCATGCCGATCGCTGTCGGGCTGCAGGGAATATCCTTGTTGTTGCGGTCCGCGCAAAGCATCAAGGGCAACTGACGATGGAATGGGTCGCACTGCTACTCTTTTTGGCGGTTATCGTGCTACTGCTCGTCGGCTTCCCGGTGGCATTCTCGCTGGGCGGCACGGCTTTGATTTTTGCCCTTGTCGGCGTCTTGACCGGCAGCTTTGAAGCAGCATTCTTGTCAGGTCTGCCTAGTCGCATTTTCGGCATCATGACCAACGAAACCCTTGTCGCGGTGCCCCTGTTTGTGTTCATGGGTATCACGCTCGAGCGTGCGCATATTGCGGAGGATTTGCTCGAGACGCTGAGTGCCTTGTTTGGATCTCTCCGCGGTGGTCTCGGCATTTCCGTCACGCTGGTCGGCATGTTACTCGCGGCAAGCACCGGCATTGTTGGTGCGACTGTAGTGACGATGGGCCTGCTTTCATTGCCAACGATGCTGAAGCGCGGCTACTCGCCGGAAATTGCAACCGGCACCATCTGCGCATCCGGCACGCTTGGGCAGATCATTCCGCCGTCAATCATCCTCGTCATGCTCGGCGACGTCATGTCGTCCGCATACCAGCGAGCGCAGCTTTCCCAGGGAATCTTTTCGCCTGACACTGTTTCTGTCGGCGATCTGTTCGCGGGCGCCGTGATTCCCGGGTTGCTGCTGGTTCTTCTGTACGTGCTTTGGCTGCTGTTTACGGCAATTGTGAAACCGGATTCCATGCCCGCACATGTCTCATCCGATGAGGACAATGTTTCAATCGGCAGAATTCTGAATGCGTTGGCACCACCACTCATTCTGATTTTCGCCGTGCTTGGATCGATACTTGGTGGCTTTGCAACGCCAACCGAAGCCGCCGGCGTTGGCGCAACGGGCGCCATGCTGATCGCCTTACAACGAAGGGCATTATCGATGGATCGGCTAAGGGAAATCATGCGCGGCACGCTTCGCATCAGCAGCATGGTTTTCATGATCCTGATCGGTGCGTCGGTTTTTTCGCTCGTGTTCCGCGGCTACGGCGGCGATGACGGCGTACGCGCAATTCTCGACGGGCTTCCCGGCGGTGTTTTCGCCGCGGTGCTCGTTGTAATGCTGGTGATGTTTTTGCTCGGCTTTGTACTCGACTTTATCGAGATCACGTTCGTCGTCGTGCCGATAGTCGGCCCGGTTTTACTGTCGATGGGACTCGATCCTGTCTGGCTCGGCATCATGATCGCCATTAACCTGCAGACGTCATTCCTGACACCGCCCTTCGGCTTCGCGTTATTTTACTTGCGCGGTGTTGCGCCACCGGAAGTTACAACCGGGCAAATCTACCGTGGTGTAATCCCGTTCGTTGGCATTCAGATTTTTGCGCTGCTGATCCTCGCCGCATTCCCCGATCTTGTTACGTGGTTGCCGGATAAACTGTACGGTAATTAAGGCATCGCCCGCTTAAATTACATCTCACGCGCCTTCATGTACGCGAGCTCGCTGATACGCTGGTAAGGCACCGATATTCTCTGAAAAGCGTCGAACGAAGCCTGGATTCGTGCGCCCCATTCGTCGCTTGCCGATAGCTCCTCTATTGCCTCCCTGCTCAATCGTTGCAGCAAAGTCAGCACGTCGTCCGGCAACCTGCGGATCTCGATGTTCGGATCTTTTTTCATCTGCTCGAGCGCCACTGCATTACCCCATGTGTATTCCGCCATGATGTCCGTGTTGATCGCCTGGCATACGTTGGAAACGATTTCCTGAAGGTCCTCGGGCAGGGAATTCCATGCATCCAGGTTGATGGTGCATTGAAGCATTGGACTCGATTCATGCCAGCCCGGGTAGTAGTAGTAACGAGCGGCTTTGTGCAGACCGAGCGATAAGTCGTTGTATGGACCAACCCATTCCGCGGCGTCGATGGCGCCGGTTTGTAGTGAGGTAAAAATTTCCGAGGCCGGCACCGTGACCTGCGTTGCGCCCGCCCGTTGCATAACCTCACCGCCCATTCCGGGTATGCGCATCTTGAGACCTTTGAGATCCTCGACCGAATTGATTTCCTTGTTGAACCAGCCGGCCATCTGCACGCCGGTGTTGCCTGCCGGAAACGGTATGACGTTGAAAGGCTCGTACAGTTCGCGCCATAACTCCAGGCCGCCGCCGTAATACATCCATGCATTGATCTCATGCACGGTTTGGCCAAACGGGATGGTCGTAAAATACTGCGCAGCCGGCACCTTGCCGCGATGGTAGTAAGCGGAGTCGTGGCCCATTTGCACCGTGCCACGGCTAACCGCATCCAGCACTTCGAGAGCAGGCACGAGTTCGCCACCCGCGAAGACCTTGATCTTCAAGCGACCATTGCTTGCTTTCTCAATTCGCTCGGCAAGGTGCTCGACGCCAACGCCAAGCCCCGGTAAACCCGGCGGCCACGATGTGACGAGATTCCATTCAAAGGTCTCCCGGGATGGGGCATCGGCCGGCCCGCAATCCGCTTGCTGCTGGCTGCATGCCGTAGCTCCTGCGGCCAGGCCCAGACCACTGACAAAATCTCTTCTTTTCATGCGGCGCTTCTCGTTGCTTGTGATTAGCTGGCCGCCTAGTGTAGTGGGCCTGCACCGCGCAGCAAAACGCTTTTTTTGGTTCTATTCGCTCCACAAACAAGTGATTTTTAGGAGAATTTGAAAGAATAATTCCCACTTTGGTTGTCAACTTAGACAAATGGGGGAATATTTCCATTATCAGATCTATTTCCTACGTTTGTGGGATTATAATCCGGAAAAGTCAGTAAAAAGACCTCGATCTTGCGACCGAGGCCCCCCATCCCTGGCGCGGGAAGACAGTCTTGACCGTCCCTGGCTGGCTGTTATCCCGCCATTCGCTCCTCGCATAGCTTTGACGGGACGCTCTTCCCGCGTACACGAGCCTGCCACGAAGTTGTGGCTACTGTTGCCGGTGTTATTGGCGCATCGGACAACAAACGCGAATTTTTTCAGCGCGTTCCCCATTTGGTAACGCTTTCAGGGCCGGTATCATGGCGGCTGATGTTTCGGAGGAACCCTTCATGATCGCCCTTATACAGCGCGTATCCGTTGCCCAGGTAACAGTGGATGACACAGTAGTGGGCGCGATCGGGCCTGGATTGCTTGCGTTTATTGCGGTGCAGCCGGACGATACAGTGGCGATTGCGGCGCGGCTCGCCGCAAGGGTGCTCACCTACCGGGTCTTTTCCGATGCAGAGGGCCGCATGAATAAGAGCCTCCTTGATGAAGGGCTCGCTCTGCTGGCCGTACCCCAGTTCACGCTGGCGGCCGATACCAAAAAGGGCACGCGGGCCAGTTTCACGAGGGCTGCACCGCCAGAACTCGGTCGGGAATTATTCGATGAGTTCGTCGTCGAATGCAAGAAACAGCATGCGGCCATTGAAACAGGGCAATTTGGCGCCCACATGAAAGTATCACTCGAAAACGACGGCCCCGTGACGTTCTGGCTGGAGGCGTGATCTCTGTTCGTTTTTGTTGCGTTGGCAGGGGTATCATGAACATAATTCGCCCCCGCTCGAACCAACGAGCCGGAACGAAAGTCATATTTTAGGAGGCGCAAGAGCCTCAGGAGTTAAAAGGATGTTTGCCAACATCGGCCCGGTCCAACTATTGATCGTTCTTCTCATCGTGCTTGCGATATTTGGTACCAAGCGTCTGCGCACGCTCGGCTCCGACCTCGGCAGCGCCGTCAAGGGATTTCGGTCCGCAGTTAGGGAAGCCGACAAGGAACCAGCAGACCAGATCGGCGACCAGTCAACTGATGCAAGTTTTGACAGCACGCCGGTCGATGAGCCCAGCAAAGAAAATCACAGCTAGCTCGGGTATTCGCCATGTCCGGAATCGGCTTCTGGGAGCTGATCATATTGTCGCTGATCGGGCTCGTTGTGTTGGGCCCGGAGCGTTTGCCGCGCGTGGCCAATCAGCTTGGCAGCTGGCTGGGTCAGGCACGCCGCATGACGCGCGTCATGCGCCGTCAGCTTGAAGACGAGCTCAACTTCGAAAAAGACCTGAACATCAAGCCACCGAATCGCGAACCTTCTTCGCAACCGGTTAACACACCGCCAAGCGACGACGATGAATTGTCGGAAGCGCATGAAGAAGGCGAGGTCGGCACCGGCGTTGGCGACGACGATCTCTATGAAGATGATGACGATCTTGCCGTAGCCAGCGAGGACCGAAGCAAGAAAGAGTCGCCTGCAGAAGAAGAGACTGAGACCGCTGACGAGGTGGTGCCGGAGGAAAAAGCGGCAAATAAATCCTCGTGACTGAAGAGACGAAAACCGAAACTACCGAAGAAGATTCCGAAAACTTGTCGGAAGGCACGCTTCTTTCTCACCTGATCGAACTCCGCGGCAGGCTACTTAAAATTTCCGTTGCTGTCGTCGCCGTGTTCGTCTGTCTGTTGCCGTTCTCGACCCGTATCTTTACACTCGTTTCCGAACCCCTTCGTGAAGTGCTCCCGGGTGGTGCGATGATCGCAACCCAGGTCGCGTCCCCGCTACTGACACCGTTCAAACTGACGTTATTTGTAGCGCTGTTTATTGCTATGCCGGTGGTGCTGTATCAGATCTGGGCCTTCGTTGCTCCAGGTTTGTACAGAAAAGAAAAACGCTTCGCGATGCCGTTGCTTGCCTCGAGTATTGTACTTTTCTATATGGGCATCGCTTTTGCCTATTACGTCGTGTTTCCGCTAATGTTCAAATTCTTTACGGCGGTAGCACCTGAAGGCGTCGAGGTGCAAACGGATATCTCACAGTTCCTCGACTTTATCACGACCATTGTGTTCGCCTTCGGCATCGCGTTCGAAGTGCCGATTGCTACTGTTCTTGTTGTCTGGACTGGCCTGACCTCACCGGAAAAATTATCGAAGGCGCGGCCCTATGTGTTCCTTGGTGCATTCATTATGGGCATGTTCCTGACGCCACCGGATATCATTAGCCAGACGTTGCTTGCCGTGCCGGTTTACCTGCTCTTTGAACTCGGCATATTGATGTCGAAGGTGTTTGTGATCAGGGAGAAAGAGGCAGACGACGAAGCGACGACCGCTGATTAATTCGCGGCTGGAAGCAGCTCCTACGATACGATTAGTAGGATCGTAGGAGCGGCTTCCAGCCGCGATTTTGTCAAGCATCACGCTTCGATAAACTCCCGCCAGTCGCTTTCTTCCGGCTTTGCGGTTGCCAGGCTGACAAGCACTAAGGTCAGCACCGAAACGATAACTGCCGGAATCGCGATGTAATCCGTGTCCAACGGGAATGAAACGCCCAGTACCTGCACGCCATCCGCGCTGCCCTTGTATATCGAATTCATCACGGTGATGCCGATTACCATCAGCATGCCAGACGCGATGGATGCCACGCCCCCAACGCGGCTCACGCGCTTCCAGAAAAAGGCGGCAAGTAACGCTGGCGCGAGCGACGCACCAATCATCGTGTAGGAGATCAGCGCCATCTCGAGGATGGTCTCGAACTGGCTCATCATCAGGAACGCGAGTACGCCGATGCCGATGATGGTGACGCGCTGTATGACGATGATTTGTTTAGGATTCGCGTTCTTGAAAAAGAATGCCTGGAAAATATCTCTCGTTACGTTTGTCGAGGTCACCATCAGGAAGGTATTGCCAGTCGAGATGATGATAGCGGCGCCGGCGGCAAGCAACAGCGAACCGATGATCGTCGGCAATTGTTCGAAGCCGATGCGCAGGATGATCTCTTCCGCCATCGCGCGGTTGATGGAACCATCTGCCAGGAAGAAGCGCGGGTCATCAGCGTAGATTGCAAAACCGACCAGTGCGATAAGCATCATCAACAGTTCGACGATTACAACACCGACGAACATCCCGAGTACCGCCTTTTTCGCGTTCGCTGCGTTATCTGCGGAAGAAAACTTCTGGTACATGCTGCTCTCGCTCATCAGTAGCAGGAATGTCGGCAATGCAATACCGACCACCCAGAAGAAGTCGTGCCCACCGAACAACGACAGATGACTTGGTGCGGTCGCATCTATCGTTGCAATAACCGCATCAATGCCGCCATGCGTCGAGATCGCAAAGGGAAGTGTGACGATCATCGCGAGCAACATCACGGTGCCATTGAAAATATCGATCGACACAATGGACACCATTCCAGCGAGCACCGTAAAGCCGACGATCAGGACGCACGCGATCAGCATCCCCTCATCCGGAGTAATAGCGCCCTCCGAAAGTATTGCTATGAAACGGCCGCCACCTTTGAACTGGTACCCGGCGATAACCATGTAGGCGATGATGATCGTGATTGTGCCAAGCACCTTGGCTGCCTGGCTGTAACGCTTTTCGAGCAGATCCGTCAGCGTGTACTGAGCAATACGCCGCACTCTTGCCGCGATCATGTAGATAACGAGAATCCCGACCCAGGCGCCAGCGGAAAACCAGAGTTCCGAGACGCCGGTGCGGAACGTCAGCCCTGCCGTGCCAAAAAGGCTGCCGGAGCCGATCCAGGTACAGACGAGTGTGGCGACCAGCATATAGACCGGCACGCTGCGGCCGGCGACCATGAAATCGTCCACGGATTTGACGGTACGGCTCTTATATACGGCAACGCCGATCAGGATCAGTACATAGCTTATGACAACGATCGTGTAGGTCATTTTCGACACTCTCTATTGCTGATACGGATCACGTGGACAGGCCCTTCGCCGTCGCCGTTTATTGTAGGAATTTGTCAACCAGGGCGCGTCAGAGCGAAAGGTACCACAACAATGTCCGCAAACCGCGCCCGGCGTTGATAGGCATGACTGCGTCATTTGGCTAGAATGCGCAGTCACGGCCCCATAATCGCTGACGCGCACTTCGACAACGTCACCAGAATAAAAACCGGAGAGGTCCATGAACGTACCGTCCATACCGCCACAACTAACGGTGAAAGCAATCTTGCTCGGCATCATCCTGTCGGT
>PVMS01171842.1_pt1 | contig 15008 bp, 19 predicted proteins | sample 1853461 | NCBI WGS metagenome assembly PVMS01 (sample SAMN08582032, study PRJNA380276) | Marine sediment metagenome, whole genome shotgun sequencing project. | isolation source: ocean sediment barecode stripped | collected 2017 | reverse complement strand
GATCTTCGTGGTGATTCCGCTCGGCTCCTGGCTGGGCGGCGCCCTGGTGGAGCGGCTGCTCGACGGGCTGCTCGGCTGAAGCCTCGAGCACCGGAAGGAGGCGAAGACGGTATGCAGGAGAACGAACGAATCGTCCGGGATTTCATCGCGGCGTGGTCGCGGCTCGATCCGAAGGAGCTGGCCGGCTACTTCGCCGAGGACGGCTTCGATCACAACATGCCGGCGGGCCCGGTGGCGGGCCGGGAGAACGTCGAGAACCTGATCCGGGGCTTCATCGCCTCGTGGACGGACACCACGTGGGAGCTGCGCCACATCGTGTGCAGCGGAGACGTCGTCTTCGCCGAGCGCCTCGACCGCACCCGGGCCGGCGACCGCACCGTGGACCTGCCCTGCACCGGCGTGTTCGAGCTGGAGTCCGGCCAGATCAAGGTTTGGCGCGACTACTTCGACATGGGAACCTACCAGCGCGGCATGTCCTGAGCGCCGAAGGAGCCGACCATGGTGCGCACCCACGGCCTGACCCACATCAGCCTCTCGGTCGCCGACCCCGAGGTCTCGCTCGCGTTCTACACCCGACTCTTCGGCGTGCGGGAGTACCACCGGGAGGAGCAGACGATCCAGGCGCTGGGGCCCGGCCCCCACGACGTGCTGGTCTTCGAGCACCGCCCCGGTCACGGCGTGCGCGGCGGGATCGACCACTTCGGCTTTCGTCTCACCCGGCCCGAGGACGTCGATCAGGCCGCCCGGGAGGCCGTGGCCGCTGGCGGCACGATCCTGCGCCAGGGTGAGTTCTCGCCCGGCGAGCCCTACCTCTACGTGGCGGATCCCGACGGCTACGAGATCGAGATCTGGTACGAGCCCACTCCCTCGATGGCCGCCGAGTGAACCGCTCCACGACCTGGGACATCCAAGAGCGCATGACAGAGCCCCGAAACGACCCTCCCCGCCTCGTCCTGCTCAGCGCGCTCGCCCTCGCCGCGATCTGCCTCGCGGCGGCCTCGGCCTGGGCCGGCGGCCGCGTCTACGACTCGCCGGAAGCCGTGGAGCCGCTGGCGCCGGGCGCGTCCGTTCCTTCGGTGCAGGTCGCGACCGTGCGCGGCGAGCCGGTCGATCTGGCCGAGCGCGTGCGCGAGCAGGGCGCACTGCTGGTCTTCTACCGCGGCGGCTGGTGACCCTACTGCAACACGCAGCTCGGTGAGCTGCGCAAGATCGAGTCCGAGCTCGCGGACCTGGGCTATCCGGTGATCGCCCTGAGCCCCGACCGGCCGACCGAGCTCACGAAGAGCCTCGAGGCCAAGGGGCTCGGCTATCAGCTCTACTCCGACTCCACGCTCACCGCGGCGCGCGCCTTCGGCATCGTGTTCGAGCTCGACGACGCGACGGTGGCCGCTTACAAGGACTACGGCATCGATCTCGAGGCGGCCTCGGGCCGAGATCACCATCAGCTCCCCGTCCCGAGCGTCTTCCTGGTGGAGGCGGGCGGCAAGATCCGCTGGGTCTACTCGAACCCGGACTACGAGGTGCGCCCGGACAACGCGAGCCTGCTAAAGGCAGCGCGCGACCTCGCAGGGAGCGCCTCGAATTAGCTGTAGCTCCTGGAGGAGTGGTGCACGGTTTCCCAGCGTGTCTCAGGAAGACTGCACATGGTGGGGCGCGGAGGGCGGGTCGGCGGGGCCGCTGCGCTCCATGGCTCGCCTGGACCCGGGTGGCCGCGTTGGAGATCGGGCAGGGTCGGAACTCCTTCACGTAGGACGGTTTCCTGCTGCGCTCTACTTCCGCGCAGCGGCCCCGCCGCCCCGCCCGACGGTCGGAGGTAGGTCGTCGAAGTCGAGTCGGCCCGGGGCGGGCGGTGGGCGGAAGTAAAGCGCAGCAGGAAGCGGCCCAACGTGTCCTCGTTCCGGCCCCTCCCGTCCACCATGCGGGCACCCGAGGTCCAAGCGAGCCATGGAGCCCACCGCCCGCCCCGGGTCGACGCGACGCGGAGGAGCGAAGCGGCGTTCCATACGTAGTGGAGCGGCCTACGTGATGGCGACGCCGCGGGCCATCAGGAGCTTGCCGGAGCGGACCAGCTCCTTCAGCTCGAATGGGCGCAGCAGCTCGATCAGGGCGTCGAGCTTCTCGCTGGAGCCGTAGGCCTGGAGGATCAGGCTGTTGGGGCCGTAGTCGACGACCCGGGCCTTGTAGTGCTCGGCGATCTGCAGGATCTCGGTGCGCTGGTCGAGGGCGACCTGCAGCTTCACCAGGGCGATCTCGACCTCGTAGGATCGATCGCCGGTGTGGTCGAGGGCGTGCACCACGTCGACGAGCTTGGCCAGCTGCTTCACCACCTGACTGAGGGAGTCGGGAGCGCCGGAGCAGGCGATCGTCATGCGCGAGAAGCGGCCCTCGGCGGCAGGGCTCACGACCAGGCTCTCGATGTTGAAGCCGCGGCGGGAAAAGATGAGGGCGACGCGCACCAGCACGCCGGGCTTGTTGTTGACGAACAGCGAGATCGTGTGGATCGGATCGGGGGCCTTGGGGGCGCCCTCCGCGATGGCCGGAGCGCTCATCTCAGGTACTCCCTTCGGGCTTCTCTAGCTTGTGCTTGGGCGGCTCGATGATCATCTCGGAGACCGCGGCGCCCGCCGGGATCATCGGGTAGACGTTGTCCTCCTTCACGACCTCGGCCACCACGATCACGGGACCCTCGTCGTACTCGTGGGCCTCACGCAGGATCCGGTCCACGTCGCCGGAGCGCCGGATGCGCAGGCCCTTGGCGCCGTAGGCCTGGGCCAGCTTCACGAAGTCCGGATTTCCCTCGAGGTCGGCGCCGGACACGCGGTTCTCGTAGAAGAGCTCCTGCCACTGCCGGATCATGCCCAGATAGTTGTTGTTGACGATCAGGCACTTGACCGGAAGCTTGTGGAGCGCCGCCGTCGCCAGCTCCATCGAGGTCATCTGGAAGCCCCCGTCGCCGACCACCGACCAGACTTTCTTGCCGGGGTTGGCGAACTGGGCGCCGATCGCTGCGGGGAAGCCAAAGCCCATGGTCCCCGCGCCGCCCGACGAGATCCACTCGCGTCCGTGGCGGGCGAGGCAGAACTGCGCCGCCCACATCTGGTGCTGGCCCACGTCGGTGGTGACGATCGCCTCTCCGCCGGTGATGGCGTTCAGCCGGTCGAGCACGTGCTGTGCGCGCAGTCCTCCCTGCTTCGGGTACTTGAGCGGGAAACGCTTGCGCCAGCGCTCGCAGTCGGACAGCCACTCCTCCGTGTCGCCCATCTCGATCTGCGGGATCAGGTCCTCGATCACGAGTCGGGCGTCGCCGTGGATCGCCAGGTCCGCGTCGATGATCTTGCCGAACTCGGCGGCGTCGATGTCCACGTGGATCTTCACCGCGTTGGTGCAGAAGTCGGAGAGGCGACCCGTGATGCGGTCGTCCCAGCGCCCGCCGATCGACATGATCAGGTCGCAGCCGGCCACCGCCTTGTTCGCGTAGGCGGTGCCGTGCATACCCATCATCCCGAGGTGGAGCGGGTGGTTCTCGTCGACGGCCCCCTTGCCGAGCAGCGTCGTCACCACCGGCGCCCGGAGCTTCTCGGCCAGGGTGGTGAGTGCCTTGCCGGCGCCCGAGATCACCGCGCCGTGGCCCACGTAGAGGAGCGGGCGCTTCGCCTCACGGAGCAGGCGGGCGGCCTCGGCGATCTGCTCCGCATCGCCTCGCGTCGCCACTTCGTAGCCCGGCAGGTCGAGCTCGTCGGTGAAGGGCGCCGTGCACGGGCCCTGACCGATGTCCTTGGGCACGTCGACCAGCACCGGTCCCGGGCGTCCGCTCAGGGCCAGGTGGAAGGCCTCGCGCATGACGCGCGGAATCTCCTCCGCTTTCTTCACGAGGTAGGAGTGCTTCACCACCGGATAGGTGATGCCGGTGACGTCGGCCTCCTGGAAGGCGTCCTTGCCGAGCATGGGCGAGATCGTCTGGCCGCAGATCACCACGATCGGGGCCGAGTCCATCAGGGCGGTAAACAGGCCCGTCACCGTGTTGGTGGCGCCGGGGCCCGAGGTCACCAGCACGACGCCGGGCTTGCCCGAAGACCGGGCGTAGCCGTCGGCCATGTGGGTGGCCCCCTGCTCGTGACGGGTGAGGATGAGCTTGATCTTCGAATCGACCAATGCGTCGAACATCGGCATGGCAGCACCGCCAGAGAGGCCAAAGATGTACTCGACTCCCTCGCGCTCCAGGCACTGGATGATCTTTTCGCCGCCTGTTGAGTGCTTTTGATCCATGGGATGCTCTCCTCGCCTCATCTTGTGTCCATGACGGGCGATTTGGCTGCTCAGTGTAGCGGTGACAGGTCTCGAATCCAGTAAAAAACCGTCTCAAATGGAGAAGACGCTGCCAATTTGACCAGTCGGCCCCTCAAAGTGAGCATCAATAGGCCAAAATTTGATGAAAGGATTCAGGGTGTGGATAGAACCACAAAAATTTGTCTTTAAAATAGTATCCCCAAGGGGGTCGATCTGGAAGTCTGCCTATTCTGGGATGCGTTCGGCCAGATAGGCGCGTCGGCTGTGGATCAGCACCCGGATCGGCAGGGACCCGCCCATTTGCTCGATGTGGTCCCAGTAGACGAAGTAGAGCTGGCCGGGCGGGTCGGCCCGGGCGTCGGACGGGTGGACGGCCCGGGCCGGACGGCCCAGGTAGAAGTGGATCCAGTCCCGCAGGCTGTTCTGCATGCCGTGGCTTGCCACCTCCTCGCCCTCGGGCAGCAGGACCGGCACGGGGGCCTGGGGGTCCACCAGCTGCTCGTCGAAAAGACGCGACATGATCGCGACGCCCGCCATTCCGTCGGTGGGGTCCGGGCTGGGCCGAAGGCTGGCGAGCAACAGCAGCGCGAGCACCAGGGCGGCCGCGGCGACCCGGGTCGCCCGGACCGGGATGCGGTCTCCCAGCAGCTGTGCGAGCTCCCGGCCACCCAGCAGCGCCAGCGGCGGCAGCACCAGCATCACGTAGCGCATGCGATAGCTCTCCCGGAGGCTCAGCAGCAGCAGCAGCACTCCGATCCAGGCCACGAGCGTGAGATCGAGGGCCCGTGCCTCCCGGATGCCCTCGCGGCGGAGTCTCCCGACGGCGCGCCACACGCCCCAGACCATGAACGGGGAGAACGGCAGCCAGCGCACGAGGGGGTCGATGAAGTTGCGCGCGAGCGCGTTCCGCAGATGGTCCAGCGGCCCGGAGACCTCCCTCATGGACGCGTCGCTTGCCAGTCGCGCGAAGAAGTCGTCGCCGAAACGCAGGATGTGATCGCCGTAGTAGAGCAGGGGCAGCGCCAGGAGCGGCGCCCAGGCCAGCCAGGGGCGCGCGTCGGCAGGAGCAGGCCGGGTCCAGCGGCCGGCGCTCCAGGCGTGAAGGCCGGCCAGGGCGAGGGGCAGGAAGCCCTGGGGGCCCTTGGCGAGCACGGCCAGCGCAATCGCGCCGTAGAAGACGGGCGGTCGCCAACGGCCTCGCGGCGCGAGGTAGGCCCAGAGCGAGACCAGCATGAAGAAGAGGTGCGCGGTGTCGAGCCGCAGGGTGTTGGCGGTCTCGAGCAGGGTGGCGTTGGTGATGCAAGCGAGCCCCGCCAGCACGCCCGCCGCCGGGCCGTAGGCCCGGCGCGCGATCAGCGCCGTCAACGCGACGCAGCCGACGCCGAAGAGCCGGGGCCACAGCGACGCCGCCAGGTTGGTGGGGCCCAGGAGCTCGATGGTGAGGGCGGTCAGCCAGAAGACGAGGGGGGGCTTGAGAAAGTAGGGCTCCGGGCCCCGGTGCAGCGGCAGCCAGACCCCGGTGTCGGCGATCTGGCGACTCATGCTGGCGTAGAAGGCGGCGGTTCCGTGCATCTGCCGCTCGCTGATGCCGATGAAGAACACCAGCAGGGTCGCGATTCCGAGCAGGAGCCACGGCAGCCGGTCCGGACCGGTCCAGCGGTCGAACGAGCCGGCATCTGCGCGCACGGCTCGCAAATAGCAGAGGCGGTCGGCATCGGGAAGGGTCGCCCGCTCTGACCTGCCCGCGGGGAACGCTGCTAGCGTAAGCGCATGCCCGGCGAAGTCGACGAGGTGCTGGGCCCCGTCTCCAGCACCTACGTGTCCCAGCGTCTGCGGCTCCACTATGTCGATTGGGGCAACGCCGGCGCGCCGACCGTCGTGCTCGTCCACGGCGGACGCGACCACGCGCGCAGCTGGGACTGGGTGGCGCGCGAGCTACGACGCGACTTCCACGTGATCGCTCCCGACCTGCGCGGCCACGGCGACAGCGGCTGGGCACTGGGGGGTCACTACACGCTGCCCGAGTTCACCCTCGACCTGGCGCAGCTGATCGATCTGCTCGGACTCGAGGCGGTGCACTTGGTGGGTCACTCGCTCGGCGGGGCGGTCTCCATCCAGTACTCGGCCGTATTTCCCGGGCGGGTGGAGAAGCTGGTGGCGATCGAGGGACTCGGGCCCCCGCCCCAGATCGCCGACCGCCTCGCCGGCAAGCCGGCCTGGCAGCGCATCGAGGACTGGATCCAGCAGGTTCGCGATTTCTCCGCGCGCCAGCCCCGACGCTACGACTCCATCGAGTCGGCCGCGGCCCGCATGGAGGCGGAGAACGCCTTCCTCTCGCCCGAGCAGGCTCACCATCTCACCGTCCACGGCGTGCATCGCAACGAGGACGGCACGTTCAGCTGGAAGTTCGACAACTATGTCCGGATCTTCTACCCGCAGCGCTATGACGCCGGAGAGACCCGGGAGCTGTGGGGGCGTATCGACTGCCCCACACTGCTCGTGCACGGCACCGAGAGCTGGGCCGGCGACCCCGTCGCCGACGGACGCGCCGAGGCCTTTCCCGACGTGCGCGTGGCGAACATCGAGGGCGCAGCGCACTGGGTGCACCACGATCGGCTCGACGAGTTCGTGCGGGTGGTCCGAGGCTTTCTCGACGAGAGCTGACTCGCCGCGTCATTCCAGAACGCCGTTTCATCAGTTTGCTGTGCAGCGCGGGGGTGCTTCCGCGTTACACTACCGCTGACGCGCCCCCCCCAGACCCCGTTCAGTCGAGGAGCATTCCCCATGAATCCTGGTTTCGACCTCAGCCTGTTGGGGTCGCTCGCGGCCGGGCTGATCCTGGGCGCGGGCCTGGTCTTCATGCTGATGCGCCGTGGCGGAACGGTGAACCGCGAGCGTGCCGAGTCTTTGACGACGGAGCTCGACGAGACGCGGCTCGATCTGGAGAGCCATCGCGAGGAGGTCTCGAAGCACTTCGCCGAGACCTCGGACCTGTTCCGCGACTTGACCGAGCAGTACACGCGGCTGTACGTCCACCTCGCGAGCGGCGCCCGGGAGTTCTGTCCCGACGAGGTGCCGTCGCTGGGTCAGGGGCCCGATACGCCCCTGCTCGTCGACGAATCACCCCGCACGGCCGCGACGCCCGAGCCACCGAAGGAGAAGGCTCCGGTCCAGGCCGCCCCCGCGGACGAAGCCGCAGAGCCTGCCGCCGCCGACCGCAAGGCAGACGGGAAGCTCGCCGTCGACGCACCCGGCCCCAGCGCCGCGCCGCCGCCGCCCAGCGCCGCGCCGCCGCCGGTCCGCAGCAAGCCCAACGGCGGCTCCCCCCTCACCCACTGACGCGGATCGGCAGAGGACCTACCCGCGCTCCTCAGGCGAGGATCTTGCGGCCGGCCTCCTTGAGCGCCTCGGCGCGCTCCTCGTCGCTGGCGTCGGGGATGACCGGCGTCGGAACGGCGATGCCGCGCTCGACGGCGGGGCGGGAGCTCACGGCCTCCATCCAGCGCTGGAGGTGGGGCAGGCCTTCGACCTCGACGCCGGACCAGCCGTGGATGCGCACCCACGGCCAGGTCGCGATGTCGGCGATCGAGTAGTCGCCCGCCAGGAACTCGGCCTCGCCGAGCCGGCGATCGAGCACCTCGTAGAGGCGACGCGTCTCGTTTTGGTAGCGCTCGATGGCGAAGGGGATCTTCTCCGGCGCGTAGCGGAAGAAGACGTTGGCCTGTCCCTGCATCGGCCCGACGCCGCCCATCTGGAACATCACCCACTGCATTGCGACCGAGCGGCCCTTCGCGTCGGTGGGCAGGAGCTGCCCGCTCTCTCGGCGAGGTAGACCAGGATGGCGCCCGATTCGAACACGGGAAAGTCACCGGCTTCCCGGTCGACGATCGCCGGGATGCGACCGTTGGGGTTGATCTTCAGGAACCAGTCCTCCTTCTGTACGAGCTTGCCCAGGTCGATGGGCTTCACCTCGTAGGGGAGACCGGTCTCCTCGAGCATGATGGAGGCCTTCCAGCCGTTGGGCGTGGGGGAGGTATAGAGGTCGATCATCGGGTTCTCCTGGCGGGCGCGATGGGGATTCTCAGAAAGAGCGTCCCCAGTCGATTCCGTTGATTGGGATGTTGGGGACGGGGCAGGGTTACCACTCGCCGACGTTCGGCATGGAGGACCAGGGCTCCTTCGGGGGCAGCGGGCTGCCGCTCTGGAGCAGCTCGATCGAGATGCCGTCGGGCGACCGGACGAAGGCCATGTGGCCGTCCCGGGGCGGTCGGTTGATCGTGACGCCGCCGTCCGCGAGCCGCTGGCAGGTGGCGTAGATGTCGTCGACGGCGTAGGCAAGATGCCCGAAGTTGCGGCCGCCTCCGTACTCCTCCGGGTCCCAGTTGTGGGTGAGCTCGACCTGGGCGTTCTCGTCGCCGGGCGCCGCCAGGAAGATCAGCGAGAAGCGGGCCGCCTCGACGTCGATGCGCCGCAGCTCATCGAGGCCGAGCTTGTTGCAGTAGAAGTCGAGGGAGGCATCGAGGTCGGTCACGCGGACCATCGTGTGGAGATACTTCACGGGGGGCTCCTACAGCAGCGCTTCGAGTTTCTCCGGAGGGCGGGCGATCACGGCCCGGTCGTCGCGGATCACGATGGGACGCTGCATCAGCTCCGGGTGGGCGAGCAGGACGTCGATCACCGCGTCTGCACTCTCGTAGTGACCGGCATCGAGCCCGAGCTCCTTGAAGCGCTTGTCTTTGCGGACCAGCTCGGTCGGCTCGATCGGGAGCAGCTCGAGCAGGCGCTCGAGGGCCGCGCGATCCAGCGGTTTTTTCAGGTACTCGATCACCTCGTGCTCGACGCCTCGGTCGTTCAGGATCTCGAGCGCGCCGCGGGATTTCGAGCAGCCGGGGTTGTGGTAGATCGTCACGCTTGTCATGCTGGCCCACCTCCGGCGGCCCATCATAAGGGACCCAGGCTCCGCATGGCCATCGAGCCGTTTCGCTTTCCGCACGAGTTCCAGGCAATCGACCCGGCGATCCGCCAGGAGACGCTCCGACTCGCCTCGGTCGACGGCTTCCCCCTGCACGGCCGCCTCTACCTGCCGCCCGGCGAGACGCCCGATGTGGCGTTGCTGGCCATGCACCCTCGGGCCGACTTCCTCCGGCACTACCTGGCGCCTCCGCTCACCGGTGCGGGCTATGCCTTCCTGGGCGCCTGTACCCGGCACTTGAACAACGACGCCGACGCCCTCCACGAGCGTCTGTGCCTGGACGTGGCGGGCGCCGTTGCGTTCCTCCGGGAGCGGGGCTTTCGCAAGATCGTGCTGGTTGGCAACTCGGGCGGCGGGTCGCTCTTCGCGTTCTACCTGCAGCAGGCGGTGCGCGCGCCGGGTGAACGGCTGGAGCGCGCGCCCTCGGGCGACCGCGTGCCGTTGGGTCGCTTCGAGCTGCCGCTTCCCGACGGTCTGGTGCTGCTGGCGGCGCACACCGGCGAGGGGCGCTTCCTGCTGGAGCGGCTCGATCCGTCGGTCGTGGACGAGGCGAGCCCCACCGCGGGTGAGCCCCGCCTCGACATGTACGATCCGGCGAACGGCTACCGGCCGCTGGAGGAGGGTCCCTCGTCGTACTCGAAGGACTTCCTGGCGGAGTTCCGCGCCGGTCAGGTCGCCCGCTGCCAGCGGCTCGACCGCCGCGCCTTCGAGTGGTGCGAGGAGGTGCGCTGGCACAAGTCCCGGCTGCGAGAGGCGGGCGCCGATCTCTCCGAGGCGGATCGCCTGCGCCACACCCGGCACGGGCTGGTGCGCCGCTACCTCGTGATCTACCGGACCCTGGCCGATCCCCGTTACCTGGATCCGAGCCTCGACCCCTCGGAGCGCCTGCCGGGCTCGATCTTCTCGTTCGGTCAGGACCCGGTGAAGGGCAACTACGGCGAGGGGCTGGCGCGCGCCATGAGCGCCCGGGGCTGGCTCTCCACCTGGTCGGGCCTCTCCTCCCGCGCGGCACTGGGCCTCACCCTGCCCGAAGTCGTGCTGCCGACGCTGATGGTGAATGCGCTGGGCGACCAGGAGATCTATCCGACCGAGGCTCGCGAGGCCTACGACGCCCTGGCCGCCGCCGACAAGAGCTTCGTCTCGCTGCCGGGCGCGGATCACTATCTGCGTCCGATGCCCGGCGCCCCCGCATCGGACGACCCGATCGCGCGGCTGTGCGACGAATGGCTCCTGCCCTGGCTCCGCGAACGCTGGCCGGTGTAGCTGCGATCAGGGCGAAAGCGCCGCGACGAGCGCGCCCACCAGCAGCGCACCGTCGACTACGACGAGGCCGTAGCGCTCGTCGGCGCGGAAGAAGACGAGCGCTCCGAGCGTGAGCAGGGGCACGGTGAGCAGCGGACGAACCGGCGCCGGGCCCACGGCCGCGACGAGCAGGCTGGCGCCGGCGACGAGGCGGGAGATCTGCAGGGCGCGTTGCAGCCCGATTCGCGCGGCGCCCGCCTCGGCGTCGCGGATGTTCGAGGCGATGGCGTTGGCGTAGACCGCGAGGAGCACGATGACGGAGACCTGCAGGGTGTTCTGCGGCGCAGGGGCCGTCACCGCCGGCAGGCCCACCACCACCACCGTCCAGGCCAGCGCGATGTAGCCGCCCTTGGCCCAGACCAGGTGCTTCAGGCGGCGATGCAGGAGCCCGGCGGCCGCGGTCGGAACCAGCACGAGGAAGACCCGTGGACCGCAGAGCCAGGTGAGCGCCACGGCCGCGACGGCCGCCGCTGCGGCGAGCCCGAGCAGCGCGTGCCGCCAGCGTTCGACGAAGGCGCTCCGCACGGGAGCGGTGAGGCGGTCGGGCTCGAGGTCCCGCAGCCGGTCCACGTTGTAGACGAACAGGGTCCCGGCGGCCGCGAGGCCGGCCAGGCGCGGGTCGAACGGAACCTCCAGGGCGCGCGAGGTGGCGGCCACCAGCGCCGCGGCGGCCGCGGCGACCCACACGCTGGAGAAGGCCACGGCGTCGAGCAGGCGCGCGATGATCAACGGACAGGGCCGGTCGTGATGCGGACCAGGAGCAGTGGACCCGGGCCGAAGCGCTCGTGGGGAAGGCCGAGCACTTCGGCGGTCTCGCAGTGCGCCGCGGGGTGGCCCTGGCAGTTTGCCAGCGCGAGATAGCCGCGCCAGTCGACCAGGTGGTCGAGCTGCCGGGCCAGGATGTAGTCCATCATGCGTCCTTCCCGGCGGGCGCGGTAGGCGTCGGCGTTCACCGCGCCGTCGAGGTTGACCACGGTGCGTTCCGAGAAGTAGGCCAGGATGCCGGCATTGAAGGCGCCGAGTCGGGCCTCGGCCGGCAGGTTCTCGCGGATCCAGCGCGCTCCCTCGAGCTGTGTGACGCGGTGGGGTGTCTGCGTGCCCCAACGCGCACCATCCCCAGGCCTCAGCAGGGCGGCGAAGACGAGCACCACGGCGGCGGTCGCTAAGGCCACGGCAAGGCGGCGCCACTGCGGCGCGACCCGTTCCAGCAGCTCCCGTCCCGAGGCCAGTGCCACGCCGAGGACGAGCACACCGAGCCAGCCCGTGGGCGCGAAGTACCACTCGCGCAGCCACCAGCGCACGCCCGCGTGCCAGGCCAGCGCGGCGACGATGCCCGCACCCGGGACTGCCAGCAAGGCGAGGCGCCGCCGCGCGCCGCTGCGCTCGGGCTCGGAGATCCCGAACAGCAGGGCGAGCCCACCCGCAGCTGCCAGCAGCCAGGCCGGCCAGACCGGCCAGCCCGCAGGCACGAAGTAGTGTCCGAAGAGCTTGTCGAAGAAGGCGTCGCGCAGCAGGAAGAGGCTGCGGTCGAGCACGACACCCAGCGAGTCGCCGTGGGCTGCGAGGTACTCGAGCCGCGGCGGCTCGGACACGGCATACCCGCTCACCTGCACGACACCGCCCAGCGCCGCGGCGCTCCAGAGGAGCCACGGGGTGATCACCAGCAGCGAGACGCCTGCGGCACTCGCGACCCCCGGCCAGCCTCCCGTGCGAGGCGCCCGGTAGGCCATGAACGCCCCGATGCTGGCCCAGACGAAGATCGCATCCGTCCGCGCCAGCAGCATCAGTCCGGCGGCGGCACCGAGGGCCGCGCCTTCGCGGAAGTCCGGCGCGGCGTCGCGACCCGCCAGGGCGACGAAGAGCCAGGTCACGAGCGCGATGCAGAAGACCGCGAGCGAGGTCTCGAGCCCGTTGGCGGCCTCGATCGCGAAATACGGATGGAGCCCGTGGAAGGCGGCGGCCAGCAGCGCCGCCGAGGCCGGTGCACCGAGCCGGCGCAGGATGGCCCAGGTCAGGGCCGTGGTGGCGGCCCCGAAGCCGGCGCCCAGGGTCAGTGCCATGTGGAGCGCGCGAACCGGCTCGCCGGTCACCTGCCAGGCGAGCGCGCAGAGCCAGAGCCAGAGCGGGTGGAAGCCGTTGGTCGGCGTCTCGCCGTCGAGGCTCGGCGGCGCTCCGCCCAGCCACTCGCGGGCAATCTGCAGGTAGTAGAACGCGTCGTCGGACGTGGCCCGGAGCAGCAGGCTTTCGAGGTCGCCCCAGGCGATCGAGAGACGGAGCCAAAGCGCCGCTGCAAGGATCGCGACGAGCGCGACGGCTTGCATCGTCAGGCGTCTTCGTCCACCGAGATCGACTCCTCGAGGCTGGCGCCGCCGGTGATGATCGCGGTCTTTCCTTCGAGCCTCGCCATGTGCCTCTCCCGTGTCAGGGCGGGCGCGATTCGACGCCCCGGGCGCGCCATGATAGACCTTCCCGACGCGGGAGGTGGCGGCCGGAGATCTCCCTGACGCGAGGTTTCCATGCTGCGAGACGAGAAGATCCTGATCACCGGACCGGCCAGCCAGGTGGCGCTGCCCGTGGCCCGGGCCTTAGCGGCCGACAACGAGGTGCAGGGTCTGGCCCGCTTCGGCAAGGAGGCAGACCGCGAGCGCGTGGCCGCCCTGGGCGTCGAGTGCATTGCCCTCGACCTGGCGGAGGGCTCGTTCGACGCCGTGCCCGACGATTTCACCGTGGTGCTGCACTTTGCCGTCGTGAAGAGCGGCGACTTCGAATACGACCTGGCCGCCAACGCCGAGGGCACGGGGCGGCTCATGTCGCACTGCCGCAGCGCCCGGGCCTTCCTTCATTGCTCTTCCGGTGGCGTCTACGCCCACCAGGGCCCGAAGCACCCGGCCAAGGAGGGCGATCCGCTCGGGGACAACCACCGCGGGATGTTGCCGACCTACAGCATCTGCAAGATCGCGGCGGAGACGATGGCGCGCTTCGGGGCGAAGCAGTGGAACCTGCCCACGGTGATCACCCGACTCTCGGTGCCCTACGGCGACAACGGCGGCTGGCCCTTCTTCCACCTGATGATGATGAAGACGGGCCATCCGGTGCCGCTCCACCCGGAACGGCCCAACGTCTTCAACCCGCTGCACGAGGACGACTACATCCGCCAGCTGCCCCGTATGCTCGAGGCCGCCTCGGTTCCGGCCACGGTGGTGAATTGGGGCGGCGACGAGCAGGTGAGCGTCGAGGAGTGGTGCGCCTACCTGGGCGAGCTGACCGGCTTCGAGCCGAAGTTCGCCGAGACCGAAGCCACCGTGGGCGCGCTGCCGGTCGACCTCACCCGCATGCACGAGCTCGTCGGCGGGACCGAGGTCTCCTGGAAGGACGGCATCCGCCGCCTGGTTCGATCCCTCGCCCCCGACCTGCTCCGTTCGAGCTAGCTCGAGCCGGCGAGGGCGGGAAGGCCCAGGAGCTCCACCGCCTCGGTCGGGGTCGCGACGGGACGGCCGTGCTTGGCGCAGAGGCGGGCCGCGGACTCCACCTGCTCGGCGTTCGGGGGGCCGTCCATGAAGTCCTCGAGACCGACGCGGAGGTGGCCGCCGCGCTCGAGCGCCAGATCGGCCAGCGGCGTGTCGAGCAGCGAGCCCCCGAGGACGGCCACCGCCCAGGGCAGCTCCGCATCGCCCAGCATCGCGAGGTAGAGCTCGAGTGCTTCGGGGATCGGCGGGGCGCTGAAAATCGGTTCTCCGTCGCCCAGATAGCCACCCGCGCTGAAGTAGAACTTCACCAGGGTGCCGGCCGGCAGGCTGCCTTGGCCGTGGGCTGCCAGGGCCACGCGCAGGAAGCCCGGCTCGAAGATGGCGGTGCTCGGCCCGAGCCCCAGCCGCTCGCACTCGCCCATCATGGTCCGGATCTCGTTGGGGCTGTTGGTGTAGACGAAGTCGATGGGCATGGGCCGCCCGTCGGCGAGCGTCGCGCCGAGGTTGACCGAGCCGGTATCGAGCGCGCCGCAGCGGATGAGTCCCGCTTCGGCCAGCGGGAGGTGATGGTTCCAGCGCGCCTGGATCGTGTCGCCCACGCCCATGGTCGGATAGAGGATGGCGTCGGGCCGCACCTCGAGGATGCGGGTGTAGGCCTCGGCGTAGAGCGCCGCGGCGTCCTCCGGCGACCGCACGGGATCGTGGGTGTGGGTGTGGACCACGGCGGCGCCGGCCTCGAAGCAGGCGAGGGCGTCGCGTGCGATCTCTTCGGGGAGCCGGGGGACGGCGGGATTCTGCTCCGGGGACGTGACGCCGTTGATGGCGGCCTCGATCACGACGGGTCGATTCACGGCTTCTGCTCCCTTGGGGTTTTGCGTATTCTACCCGTCCACAGCGAGGTGAAGATCATGGCGATTCAGGTAGGCGACAAGATTCCGACGGTGACACTCAAGGGTACGGACATGCAGGACGTCACGACG
>PVMS01153255.1_pt1 | contig 15008 bp, 14 predicted proteins | sample 1853461 | NCBI WGS metagenome assembly PVMS01 (sample SAMN08582032, study PRJNA380276) | Marine sediment metagenome, whole genome shotgun sequencing project. | isolation source: ocean sediment barecode stripped | collected 2017 | reverse complement strand
TCGAAAGTTGCAATCCGCTCTTGCATGGCAGGCAAGCGCTCGGCATACGCCAGTTTACGTGTAGCCAGCATGTCCCGATACGCCGTGAGCTTTGTACGCCAGCCATCGAGATGCGCATCCAGCGATACAAGATCACGGCGTATCGGGACATGCTGGCTACACGTAAACTGGCGTATGCCGAGCGCTTGCCTGCCATGCAAGAGCGGATTGCAACTTTCGACCTGGCAGGTATGCAGGAAACCTATACAGAATTACAGCAGCGTACCGCCGAAGCGCGGGCTGAGCATGACGTAGTTGCTTTGGCAGCATCCGATGAGCAGGCGCAGTGGGCACGGCTCATTGCGTTGGAACGCAATCCAATCTGGACAACGGAGGTGGCGGCTCCGCTACGCGAGAAACAGCGCGTGCTGAAGGGTTTGTTAGTTTGGGATATGGAGCGTGAATTTCGTGTGCGCGCATGGCGTCAGGATAAACAGATCAAAACGCTTGGCCATGAGCTGGATCAGACCGTACAAAGTTTCATTTCGATCGATACGGCAGTCGATTCCATTCCGGAAACTGTATCGGCGTTTGACAGTCGCATCGCACTGCTTAAACCTAAGCTGGATCAGATGCAGCGCAAACTGCAGCTAGCGATGGCACGGCACTCCGTGTATTTGAACGGCATCGCGCTCGATGAAATGCAGGCCCAGCGTCAGCGCCTGATGACCTATCAGGCACAGGCACGGTTTGCGCTGGCATCCATTTACGACCGCATTTCGGCGAGCAACGAGTAGAGGCGCAGCAGACTTATGACCGATGCGACTCTCATACAACTGTTGATCTTTGGTTGGGTATTTGCGCCCTTCAGCAACGATCCATTCGAGGGGCAGGAAACGATCCGTGAAATGGAACGGCGTGAAGTCGTGATCCCCGAGGCGAGTGCACCCGCAACCAACAATGAGGCTGCATTAGAAAATTACCGTCAATATTTATTAATTCCAGGTGGCGATCCAGGCATGCGCATGGAAGCCATGCGGCGGATGGGAGACCTGAATTTCAAGGCAGGCGAAGATGCACAATTTGCGGGCTCTGGTTATGCGGCTGAAATGGTGCATCACAATGACGCTATCCTGCTTTACGAACAACTTTTGCAACATCAAGAGGGTTACAGCAAAGCAGACTTGGTGCTTTATCAGCTAGCCCGTGCCTACGAGAGTGTAGGCGAGCCAGGGAAAGCATTGGTCACACTGGACAGGCTGGTTGCTGACTATCCCGACAGCCCATATATCGACGAGGCACAGTTTCGCCGCGGCGAAATATTGTTTGTGCACAAGGACTACCACGGGGCCGGATTGGCTTACTACGTCGTCGTAAAAATTGGCGATAGCTCTACCTACTATCAGCAGTCACTGTATAAGCGCGGCTGGTCGCTTTTTAAGCAGGCCGAGTATGACGACACCGTTCATGCATTTCTGGATTTGTTGAATCTACGTCTTGCAGCGATAGAACCTGGGCCTGAGTTGGTTCTGCATGAGGCTGAGCAGTTTGATGCGGATCAGGCTTACTTTGCACAAATGCTTACGTTGGAGGCCATTGCATTAGAAGCAAAGTTTGATGCCATGACCCGCCCTGAGCGTGAATTGGTGGACGACACACTCCGTGTTCTCAGTCTGACTTTCTCATACATGGATGGTGCGGCGACTATTGGTGACTACGTAGTGCAGCGTGGTGGTGTTGATCCCGCCTATTTGCTGTACACCAGTCTAGGCGATCTTTACCTCGAAAAAGAACGCTATCTCGATGCCGCTGAGACTTACGATGCTTTTATCGCGAGTGATCCTTACCATCACAACTCGCCGCAGCTTTCGATGCGATCTATAGAGGCATACAAAGCAGGCCGTTTCCCAACCTTGGTGCTGGAGGGTAAGCGAAATTTCATTGAGTTCTATGGCTTGCACAGTGACTACTGGGCTTTTTATGACCCCGAAGAACGTCAGGATGTAATAAAGCCACTCAAGGATAATCTCAGCGACCTGGCCCAGCATGACCATGCGGAAGCGCAGCGCACAGGCGAACCGGAAGCCTACGCCCGGGCGGCGGACTGGTACCGTCGTTATCTTGATTATTTCCCCAATGATCCGGATTCGGCGCAACGCAGTTTTCTGTTAGGTGAAGTCCTGATGGAGTCCGGGCAGTTTGCTAAAGCCAGCCACTATTACCAGCGTGCTGCTTATGACTATCCCGGCTATGAACAGGCATCCGAGTCGGGTTATGCCGCACTTCTGGCTTCCAGAGCGAACCACTCAGCACTGAGTGGCGACGCAGCTGATGTATGGCTTGAGCAACAACTGCGCCAGGCACTCACATTTGCCCTGAGTTTCCCGCAACACGAGCAGGCCGCGCCGGTGTTGAGCGATACCGCAGAAGCTTATTACGCTGCGAAGGAAATGGATGAGGCGATTGTAGTTGCCGGTGAATTGTTAGCTACTGAATCATCAGTAGCGCCCGGGTTACAACAAGTGGCCTGGACAGTGGTCGCGCATGGTCACTTTGACCTCGAGCACTATGCCCGCGCCGAAATCGCTTACCTGCAATTGCGTGACATGGGTGCAACGGGCGGTATGACTGCGGCTGAGCTCGACGAACGTATTGCAGCTTCGGTTTATCGTCAGGCAGAGGCCGCGCAAGTTGCCGGAAATATTGATAAGGCGGTCACCGATTATCTACGGGTCGAGGTGGTGACGCCTGCTGCAACTATTGCATCCAATGCCAAATACGATGCAGCGATCCTACTGTTTAACGAAGCGCGTTGGCGTGAATCCATAGTTGTAATGACCGGGTTTCGGGTGACTTATCCCGAACATGAATTTGCGGATGCGATTACGCAGAATCTTGCAGTTGCTTACCAGCGTTCGGATCAGCCCGTCAGGGCTGCCGCCGAATTTGAGCGTATTGCGGTAATGGCGGATGTGGATGATGAGATGCGTCGCGAGGCTCTGTGGAATTCAGCAGAGCTTTATGAAGCGGCGACGAACATTGAAAACGCACGGCGTTTGTGGCGGCAGTTCGTAGCTGAATTTCCGCAACCCCTTGCCGAATCGATGGAAGTGCGGCAGCGATTAGCTGATCTCGCCGGAGCCGCCGGAGATGCCCGTGATCGACGTGATTGGCTCACGGTCATTATCTCGGTAGATGCCGTCGCAGGCAGTCAGCGAAGTGATCGCACGAAGACATTGGCGGCCAATGCCTCGATCGAGTTGGCAGATCCCAAGCGCATGGCCTTTAACGCAGTGCGTCTGGACATACCGTTGGCTGAAAATCTTAAAAAGAAAAAGCATTTAATGGAATCAGCGCTTGATGCCTACAGCAAGGCTGCTGGGTATGGCATAGCGGATGTTAAGACAGTCGCGACTTTCCGGATTGCCGAGCTCTATCACCAGCTTAGTATCGATTTGATGGATTCCGAGCGTCCTGATGGACTGAGTATGGATGAACTGGAGCAATACGAAATTCTTCTTGAGGAGCAGGCCTTTCCGTTCGAAGAAAAGGCTATTGAATTGTTTGAAGTGAATGCTACTCGTGCCTCAGCAGGGATGTACGACGAATGGGTGGCAAGCAGCTACGCGCGGTTAGCCATTCTGATGCCTGCACGTTATGCAAAATTTGAGAAGACGGAGAATCATCTTGCGCGACTTTACTAACGGCAGTTTGATAGCAGCGCTGGCCATGATTATTTTCATTGCCGGTTGTACGACAGCTGATTTCAACGCCAGTCAGGGTGGGGGGAATGCGCCTGAGTATGTATACCAGCCTCCCAAGATCAAGCGCAAATATGAGACCGCCCTTGCGACGATGGAATCCGGGGATGATGTGGCTGCCGCGGCTGAGTTCAAGCAATTCATTATCACGCACCCGCAATACCCTGGAGCTTACGTCAATCTCGCAATTATCTACGCTCGTCAGGACCGCCCGGATGAAGCCCTTGCTGTACTGGATGAATCGCTTGAAATTGCTCCGGAGTATGTCTACGCACTTAATCAGAAGGGCATTATCAAACGTCACGAGGGTGACTTTGAGGGGGCAAAGGATGCCTGGCTCAGGGCGACCAAATCTGATCCTACTTACGCCAACGCCTGGTACAACCTCGGCGTGTTGCATGACCTTTATCTGCAGGATCTGCCTGTAGCCCTAGAGGCTTACCAGCGCTATCAGGAAGTGCTTGTGAGCGCTGATAAGCCCACGGGGGAGAATGTAGTGGTGGAGGTAGATGTGGAGGTGGCCCGATGGATTGCGGATATAGAACGCCGTATCGGCACCCCATCGCAAGCAGCTAGCACGGTGGAGATACGATGAATAGCGTGAACCACATCCGGTTTCTGATGGCCGGATTTGCGATGGTATTTACCTTAAATGCGCTGGCTGAAGACGGACCGATACAGGTGGATCGTCTGGAGCTCGATGCGAGTTCCATCACAGGCAACCAGGAATTGCCCAAGGTGATGTACATCGTGCCGTGGAAAGAAGCGGACATCGGTGACTTGCAGGGCAAGCCCGTGAATAGCCTGCTTGATGAAGTGCTTGCGCCACTGGATAGAGAGGTTTTTCAGCGACAGATACGCTACTTCGATCAGTTGTATGTGAAGCAACCGCCTGAAGAGGTAGCAATAGAGTAAGCCCCTAATGATTAGGGGTTCGGAAAGGATTTTGTTGTCGCGTAAGCGGCGATTGGACAGGAGGCGAAAGCCATGAGTATCTACAGCAGCATAGTTGGATTTTTTCAGGACGGCGGGTTGTTCATGTACCCGATCGTTGTCGTATTGGCACTGGGTGCTGCCATCTCGATGGAGCGCTGGATCTTTCTCACTAAAGCACAGGTAACTAATAAGGCATTGTGGAAGCAGATCACGCCGTATATCCGGGCCGGCAAGTTCAAAGAAGCGGTATCGCTAACGAACAAGTCGAAAGCCGCGATTGCGACAATGCTTAGTTATGCCCTGAAACGCAGTGCAACGGCCACACGCCGGGATGATATCGAGAAGGCGATGGAAGAAAGCCTGATGGAAGTTATGCCGCGCCTGGAAAAGCGCACACATTACCTGGCGACATTTGCGAATATCGCCACACTACTCGGGCTGCTTGGCACGATTATTGGTTTGATTCGTGCATTTACAGCCGTTTCGGGCGCTAATCCCGCTGAGAAGGCTGACTTGTTGTCCGCCAGTATCTCAGTTGCGATGAACACCACGGCTTTCGGTCTGATGGTCGCAATCCCGCTCCTGTTAGTCCATACACTCCTGCAGACGAAAACCACGGAACTCGTGGACAGCCTGGAAATGGCTTCCGTAAAATTTCTGAACACGGTGTTCGAGAGCAAGACTAAAGGTAAAGCTGCATGAGAAGTCGCCGGAGAATCCGCCGGCAGAATGATCCGGTTGAGCTCAACATCACGGCGTTTATGAACCTGATGGTGATTCTCGTGCCGTTCCTGCTCATCACGGCGGTGTTTTCACGTATGGCTATTCTGGAGCTCAATTTGCCAAGCGCGGAATCGGTCGTAATAGAAGAGAAGCCGGAATTTGCGCTCGAAGTCATTGTGCGCGCCGAAACTATTCAGGTGGGTGACCGCAACGCAGGCGTACTGAAAATCATTCCGATGGTCAACGAAAAACATAACACGGATGCTCTGAATGCCTACCTTAAGCGTGTCAAGGCGAATTTCCCGGATAAACTGGCCGTAACTTTGCTGCTTGAGTCGGACGTTGATTATGAAGTGCTGGTGCAGGTTATGGACGCCGCACGAAGTTACAAAATAGACGAGCCCGGTAACTTCGGACGCGCAGAGTTGTTTCCTGAAATATCTATCGGCGATGCGCCCGTTATGGCCTCCACCCGGGCGAAGGGAGGCTGAGCTGTGATCTCACGCAAAGCAAAGCGCATGGACAGGCATCACAAGCGCCGTACGATAGGCGGGCTTAATCTTATATCACTGATGGATATTTTCACTATTCTGGTGTTTTTCCTGCTGGTGAATTCACAGGATGTTGAGGTACTGCCAAATGCGAAGGACATCCAGTTGCCGGAATCTTATGCGGAAGAGAAAGCACGTGAGAATGTAGCGATCCTTGTAACGGATGACGTCATCCTGGTGCAGGGTAAGGTTGTAGCCAGTATGGAAGATGTAATGCAACAGCAAGGATTAGTGATCGCAGGGCTGGAGCACGAGTTGCGCTTGCAGACGGAACGTATGTTGCTCAAGGAAACACTTGCCCACATTGAAGATCGTGAAGTCACGATTATGGCTGATAGGGAGCTGCCCTACAGATTGTTGAAGAAAGTTATGGCGAGTTGCACGGCTGCTGACTATGGAAAAATATCTCTGGCGGTATTGCAAAAATCCCCAGACATTGAAGAACTTATGGTTCGAGTTCAATAGATCAAACGAGTACTAAGGTTTATGCAAGAGAACGTTATCTATCGCACATATCAACTGCCCTGGGAGATGGCGCAGGTTGAGGATGACCGCTTCCGCAGGCTTGTGAAGCAGGTAGCTATCGCCGTACTTGCCTTTTGTATCGTTATGCCGCTGTTGCCGTTGCCCGAACCTGATCCAAACGAAATAAAGGAATTACCGCCCCGTTTTGCCCGATTGCTGTTGGAGAAACCAGCGCCACCGCCGCCACCGCCGGTTATTCAGAACAAGCAAGAAGACAAACCGCTGGCTAAAGAAATTGAAAAAGTAGTGCAGGAACAGAAGTCGAAGCCAGAGGAGGCTCGTAAGAAAGCTGCCCAGGCTGGTCTGTTGCCATTTGCTGAGCAGTTGGCGGATTTGCGCGATAGCCCGTCACTGGATAATGTCATGAACGATCAATCGCTGAACGCCTCTGTTGGCGAAGCGGTTCGGGTGGAACGATCATACATCGCTGCCAAGGCCGGTCACGGTAGTGGTGGTATTAATACCTCGGGCATGAGTCGCAATACCGGTGGTGACGGCTTGGCGGGACGCGGTACAACGCAGGTTAGCAGCCCGGTTGCCGGTATTGGTGGTGGCGGGCCACGAGTAACGAAAGGTGGTTCGGGGCCGTCGCGCAGCCGCGAAGAAATCGAGCTGGTGTTTGAGAAAAACAAGGGTGCGATCTTCGCACTGTACAATCGCGCCCTGCGGCGTGATCCGAATTTGCAAGGCAAGCTGGTTCTGCGGTTGACCATAGCCCCGTCAGGCGTAGTGACAGCCTGTGAGATTGATTCGAGCGAGATCAATGATCCGGAAATGGAGCGAAAACTGGTTCAGCGTGTGAAAATGTTCCGCTTCGAAGCCAAGGATGTCGCGACGGTTACAACCACGAAGCCAATCGACTTCTTTCCGGCTTAATTCAAACTGACCCTACAATCTATCTTTCACTGCACGAAGACCCATACGCAAAACAACTGTAACAGCGGTGATGCGCAAGCATGACTCGTTGATTTAGTGCTGCGTGCAGATTTTGGCCCTGATCGTATTGTTCATCATCATCAACCAGTGTGCAGGCATAGATTTTCATCTCGCCATTTTTCTTGATTACCATCTTGCTGAACGCGCACATAAACGTTCGACGGGTATCGTCAGTTTGATAACGGGTCATGCAGTCTTCGGTGATATCTGGCACCTCCGGATTCTGTCCGGGAAGCGCGAAATCGGGAAATGCCACGATCCGAATATCGCCCTGGTAGCCTGCATCCTGCACCAGTGACTGAAATTGCTGATCGATCTCAGCAGTCTTTTCATCCGGTTCCATTTGCCGGGCGAGCGATACGCCGAAACCCAGTTGCTGTAATTTCGCTATTGCCTGCAGTGACTGCTTGAAGGTATCGGCACCGCGGCCTGCATCGTGGCGGGCCTCATCCGGCCAGTCGATACTGATACGAAAGGCAACCGGGTTGGGCTGATCAACGAGCGTGGCGACCTGATGTAATCGTTTCAGCAATGGATCCGTGCCGTTGGTCAGGACCAGACATGGCTTAAGTTCGGATGCAAAGCGCAGAATGTTGACGAAGTCCTTCACGATAAAGGGTTCACCGCCGGTAAAAGAAAATTGCTCTACGCCCAGCCCTACAGCTTCGCGCATCAACGGTTCTACATCTTCGAGTGTGATTCGGTCCAGGCGGTTATCGCCAGGACTCGAGCCCTCGAGGCAGAATGGGCAGGCGAGATTACAGGCAGTACCTGTGTGGAACCATAATTCGCTCAGCGCATGCGGATCAATGTAGCCACGTGGTTCGCCGGTGCTCGTGTGCAGCCATGCCGGTTTATGTTTGCGGTCGCCATCCATCTCAGTCAGTTTGCTCGCTGGGTTGATACTGTTGGGCTAGTTTTTCCGGGGCTACGCCCAGCATGAAGGCGAGTGCCAGATAGCGATTGTGCAGGCTGCGCTTTAGCCAGCCATCTCGTTCCCAGCGCCGGGGCGATACCCCGATGCTGGCTTGTACACTGCAGAACCCCGACCGGCGTCTTAATTCCCTGACCAATTGGACCTCCTCAAACAACGGCGTTGTAGTGAACCCCCCGGCCTGTTCGTAAGCTTCGCGATGGGCGAACAGTCCCTGATCACTATAGGGTATCCCAAAACGTGTACGCAGATTGATAGCCCACTGCAGCAGGGTTTTGTACCAGCGCGGTTCGCCTAGAAAGCGAAACCGGAAAAAGCCACCCCCAAAACCGCGCTGTAAATGCTCCCGAATAAATTCGGGAGCATTCATCGGTGGTTCGCTATCGGCGTGTAAAAACCAGAGTATCTTACTCGTGCTGTGTTCTGCGCCGACAGCCAGTTGTTGGCCGCGACAGGCAGCAGTTTTTATATAGTGTGCATTACGCAGAGCACACACAGTTTCACACTCAGGATCTGCCCCTCCGTCAACGACGATGACTTCCGCAACTTCGCCAGTCATGTTTGTCAGGCGCATCAGCAATGAGTCCAGTGCCGGCAGGTCATCAAGTACGGGGATGATTGCGCTGATTCCATCCTTGGGAGCAAGCACATTAGCGATCCAGCTGCATATCTTGTGGCGAGTAGCGCGAGGATCCGCTTCGAGATCAGCTAGTGCTGTGGCAAGGTCGTCACGAGTGTCAATATCGTAGCTTTCCGGAAGTAAGGCGATCGACAGCTTGTGCGCCGCGCAGGCCGTTTGCAGTGCATGGGCCAGTTGTGGGCTTTCCCAGGGCAGCCCGGTTAAATCTGGCCAGGGTTTTGTGCAGCCCATCAGCGTCACGCCGCCATCGCGGGCGGGTATCAGGACGACATCATGGGTCTGTAAACTTTTTGCTGCGGTTTCCAGCATAGCGGGCGTCAGTGCCGGTGCGTCGCTGCCAATAAAGAGTATGTTCTGGCCGCCCTGTCTGCGAATTTGCTCGTCCACGTGTTGAATGCGGGTGCCGAGATTGCCGGCAATCTGCGGGATCACGCTCGCGTCCGGTATCAGTGTTGCCGCCCAGTCCTCATCAGCCGCAGAGGCTGGGGCGATGACTACTGATTCCGGCCAATGCAGCGCATCCTCGATGGCTGCAGCCAGCAGCAGTTCGCCTATTTCCAGCGCCCGCTGGTTGCCCAGGCTGACGGCTATACGTTGTTTGCCGACGCCGAGTGTTGGTCGGCGGCAAACAACAACGAGAATTGAACTGTCGGCATCAAATATCATCTTAAGACAGACATGTAACGGAATCAGGCGTGATTGAGGAAAAACTATTGGAACCAAACATGCACCAGGAAGTTCAACGGTACTACGGTGAGACGCTGGAGTCTTCGGATGATCTGAAAACCACGGCTTGTTGCACGGCAGCAGCACCTCCCGATTATATCCGCCAGCTGCTAGGCGAGATCCATACAGAGGTGTCGAGCCGTTATTACGGTTGTGGCCTGGTAATACCTGAGGCTCTGGAAGGTTTGCGTGTACTTGATCTGGGCTGTGGCGCGGGCAGGGATGTTTTTCTCCTGTCCCGGCTGGTTGGTGCTGCCGGGCATGTAACGGGGGTAGATATGACGTTGGAGCAGTTGCAGGTGGCGCGCACCTATCTTGCTTTTCATATGGATCGTTATGGGTACAGCAACGCAAATGTTGAGTTTATTGAAGCCAATATAGAGGAGCTGGATCGTACCGATCTGCCAGCTAATTGCTTCGATCTGATCGTTTCCAACTGCGTGATTAACCTCGCGGTAGACAAGGGTGCGGTGCTGAGGAGCGTGCATCGCTTGCTGAAACCGGGTGGTGAAATGTATTTTTCTGATATCTATGCGGATCGGCGAGTACCAGAGCCGCTTACCAAAGACCCGGTGTTGTACGGCGAGTGCCTGGCAGGTGCGATGTACTGGAATGATTTTATTAACCTTGCTCGTGAATCGGGGTTCGCCGATGCACGTCTGGTGACGGATAGTCCTGTGGAGGTGACGGATTCTGAACTGCAGCAGCGGGTCGGTGACCTGCGTTTCTACTCGGCGACCTATCGGCTGTTTAAAGTGTCTGGAGTTGAGGCAGGGCACGAAAATTACGGTCAGGAGGCAGTATATCGCGGCACCATCGAGCAGCATCCGGACGAATTCAGGCTCGACAAGCATTATTTGTTCAAGACCGGTCGGCGCACGCCCATTTGCGGCAATACTAAGCGGCTGTTGAAATCGAGCAGGTTCGCGTCACATTTTGACTTGTTTGGCGACGATAGCGTGCATTTCGGTGCTTTTAGTAGCAAAGAAGCGATTTTTCCGTTTACGGTGGAAGCACCCAGCAGCGCCGGAGGATCATGCTGTTGAACTGCGGTAGTCAGCGCATTAAGTTATTGTATTAATTATAAAAATAACTTTGTTAGTTGGCAGCTAATCACCATTCGGGTTGTTTGGCCCTGAAAAAGACAGGTTTTCCACCGACACAGTCATTATAATTGTCTCGCACAGCAGCTAACCGAGCCGTCATGTAAAACACAGACAATCGGTGGTTGGCGCTGCCAGACATTCAATCTATTTAGGTACGCTGTTTCGGGCCGGTCCTCCGGGCCACTCCGGGTGCCGCAGTGAGTTAATGTCCGGTGCCTTATACGCAGTTCAGTTGCGGTCTCCTGTCGGGGGTTTGATCGCATTACACTGATTTCGTTGGGGCATCGGACACCACTTGATACCGGCGGATACTTAAAAATCCGCCGGTTTTTTTTGCGCGCAGCTAATTTTAGCTTTAGGGGCTGGCCTGGTTGGAATGAGGGCTTGCCAATTCGTGCTCTGCGATAACGTAGTCAGATACCGGTTGGCCGCCGATAAGATGTTCCTGAATGATGCGTTCAAGCACTTGCGGCGTGCAATTTTGGTACCAGGTACCGTCCGGGTACACGAGTGCAACCGGGCCATGCATACAAATCTGCAGGCAATTCGCTTTGCTGCGATAAATACCGCCCTGACCCGTCAGTTTGAGTTGTTGCAGACGTTTTTTCAGGTAGTTCCATGATTCCAGGCCTGCTTCTTTGTCGCAGCAGTTGGGCTTGGTCTGGTCGCAGCACAGGAAGATATGGCGTTCGATGCGATGGATGCCGAGTTTGTCGATAGTATCCTGCAGACTCGGTTGAATAATATCTCTGTTGCTCATGCAGAATTTCCATACGTTACTGAATACGATTTATGCAACCTGACATTCAGGCCCCCAGTAGGGTGCATGCTATGATCAGGCATGGTAATTCGGTTCAGGAACAACTGACATTTCTTCTCTCTATAAGTGACGGCGAACCATCATCCTCAGGTACATGCATCGACCAGAGCCATACTTTACGCTTTTGTCGCTAATTTTTGCATCGCCTGCATAAAAACCTGGGCAGCGATCTTTACCGGGTCCGGCAGTATGCTCGCCGAGGCCATTCACTCCTATGCAGACAGCGGTAATCAGGTGTTGTTGTTTGTCGGGCTCAAACAATCCCTTCGACCGCCTGATGACGATCATCCGCTGGGCTATGGCAAGCTCACTTACTTCTGGAGCTTCATCGTCGCACTCATGCTGTTCAGCCTGGGGGGGGTGTTCTCGATATACGAAGGATTACACAAGCTTCAGAATCCTGAGCCGCTGCATGAGATCTGGGTGGCAATTATTGTGCTGGCTCTGGCTGTAGTGCTGGAGAGTTCAGCCATGTTTGGTGTATTGCGCGAGATACGTAAGTTGCGCAAGGATAAACCGCTGAGCGGCTGGCTGAAAACCACGCGCAACGCGGAGCTCGTTGTGGTGTTGGGCGAGGACTTTGCGGCACTCACGGGACTAACATTCGCACTGGTGTTTTTGAGTCTCGCGGCCATTACCGGCGATCCCGTGTACGACGCCATCGGTTCCATCTGCATCGGCGTGGTTCTGATGATCGTCTCGGTATTCATTGCCTGGCGTATACGTGAGCTGATTATCGGCAAATCGGCCGAGCCGGAACTGCAGTTGGGGATCAACAAACTGATCGAGACGGACCCGGTGATCGAACGGGTTTTTAATATTATTACCTTCCAGATGGGGCCGCAGGTCATGCTGGCCGCCAAGGTGAAGATGCGACCCAGTCTGTCGATCACGGAGGCAGTGACCCATATCAACAAGCTGGAGAAGCGCCTGAAAGAACATCATCCCGAAATCGGTTGGTGTTTTATCGAGCCTGATCTTTACGACTGATATCAGGCTGTTCGCCTGCCGGAGAGAGAGCCCGCGCGCGCTATGTTGAGCAGTATGCTTACCTAGAATGCTGCTCCCTTGTTATTTAAAACCTAAATCAGAATATTGCGGAGTTAATTAAAGCGATGACCGAACGTACCGAAACCAAAACCATCATGCAGTTCCTGTCCGAGAATCCCAATGTGGATGTATCAAAAGCGTGGGAACGCTGTTGGGGTGTGCACAGCAAGATCATTGAACGTGTGCGTAACCGGTTCCCGGTTGAACAACACCATTCAACGGTGGGTGAGGACTACTTCACTTCGCCGGACAAACAAATGGAAGGTTCTTTCACGGCGTATACCGGATCAGAGGTTGATTGGCTCGTGCACTCCTGGATTGGTAATCGCAAGGCTAGCATCCTCGACATGAATGCAACAGTGTTCCTTGGGCAGCAGACTCAGGTGCCGCATCTGGTAATAATCTTCGGCACCATTCCCAAGCTGTATTTTTATGCCGAGTACGCACCGCGTGTTGATCTCCGCATGAATATTGATTATTTGAAGAAATACTACGAGCCAGCCAACGAGGAATTTCTGAAATTTCGCTCCGACCCGAACTGGACGCGCTTTGTTAGTCACGGTACCTACCTTCGCGCGCTGATGTCGCCGGTGGCTACCAGTTCAACGGCAGAGTTGAATGATGAAAACATTGGTACCTGCGAGAAATTTCTCGGTACTTTCGTCGACCGCTGGTTCCGTTGGCTTGATGAGGCGGATGAGTTGCCCGAAGAGCTACGCACGGAGCAGCAGGAATACGACTACACCGAGCGTGAACTGGGTTACCGGACGGATCCGATGAATGTCCTGATGCAGAATGTCTTTGGCGACGAAGAATTCAATCGTCGACTCGACATGCGTTGTGGCATGACGCAGATGGCTGAAACCCGGCGCTACTAAATTTTATTTGGTAGCTTTGTTTAGTTAAATGCTTGTATGCCGGTCTGGGAACGGCCCAGTATCAACGCATGTATATCATGTGTGCCTTCGTAAGTATTGACGGCTTCTAGGTTCAGCATGTGGCGGATGACGTGGTACTCATCCGCGATACCATTCCCGCCGTGCATATCGCGTGCGACGCGTGCGATGGCTAATGCCTTGCCGCAGTTATTGCGTTTAAGCAGCGAGACCGCCTCCGGTTCAAGCTGGCCCTTATCAGCGAGACGGCCGAGCTGCAGGCAGCTCTGCAGCCCCAGGGTGATCTCCGTCTGCATATCGGCGAGCTTGACTTGAATTATCTGCGCCGCTGCCAGCGGTCGGCCAAACTGCTTACGTTCCAGCACGTAGTCACGAGCAGCATGCCAGCAGAATTCGGCGGCGCCCAACGCACCCCAGCTAATGCCGTAACGAGCGCGATTGAGGCAGCTAAACGGCGCTGATAAACCCTTAGCCCCGGGCAGGCATTGTGCGTCTGCAACCTGCACGTCTTCCATAACCAGTTCACCCGTGGAAGAGGCGCGCAGCGAAAACTTGCCATCGTAGGCCCTGCTGCTCAACCCTGGCGTGTCTTTATCGAGAACAAAGCCGCGTATTACGTCTTCATCGTCTTTGGCCCAGACTACAAATACGTCGGCGATGGGTGCATGCGTGATCCAGGCCTTGGTGCCGTTCAGCACGAAACCGTTATCAGTTTGCCGGGCACGGGAAATCATGCCACCGGCATCGGAGCCAAAATCAGGTTCGGTAAGGCCGAAGCAGCCAATCCACTTGCCGCTTGCAAGTTTCGGCAGGTATTTTTCTTTTTGAGCCTCGCTACCGAACTGGTGAATGGGGTGCATCACCAGGCTGGATTGCACGCTAATGGCTGAGCGGTAGGCGCTATCGATGTACTCGATTTCGCGTGCTATCAGTCCGTAAGCAACGTAACTCATGCCGGGGCAGTCGTAGCCCGTGATGGTTGCGCCGAGCATGCCGAGTTCGCCGAATTCGGTCATTACGCTGCGGTCGTATGTGCCGTCGCGAAACGCCTGCTGGATGCGCGGCATCAGGCGTTCGCGAGCGTACCGACGCACCGTATCGCGGACAAGGATTTCATCATCGGTCAGTTGCTCTTCGAGCAACAGTGGATCCTGCCAGTTAAAAGTCACATTGATACCCCGGCATCAGGCCGTTGATCTGCTAGGTCGAGTAGCGCTAATAATAGCCGAGCGGGGGAGATTAAGGGGGATGAACAGCGAGGGTTGTTCCACAATGGCGGCAGCCGCCAGTGATGTGGGTTTAGATGCCCATCATCGCTGGCAATGCTGCAAGCGGAACTACCAGCGCGATGATCATCAGAATCATCTCGTCGCGTCGATCCAGTCTGGCTTGCTTTCTATGGGTAGTCATTGTCCTTGCTCCCTC
>PVMS01025621.1_pt1 | contig 15019 bp, 8 predicted proteins | sample 1853461 | NCBI WGS metagenome assembly PVMS01 (sample SAMN08582032, study PRJNA380276) | Marine sediment metagenome, whole genome shotgun sequencing project. | isolation source: ocean sediment barecode stripped | collected 2017 | reverse complement strand
CTGCGGGAAGCAACGCTCATGCCATCCTTATCAATAATAAAGAAGCCCAGCCCCAGGGCATCCTGGTACTGTTCAAGGATGGCTCTAATGACTGATAGTTCAGCGGAGCCCAGCAGTGATTCTGGGTTCGCCGCAACATCCAGCAGTAATTTTGTCTTGCGGACCACTATTGGGTTCTTCACGATCTGATTGAGGACATCGGCTTGTTGGTCTGCCCAGATATCAAGACGTTGCGCCGTGGTGATCAGCGCGTTCTCCAGGTTGTGCTCCACATCCCGCAGAATCCTCTCCCTGATGTGATCCAACGCCAGCCAGCCCAGGATGCCCACCAGGGCAACGAAGAGACTGATGGAGCCGAGAATCAGGATGCGGAAGCGCAGCGTACCGGTCTGCAGCCCAACCTCTTCTCCCCGGGAAAAGTGACTACTGAGTCGGCTCAGAGCGAACAGAATCAGGAACAGGCTCAGGGTGGATCCAATCAGCCAATATACGGTCCTGGATAAACTGTCCTGAACCTCCGGCTTCACCCCCCCCCCAAGCCATTTTTTGCGCAACTCAGCGACTTCTTCCTGAGCCAGGGATTCCATAGTTTTTTGTAAAATATCCCGCAGGATAGGCCAGTCTTTGCGGATGCCCAATCCGACGCTCGTCGCCAACCTGGGATCCCGAGATACCAATGCAACCTGCAAATTGTTGAGTGCGTGTTTGTCTATCAAATATGTCGCAACCGGAAAGTCGTCCAGCATGGCATCCGCGCGCCCTTCCAGAACCGCGTAAAGTGCTCCCAGGGTATCTGTTTCTAATACCAGCTCGATTTCCGGGTGTTCTCTAGCTATAACTTCCTCGGTGCGGAATCCCTCGACCATGGCCACTCTTTTGCCGTGTAGATCTTGCAGGGATTCCACTTGTAGTGTCGGGTCATTAACCACCACTACAACCGGTGATGTCGAGTAAGGATCAGTAAAATGTAGATACTCGGCCCGCGCCGGCGTCTGCACGATATTCAGCATGACGTCTAGCTCTCCCGACTGAATCATGTCGAGAAACTGTTGCCATGAGGGACCGCTGATGTATTCAATCTTCAGGCCGGCCCTCTTTGCCAGCAAGTTCATGTAGTCAATGGAAAACCCTGTGGGCTGTTTGTTTTCATAAAAGTTGTACGGCGGCCAGTTGAGTTCGTTGTGCACGAGGATGACGGGGTGTTCCGATATCCAGGCGGTCTCTTCAGGGCTCAGTTGTACCCGCGACTCCCCTGTATCACTGATGCTCTCCGTTCCCAACCACTTTTTGCGCAGGGCTTTCAGCGTTTCCTGGTCAATACTGTCCATGCCCTTTTGCAGGATGTCCCTCAATACGGCCGCATCCTTGATCGTTGCGATTCGCATTACGGACGACATCTTCGGATCAACCGGTACGCTGGATATTCTCAACCCGGGTAACTCCTTTTCACGCACAAGATGACGGAGCACTGAATAGCCTTCAAGTAAGGCATAGGCACGACCATCCAGCACGGCGTGAAGACAACTCACGGTATCCGACAGCGGAAGCAAGTTCAGGTCGGGATGTTCTCTTTGCAAATACTCGTGTGATGATGAGTCCTTGGGTAGACACAGCGGGTTCTGACCCAGTTCTTCCAGAGAGTTAATATCCGTCCCCTGATCCTGGGTTGCCACCACCGGTGAAGTAATGGCATAGGGCTTGGTATAGGTAAGATAATCAAGTCGCGCCGGGGTCCGCACAATGTTGAGCATGACATCCAGTTCACCGGCGCGCATCATGTCGAGAAACTGGCTCCAGCTGGGGCCGCTGATGTACTCAATTTTGAGGCCAACAGCTGCGGCCACCAGATTCATATACTCGATGGACAATCCCGCCGGCTGTCCATCCACATTGAAGTTGAAGGGCGGCCAGTCCATTTCGTTATGTACGCGAATCACGGGATGTCGCTCTATCAACGACTGTTCTTCATCAGTCAGCCTGACAGGCTTGGCCAGTACGGTAGCTGATGTTTGCGGTGGCTGAACTCCGCCAAGCCATTTGGATAAGATGGGCTGCTTATCATCTTCCCCAATGTTTTCCAGGACCTTCGAGATGATCCTCGCCAGTTCGGGCATGTCTGTTCTGCTGGCCATGAACAACCCTTTCGGTTTTGCACCTTCGAGTTTGAACACCGGATGGATATTCGTGATCGACTTCTGATTTAGCGTATAGGAAATATTTGCAAGTGACTCAAAGAGAAGATCGGCCTTGTAAGTAATGACAGCGCTGATGGTTTCATCCACTGAATCAAACTCAAGAATCCCCAATTCCGGGTAAGTTTGACGTATAATATCGACCGACATGAAGCCGCGGACCAATGCAATGGTCTTTCCCGATAAGTCATCAGGTGAAGCTACTCCCGCGTCGTCACGAGCAAAAAAATACTCGGTTACCTGGTGGTATTTTGACGTGAAGTTATAAGTTTTCTCTCGTTCTTCGCTGTAATGTACAGCGGGTAAAAGGTCGATTTCACCGCGGTCAAATTTCCGGATCAAGTTGTTAAAAGAATCTGTCTCGATCTCAAACTGCAATCCCGTATAGCGGGAGATCAGCTTCAGATAATCACTGGTAATACCGGAGTACTGACCCTGTTCATCTACGAAATCGAATGGCGTCCAGTCTAACTCGCCACCCACTTTGATAACCGGGTGCTCTTCGATCCAGACCTTTTCAGCATTGGTCAGTTCCAGCTTTTGCGCATATGCTGAACTGAATGATATGAACGACAACAGGCTGGCAAATACCCAAACAAGACGTATTGTAGACAAAGCTTTCAAATTGGCATCCTGCTTTGATTGGTTTTATCGATAGGATGAAGGCAGCTTAACTCGCGGAATAGAAATCGTCTACCGCTCCGCTACCAAAGCCCTCAATTTCACGGCTCCTCAATGAAACCTGCTCAACAGCCTCGGGGTGATGGTTAAGCTTTAAGCCCCGCAGTTCACTCCGGATATGACTCCAGAACCGGGCCCAGTGCTTGCCTCAGCGGGCCAAGAAATTGTGAGTAGTGTCTCCATTGCTCCAGTTCATTTCTATAAAGCGGCTGCCGGACCTGTTCCGAGCTGGCGGTTCGGACAGAGCGCTGATTTTCATGAAAATTCAGGCAGGCATCCTCCCACGGCAAGCCGCAGTAATCCAACATGCGTCGCACCTGCCCTTCGATGTCATCTACCATATCTTCATATAGCACTCTTAGGATTTTCTCCGGCAAGACGCGGTCCCAGTGGTCCATCAACTCAACGTAATCTTTGTAGTAGTGCCCCACGGTCTCCAGGCCATAGGTAAATTCCTGGCCTTCGGCGAATAATTGCTTGAAGCAGCTGAAACAACAGGCCAAAGGGTGACGCCGCGCATCGATGATCTTTGCATTGGGCAGTATCATGTGAACCAGGCCGAGGTGGCGAAAATTATTCGGCATCTTGTCAGTGAAAAATGGCGCGCCCTTGCGGTATACCTGTGAATCTTCGATATACTGTTCTCCGTACTTGCGCAACATGTCAGCATCCAGGTTCGCCAGTACCCCGGGGTATCTGGAAGGCTTATCCACGCGCCGGCGCCCGCCCAGACGGTGAGCCAAAGCAAGGATATTGGGCAATTCAAACGTGCCGTTTACCTGAGAGTGGGAAGATAGAATCTGTTCCAGCAGAGTAGAACCTGCCCGGGGAAGCCCAACGATGAAGATGGGATCCCGGGCGTCGTGACCAACATGTCTTTTGCGACTGAACAGCTCGTGATCACAAATCTTTCGTTGGGCCTGGAAATCCCGACTCGTGCTTTCCGCTCTATATCGCGACTGGTCCAGCTTCAGTTTGTTGCCAAATTCGTACCAGTGGAATGACGTGGCGTAATCCTTTCGTTGCTCATAGGCTTTCCCGAGGGCGAAACAAAGATGAAAGCGGTCGTGCAACTGAGTCGACGGTGTTGCTTCCTGTTGCTCCATACGAACTAGTTCCGCATCGGAGAAACGGTAGGTTTTCAGGTTGGCCAGGCTCCAATAGGCGTCGCCAAAGTCAGCTTTTAGCTGATAGGCCCGGCGATAGGCATCCTCGGCCTCGGAGCGTCTGCCGATGGTCTTGAGTGCGTGGCCATACGCCAGGTGTATTCCCGGACTGTCCGGCACCCGCGCGATAATCCGTCGGTAGCTGTCCATCGCATCTTCATACCTTCCCACTGCCATACTTTCATTGGCAAATGCGGTCTCGTTGGCAAGTTTTTCCGGGGCAGTTGCTCTCAATTTCACTGCCTGATCCAAGGCGGCTGCATACTTCTGTCGACGATGTAGTACCTGTATATAGTCCAGGCGAGCGGGGCTGAAATCGGGGTAGAGTTCGAGGCAGCTTGCCAGCAGAAACTCAGCATCGTCATACACGTTGAGACGCATACCCAGTAAAGCGAGTAAGCGCATGGCTTCGGGGTGATGTGCGTGTTGCTGCAAGTAGTCACGGCACAATTGCTCTGCCTGATACAGCTTTCCTTCGTTGAGCTGGCTAGTGACCACCAGCAACTGGGGAGGGAGCGAACTCAGGGCGTCAACCCGATTGCGGGCGTGCTCATGCAAGGTGTGCCGATTCTCCACACTGCCAGAGGAAGTCAATTCTTTTATGGCTCTCCAGCTGGCCAGTAACGCGGGATTCAGGGCAACTGCGTGCTGGTACGCGATAAGCGCCTTTCCATGATCCTTCAATTGCCTTAAATTATGGCCCATCTCCTGCGCAGCCCGGGCGTGTGCCGGTGCCAGTTCACGCAACTCATGGAGTAGCTCTAGCGCATCCTCGTTAATCCGCTGATAGCGTCTACAGACTGCCAATATGTAGAGAGCCTGAGCGTTACTCTCGTGTTCACGCAGATGTCCCTCCGCCAGAGCAGCGGCCGGATCGATCTCTCCTCGGCGCAGGTGTTGTTCCGCTTGTTTCAGTTTGCCGGTCACGATGGTACCTGCGCTCGTCTAATACCGGTAGGATACCCGCAGACCGTAGGTCCGTGGGCGATTGGTGGTAATCCTGCGAATATCATCCTGGGTATTGATAAACAGATCAGCTCGCTCATCCGTGAGGTTCTGGCCAAATATCTCGACGCTCCAGTTATTCTTGCTGATAGCGATGGATGCGTCGACGGTAGAATAGCTATCCTGTTTTTCTCGTTCTTCTGCCACGATAGAACTGTAACTGCTGCCGGCGTATTGGGCTGCCACCTGCCAGAAGGCATCATAGTCTCCCAGCAGCCACGCGTAACGCGCCCTCACGGTACCCTGCACGCTTGGCGTCAACGGCAGCTCACTGCCGACGGGGGCAATCTCCACTGCTTCGGCCTGAGTGTCGGTGAGTTCGGTGTCGTTGTAGGAAAACGCTGCGGACAGGGTCAGGTTTTCTGTCGCCACCCACACAACATCGGCCTCCACCCCGAGGATCTCGGAGTCGGCTGAGTTTTCGATGAAAGTAAGTATAGATACATTGACAGGGTCAAAACGCGACACCTGCATGTCGGTCCACTCGATGAAGTAGACATTGCCGTTGAACTGCAGGGTATTGTTCAGCAACCAGGATTTCCAGCCGAACTCGTAATTGGCCACGTCGTCGGTCTTGTAGGTTGCGGAGACCGTAGGGAATGCCGGGTTAACTGATGCCAGACCACCCCCGCGGTTCCAACCTCCGGGGCGGAATCCTTCAGAGTAAGTGACATACAGCAGAATATCTTCTGATAAGTTATAACTCACGTTCACTCTGGGTATGAAACCGTCTTCTTTCAATGCCTCATCGTTGTGACCGCCCGACATATCGTAATCGCGACCGCTGTCGGTATCGACCGAGCCCTGGAAGATTCCGGACGCAAAGTTGGAGGAGCCGTAATAGTCGGTTTCGAGATCGTACCAGCGCAACCCCAGGGTGGCAGTCACATTGTCTGTCAGATCATAGTTCAATTCGCCGAAAACGGCGATTTGTTCCTCTGTGCGAGTAATATCGTTGAAGAAAGCCACGCCAACTGGCCGCGTTCCAGGGTTGATATTGCGTGCCGTGGACATCGGAGCATTGGGTGCGAAGCCCAGCTCGGGCACCGCCTGATACCAATAGTCGTCCTGCGTCTCGATTTTGACATCGTCATAGAAAATGCCTGCCACCAGGCGCAGACTGTTTTCCTGGGGCGTAGTGAGACGGAATTCATGAGTGTTGCGGGTATGGTCTTGTTGACCCTTGAAGCCTTTCACCGGGTTGCGGCACTCCCGCTCGTCGGTAATGAATTTCGGATCGATACCGTAATTTACAATATAGTCGGGGTTATCATAGGTGCAGGTGTAATATTCGATAAATGCTCCGGCATTGTTATAGCCGGTGTAATCGATGGATTGCTCGATCTCCCGGTCCAGGTAGGCGCCGGTGTATAGCACTTCCAGTACACCCAGAAGCCCCTGTAACGTCCAGGCTGTCTGGTTGAATTTATCTTCCAGTTCATCCGGGAAATAGCGTGAGACTTTCAGGTCGCCAATTTCCGGGTCGTAATCGAACACGCCGTCTGCCTCGATCTTCTGGGCGGTATGCTGCAGGAGGATGTCCCACTCATTGTTGATAAAATACTTGAGACCCAGGCGGAATCCTCGATAACTGCTGTCATTGAAATTGTCTTTGGTCAGCAGACTGTTATTGGCAGACTCATAGCTTGCCGGGCCATCGATGTCGACAGAGGATTTTGGGTTGATTTCGGGATCGGTGGAGAACGTACCGGGTACGTTATCTATGTAGCCTCCGCGATTGATGTTATATAAAGCGCCACGAATGGCCAGCTTGTTTTCGATAACGGGCAGGTTGATGAACGCTTCTGTGGTGTAACTCTGATCGCCTTTGTGGGTGTCGGCAATGCTGGCGTCAAGCCCGGCGCTGAGCTCCATCGGGTCTGGCTTGTTGGTGATCATGCGCACGGTACCGGCTTGTGAACTGGCACCGAACAGGGTGCCCTGGGGGCCGGCCAATACTTCTATCCGCTTGAGGTCAGTCGCGTAGACGTCCAGATTCCGCCCCGGCGCGGTCACGGGCTGCTCGTCAAGGTACAGCGCCACGTTGGGTACCGATCCCTGCGCACCTGATAACATAACCGTAATTGGTTCCACTGCCATGCCCCGGATGTAGATAGTCGACTGGCCCGGTCCGCGTCCCCCCGAGGTAAGGTTGGGTAGAAAACGTACGTAATCATCAAAGTTACCGACATTCAGCGCTTGCAGCTGCTCCGAACTCAGGGCCTGCACTGCCGCCGGAATATCCTGGGCGTTTTGCGCACGTTTGGTGGCCGTGACTATAACCTCCTCAAGTTGTTGCGCAGTAACGCTGCTCGCTATGGGGGCCGCGGTGGCCGCAAGGACCGCTACCGTCAGTCTATTTTTGTAAAACGGCCTTCGCATCATGCCTCGCGTACCTATGTCGCTCCCTACGGAGCAGGTATAAACATGGTAGCCCGAATGATAGTAGGTGTGATCATGTCTAGCTCGCTAACATGTGGCAATGAAGATATTTTCCCTTTTCAGTGTGTAGATGCCCAACGCTCTATGGCCGCAAGGTGCTGGTTACTGGTATTCCCGTTTTCGTCCGCAGCGGGGCAGACTCACAATTAGCTCCAAGTATAGCTCAACTCGCAGTTTCGAGGTCGTCCACAGCTATCAGGTCTGTCAGTATCTCATGGAGTACCCAGGTGCAGCGCTCCAGTCCTGTGGTCAGGGACATCAGATCCAGTCTCTCGCTGTCGGATAACTCCGTATCGCCCTTGAGGAAGCGTTGGCGGACCCTACGCATTTTGTCGCTCTTGTCGTCCGTCGCCTGCCAGATGTCCGCGAGTTCCTCAGGATCATCCACCGCCAATGCTTCCACTGCGGTGATGAGGCTGGCATCGAAGGCCTCGGCGACAATCGTGGCCAGCTGTGACAACTGCTCGCTTTTCCTGGCGGCGATGACGGATTTGCACAAATTATCGATGCTGGTGTTGAGGGAGCCCAACAACTGATTTCGGTTCGACAGACGGATGAGCTGTTCTGCATCATCCGCACTCATATAATGGCTCAACTCTCCCAGCGCATCGTTGATCGCCTGGTGTCTTTGTCCCAGGGCACGCGACAGCATATTGACCTGGGGCTCGTCCAGCCCAGGTTTCATGCGTAGGGCTTCAATGTAATCCGGCAGCAGCCCGAGGAAACGTTGTTGCTCCTTGGCTGCCAGGTCCAGGGCGAGGTCGGGGGTTTCTATGGCGTGATCGTGCAGGTATTCGAGTCTGGCGATATTTTCTTCGTCGGACGGGGGCCAGATTGCCTCGATTCTGTTAAGAATTGGCTTCCTGAAGGTATACATCAGGGCGGCCCCGAAGACATTGAAAATCAGATAGACAAAGGCCATCTGTTGCGCGGTGTCCACCTTGATTGACGTCACCAGGGCGTGAACCAGCGGTAAGCCGCTGTATTTCTCCAGGAAATACAGGCTCAGTAAGACCAGGCCGGTGATTACGTTGAACAGTACCTGGAAGATCATGATCTGGCGGGAGGTACCCTTGAAGCCGGCGGACAGCAAATAGGTGCTCAGGCCTCCGCCGAAATTGCTGCCATAAATGATGACCATGGTGGTCCAGGTATCCAGCACGCCGCTGGTGGTCATGGCGATGGCGAGGATAGCGACTGACTGTGGCGATTGAATGGCGATGCTGAGTACGCAGGCAAGGAGAAATGCCGCGATAGGTGCCCCGTTCACGTTGATGATAGCGTTCTGGAACCACTCGATTTCGGCAACTGAACTAGCGCTGGTGCCGACCATGGTCAGCCCGAAAAACATCAGACCACCGCCAAACAACACACCCAGGAATGGCCTTGGGGAGCGCGACTGGGCCAACGCGAATCCGGATATACCCAACAGGAACAGGATGAAAAGGTGGATGTCCAGTGTCGCAATAAACACCATGGTAGAGGTGCCGACGGCCGCTCCCAGCCTGATCGGCAGGGAGCGCTCCACACTTATCATGCCGGCGCCGACCATGCCGACCAGGATGAACGTAATGGCGCTGCCGGTCTGCATGGTGGCGCCCAGCAGTGCGCCGCCGGCGGCGGATAATATGGGATAGCGAGTAGAGCGCTCCAGGAACTGTCGGAAGCGGCGCCCGGTCAGTTCCCGCAGGTTGGTGGTCAGCGTCTTGATCCCGACAAAAAACAAGCCCAGTCCGGCGAGCAGGCTTCCTATTATGTCGTAGATTTCCATTTCGGGTTACTCAGCAGTTGGTAGATCGGGTCAGGGCCCGGGTTAGAACGTTGGCCGACATACGTTATTGGGTACCTGGGTCGCCCACAGGCTGATAAAGCTTGATAAAAGAAAGCCGCTGACAGCTACACTGGCAACGGCTTCATGCTAGGGCCTGCTTTTCAGTAAAACAATCAAATTATTTACCGCTCAGCACTTTATCCACTTGCGTGCGCACAGCGGCGATGTCCTTGGTAGCGTCTACCGTGTACAGGCCGTCACCCTCATAAAAATCCAGCAGGGGTGCCATGTTCTTGCGGAATACCTCCAGACGTTTTTCGGCAAAACCGGATTTGTCATCCACACGGCCACGGGACTTCAAGCGCGCCAAGGCTACGTCATCCGGAACATCCAGGTAGATAACGATGGGCACTACCACGCGAGCGGCCATCAGTGCATCGAGAAATTCCGCCTGGGACACTGAGCCGGGGTAACCGTCCAGTATGAAGCCGCCGGCTGCGCCGGGCGCCAGTACACTGGCAGCGACAGCTGCATCAATCGCCTGCCCGTCCACCAATTCACCGGCTGCCAGCTGGTCCTTGGCCGCCTCTATATTCTTTAAGCGCTTGGCGTTGGCTTTGGCGCGTTGGCTGCCCGGCTTGCCCGTGGCGGTGGATTTGGAAGCGGCTGTCACCTCATCCCTTAACAGTTGGCCGACCTCGATGATGGGTACGCCTTTTGATTCTGCTATGTAAGCGCTGACAGTGGATTTACCCGAGCCCGGTGCACCGATAATGACTACATAGGGGCCATCGGACTCCTCGGCGTTCACCTGTGCGGGCAATACCGCCGAGGCAGCCACCGCCAGTGCAGCGAAAGCCCCGATAAGGGGTGCAGCCCAGCTGCGTTTTGCTCCACTTTTAATGTTTTGGAAAATGTTGCTCATAATAGGTCTCCTGGTTACATCTTTTTGCCCTGGCGCCCGCTACAGGTGCAGGGCATTCGCGTTGGGGCAGATTCAATTTGGACATAGGCACCGTGCCTGGATCGCAGCCACGCCGTGCTTGAGCCCTACAGGCCTTGGCACTGCACCAATTCGAACCGGTGCTGATGTCTATGCACTGTTTTGGAGCATCTGAGGCGTAAGTCACATGCTATTTGCCTGCTCCTGACAAGTAATGAGCAATTTGTGTGCCAGATAGCCTTTTCGGTTAATTAAAAGGGTGGTTGTGTGTATGGCCCCGACGGGCTTAACTAGTTCTCTACAGTAATGTCGAAAGCCACGGACCTGCCGAGGTTATCCGCCGCATCCCGCGCAATCGCGACTAGTACATGTTCGCCATTGGTGGTCTCGCGGGTATCCCAGTGCAGGAAGTAGGGCGCCGAGTCGATCTCCTCGCCAACGGCTTTACCATCCACGGTAAACGTAACCCCATCCACCTCACCTTCCCCGAAGGCGTCAGCCAGCAGTTCTATCATACCGCCGACCCTGGCGCCATAGCCGGGCGCCAGTATGGAAACGTGGGGCGGACGGAAGTTGCGTATGCCGCGGTAGCCGGAGACTCCGTGTTCGTGCATGTCCAGGCCGGCGTGTTCGATTTCCTCAGAGACCCGCAGACCTACCAGCAGGCGAATCCCAGTGAAAGCCAGGAACGAGAACAGGCTACAAAACGCCCCGATGCTCACCACGCCGATCAACTGGCTCATAAGCTGGTCGGTGGAGGCGAGAGCGCCGAACAAGCCGACGGCCACAGTACCCCAGATGCCGCAAACCAGGTGCACCGAAATGGCGCCCACCGGGTCGTCAATCTTGAGTTTCACATCCAGCAGCACCACCGAGGCGACCACGATCAGCCCGCCGATACCGCCGACGATGACGGCGTTCATGGGGCTAAACTGGTCTGCCCCCGCAGTGATCGCCACCAGGCCCGCCAGGGCGCCGTTGAGCAGCATGGCCAGGTCGAGGTGCTTGATGAGAATGAGGGTGCCCAGCATAGCGCCAACGATGCCTGCGGCCGCGCCCAGGGAGGTGATGACAAAGACATAGGACAGGGCTCCCGGGTCGGCGGAAAGTACCGAGCCCCCGTTGAATCCATACCAGCCGAACCAGAGCAAAAACGCGCCCACGGTGGCCAGCGGCAGGCTTGACGGCGGGATGGGGTGAACCTCGCCATCCACATATTTGCCCAGGCGGGGGCCCAGCATGACGCAACCCACCAGGGCTGCCCATCCGCCCACGCTGTGCACCAGGGTGGAACCGGCGAAGTCATAAAAGGGTGTATCCATGGCGTCCAGAAAGCCGCCGCCCCACTTCCACATACCGACAACCGGGTAGCAGAAGCACAGGTAGAGCGTGGCAAACAGCAGGAAGGTTTCTATACGGATGCGCTCTGCCACCGCGCCCGACACGATGGTGACTGCCGTTGCGGCAAATACGGCCTGGAAGATGAAGTCGGTCCAGTAGGTATAGTTCTCACTGTACGCTGTTGTTACGCCGGCGGCGTCCGTGGAGATGCCGAAACCGGCGAAACCGAAGAAACCGCCCGCGTACTCTGCACCCGGATACATGAGATTGAAGCCAATCAGGGCATAGCTGAGAATACCGATAGCGATAATGCAGACGTTCTTGAACAGGATGTTGACCGAGTTCTTTTCCTGGGTCAGGCCTGCCTCCAAGGTGGCGAAACCCAGGTGCATCATGAACACCATCGCTGTGGCGATCAGCAGCCAGAGGTTACCGACGATAAAGTCTACCGAGGTCGCGTCGCCGGCCTCAGCGGCGTGCGCCGGCAGGCTGAACAGCAGGGCCAACGTTATTCCCGTGCCGATTTTAAAGGTTTTTTGCAATTGAGAAAGTATGCGATCATGGGCCATGTTATTGTTCTCCCCAAAATTAACCATCCTGATGCTATCATCATACCCATATTAAAAGAAGGAACGTCATCATGTTCAGGATGCTTCCCAGGCAACGAACACGGCGGTTTATGCGTGCGCAGGTTTAGAAACAAGTCATTTACAATAGGAAACAAGTCATGAATATTAGTACGCGGATGCTCGACGGGATTATTTTGGCGATCGATATCGAGGGAAAACTGGACACCAAGACCTCTACCCCGGCATTGGAAGAATTGTTGCAGTTGCTCGAACCCAGCCCCAACAAGGTGTTGATTAGCCTGGTGCCGCTGGAGTTCGTCAGCAGCGCCGGCCTGAGGGTGATACTGCGTGTGGCCAAGCAGGTGCGCGGTTACGGTGGGCAGTTGAAGGTCTGCGGTGCCACCGGTGTGGTGAAAGAGGTGATGGAAATCTCCGGATTCGACAGCTTGCTGGACCTGTGCGAAGACGAGTCGCAAGCCGTGAGATCGTTCCAGTAGGTGGGCGCCATTAAGTAAAGCCACAGGCTACCAGGGGCGGATAATGCGCATTGAGCTAGCTAACAGCCTGGACGAAATGGCGAATGTCATCATGGCGTTAGAGGAATTTTCCGACAGCGCAGGTCTGGATATGCGCGCAGCGCAGGCTGCTGAGATGGCGCTGGATGAATTGCTCACCAATATTATTTCCTACGGTTATCTTGACTCGGGTGAGCACAAAATCACCGTGGACATGTGTGTCGAGGAAAATGCACTACAGATAGTAATTTCGGATGGCGGCACTCCCTTCAATCCCTTTGAACAGGCAGAGCCCGACCTGGGGGCGTCAATCGATGAGCGGGACCTGGGTGGCATGGGAATCCACCTGGTGAAGAAGTTCATGGATGAGTGCTCCTACCAGCGGCTGGAGGAGCGCAATGTGGTGACACTCCTCAAATACCTTGGCGAGAACTGATCTTATCCCGACGCCAGGCTGGTCAGGGCTTCGTAATGATCGCGCAGGGCCTCAGACAGCAGTTTCTCCGTTGCAACGATCTCCACGGCAAGCTCAGAAGACAGGGATTTCGCAAACGCAGAATGGTGAAAGCAGCTGACGAAGATTCGCGATTCCATAGCCTGGGCCCGCAACTGCATGGCGGCCTTGAAGTTGGAGCTCTCATCAGCTGAATTGAGCAAAAACAGCGGGACGGCCGCCTGCTCGGCCAATTGTTCACTGGTGCGCAACCAGGTGCCCGGGTCATCGAGTTCCCCGTCAATCGTCGCAATATTTACCTGTCCGATATCTACATCGCTGCGCAACTGGCGCAGCAGGCGGGCGGCGTCGGGGTCAACAATCAGGATCTGTGCCAGTTCATCCGCGGCCAGGGCGCAGAGCAGTTCCAGTATCGGCTGGGAGGAGTGGCCGAAACCGGCGATGACCACCACATCCCGGTAGCCGGTTGAGTCAAAATAGGGGTGAAGGTGCTGCTCGTAGAGATGCAGGGCGCCGATCCGGTGGGTGCTGAACACCAGTGGTGTGGGGCTGCTCTCCGCCTTGTGACGCTGGTTGCGTATCAGGCGACTGACCGGCCTCAGCAGTGCCAGGTCGGTGACGTGCGCCGCGACTGGCAGCCCGGGTTGGCGCGCCAGGGTGCTCCAGGCGCTTTCCAGGTTAACCAGGTCATCGTCAGTGAAGAATATCACCCGATAGGCTTTATCAAGGCCGGCGGTGTCCAGTGTTGCCGGGAAGCGGACGTCCCCCTGCAGATGCAGCAATGAAGGCCTGAGCCCTCCCTCCCCGAAGTGGGGCGCCTGCTCCGGGCGATGATCCAGTCGCACAATCAGCCGGTCGGGCTCGATGGCACGAATAGCGTCGGCATAGGCCTGGGCCGCATTGCTGGAGCCGATGAGTATGACGTGCTGGCGCAGCTGTCGCCTGGCCATCAGTTCCGGTCGTACCATCATCAGCATGGCCTCCGCGATCACGGTCGTGGTGATCGCCGGCGCCAGGAAGTAGGCAACCCACAGGGCGATGCGCGCCGGCAGCGGTCCTCCGACGGGGGTGCCAAGGTCCAGTCCGCCAAATACGAAAAGCCCGCCAGCGAAGTACAGCCATCCCGCCAGGGACTCCGAGCCCATATCGGGGATACCCGTCGTTCCCACGCCGGCGGCAAACGCGCCCAGGGCCAGCACGATAACCGCGCCGGCGCCCAGCAGGCGCAGGCTGCGACTGGATGGTTTCTTGTTAGCGTCAGGTGGATTCATGGGGGAGTGTTGGTCCGATAGTTATTGTTGAGGGGTCCTGGGTTTTGATGGCCCTGCGTTGATTATGCGTGGCTCAGGATTTCTGCGCAATTCATCGTATTTTTCCGGACGCCGGCTCCGGCGGCAAGCCTTATTGTGAGGTGGTGCTCCGTTTTAGCGCGGCTTAGGGCGTATCACTTGAATGTCGCACCAATACAGTGCACATGATTTTTTGGATTGAATTGTGGCTACTTCAACAATACAGTAACACGTTGAAATAAAAGGTAATAAATAAAATTGGCTTGAACTGTGCTGTTCTGTCTGCAGGCTTTGTTATCACCTCGCTTGATGTACCTGAACGCGGGATGTGGTGACACAAAATCTCAACGCACAAGAAACATTTGGAGAAACAGACACATGCACAGGAAAAAACTGCTACCCATAATTGCCTCATCCCTGCTCGTCGCTGGCGCCAATTTTGCCCAGGCCGATGACTTCAGTATCAGCGGCAACGTCGCATTGATTTCGGATTACAAATTCCGCGGTATTTCCCAGTCAAACAAGGATGGCGCCCTGCAGGGTGGCTTCGATGCGGAGTTCGGGCCGGGCTTTTACGTCGGCACCTGGGGTTCCACCGTAAACTTCAAGACCAATGATGACAGTGGTTGCTGCAACGGCAGCCTGGAACTG
>PVMS01174263.1_pt1 | contig 15024 bp, 12 predicted proteins | sample 1853461 | NCBI WGS metagenome assembly PVMS01 (sample SAMN08582032, study PRJNA380276) | Marine sediment metagenome, whole genome shotgun sequencing project. | isolation source: ocean sediment barecode stripped | collected 2017 | reverse complement strand
GACTCCGACTCCGACTCCGACTCCGACTCCGACTCCGAAGTATGATAGAACATATGATTAAAATATCATATGTTCTTTTTTTAAAATATCTAGAAATAAATGAAACTGTGCTTAAAACCTAAAGCTTCTGATTTACTTGTTATAGATGTATTTGTGCACATAATCATATTGTTGACGGTAATTTTTATTTTTTACTTTGTGATGATAGCCCCGCTAGAATCAGAAGAATTAACTAATCAAATCAGCAATCAAATTAATAACAATATGGACACATTATACAAAGAAATTAATAACCTAAAAGGTATGAACGGCGAATTCAAGAAGATAGTGAAACAATTGAATAAACCTGGTAAAAATAACTCGTCAACCCTGGATATTATGTCAGAGTATTATAGTAAACCCGACAATAACACTAAAAATTGGAACTTGATTCCGTTTTTCGGAACTATTATAGTTCTTATAGCTTTGCTATGTGGGTTTTTTGCTATTTGGGGTACTCTAACGGTTTCGTGTAATAAATGCATTCCTGTTGGTCGCATCATAATAGAAAATATAATTCTATTCGGACTCATAGGAGTTATAGAAGCTGTATTTTTTACTTTTATAGCTAAGAAGTATGTACCCGTTAAACCCTCATATTTTGTTAATGAAACTATTAATAGTCTTAAGGAAACATTTAATCGCGATTCAGGAGGTGTGGCTTCTTCACAGTAAAGAAAGAAGTTGTATCAAAGCTATAAACTTTCTTCTCTTGTTCTTGGTAAAGATAGATTTTTTCAAGTGATTTGTTATCACGATAAGCTTTTTTTGCAGCTTTCAAAGGAGTTTTCGCTTTGAAAATTTTATCGGGCACGGCCTTGAAACCATTTTCTACGGGTTCGACAAGAAGGAATTTCAACATTTATTTAACAATTTTTTCATTCTGTGTGAATGAAAAAAAATTACTTCACTATACGATAAGATACAAAGCCACCTTTCCTAGTAATAGCAATTATTTCACCTGGTCTAAAATTAAAATAACGGACTACTGGATCGGAGGTTAAAATGACAGGTAATTTATCCACCCCAAATTTTTTCTTAATAAGATTACTTTCTTCTTTTTTTACACGTATATGCGGTCTCACAAGTCGATGATCAAGTAAATTAAATAAGAAATAACTTTGGGAAAATAATGCTACACGTATTTTACCCGTGGTATCTAAATGATTTATAGTCTTCTTCGCCGAAGAAGTTGGGTCTCCCTCGTGAACTATTATACCTACATCAATATCATTATCAGCGAATGTTCCAATACAACTTTTTACTGAACTAATGTTTAACCTTCCATCTATTATAATAGCCATAATTTTCCTGTCTCCGTCTAACGCTAATATTAATTCTTCTTCATGTTGAATATCTTTATACTTTCTGGATTCAAACATTTTTTGAATATTTGTTTTTACTTTTGCATTCATGTTTCAAATAACAACGATAGAGTAATAAAAAATCATTTTCATTCTTCATTTTATTTCTATTTTCGATGTACTTTCATCACTAATTTCAATAAATAATGGTTTGGATTTAGGATTGGGTGCTTTCCCAGTGTTCACAATAGCAGAGCTTTCGATTCCAGAAATCTCAATCTTTTCTCTGGCCCTGATATTACTACATTCATTGATGAGATCTAAGCCACAACTATTACCACACCCGGCTTTAATCGAGTCCACATTGATATTCTTTATGAAAACTTGCTCGCTACCTACAATAGCAATACCTCTTGAAGCTCCACCGTTATATTCTGTTTTCAGAGGTACAATAGCGGCTTTACTATCGGTCTTTTCAGTGGAATTAGCACCAGGTAAAGAAGCATTTTTAATATTCCGAATTTGCATATCAAAACATTTAACATCTTTACCAGCAGACACAAACAAACCAATAATACCTTTCATTACATGTGCCATAGAGTCTCCACCAGACACAAAATAGTAGTTATTATCTAAGAGTACTTGCTCTAAATCATCAGCACCACTGAGGGCCCAATCGATAATGGGGTCAGTGATGTTAACAGTGCCACTTCCTGGTGAAAATTTAGCTACGAACAGTTTAGCATCAGATACAACGTTGCCCATGTAAGCACCGGCTGTTGATGCTACTAGTACTTGGAAGACACTCCCCACGGGGCCAACTTGTACCTTACCACCATAAGCCGAAGGATCGTGATTAGGATCATTGGCATTACTAATACCGATGATCTCACCTTGTCCCGTTTCCATATTCTCTATCTGAACATTGTGAATGATTATATCTTCGTTTCCGACCGCCCCGACTCTGGAAGTTTTGAAACCATTCACCACAACTCCTCTAGAATTAATAACAATTCCATAACCACCACCGTCGTAAAGTCCACTAGAATTCTTGAATATACCATCTGGTACTGGTTGATTCGCTTTCACAGCATCTAGAACGGTGTTCATCTCCGCAACTAGGTTATTTAGAATCTGCTCACCTGTCTTAGTAGTAGTAATTCCCCCACTGGTAAACTCTAAAGCAGCAGATGGTTGGGCTACTATAATTTGTTTCAAGAAGGGTTGGATAAATCTTCCAGCGGAATAAGTGGACAGCACAGGAATAGTACGAGACATATTACAAATGTTTACATTTCTTGTCAAGCAATGTTCACCTCCGTTAAGAGCAATCCCGGCCACTTCGAATTCAACTATATTTAAGTTTTGGATGATTACTTTCTTCATACTATTCCCGTGAATTCCGTGATGGGAAGACAAACCCAACGTACCGTTGGCTATCAAACACGTATCCGCAGAGGTGATCAAATCCCCAAAGTTAGCAGGTCCTTGATTCGGTATGAAAGGTGTACTAGCCAGTTCTATATTAGCGTAAAATCGTTGTTGTAATTCAAAAACTGGTGATTGGCGTAAAATTTTACCATTCAAATCCAAGAAAATATCTTTACTTTCCACAGTAATAGCTGCAAAAAATCCTAAATGGTAACCACCGAAGGGAGCTGTCGGATATTCTGCACTAGCGCCGCCAGCGGTCTGGGCTGGAGTTGGTAGAAAGTCATCATTGGGATTTGGCTCGAAGACTATATCTTCCATAAGTACATAGTGTGCTGAGTGACGTAACCTCACCGTTCCGTTAGCAAAATCAGCTTGTCGTAATTCGACTCTGGCTCCTTCGACAGGATTGGATTTAAAAGCAGACCACACCATTGTTGGACCATCAGTCCATTCCCTGAAATGTGTGACAACCGCTTTAATCTCGTCGCTATATAAATTAGTATATTTAGTCAAACTAGTGTCTTTGTAATTATCAAAACTGTAAACCTCGACCCAAGCGGGTGTAGGGTTTCTCCATTTGTATGAATTCATTTATTACATATGATAAAATTTATGATATGTAAAATTTGTCTCTTACTTAGCTTTTTTCCATTTCTTAATTTTTTTACCACGAGAGATATACTCGTAAACTATATATTTCTGCTTACCATCGACTCCAACTCTTACAGCTCCTACCGGTAAATTTTCTTTTTTGATAACACCACTTGGTGGCGCCTGCCTAGGTTTTCTAGATTTCTTCTTAGCTGGTTTTCTAGATTTCTTCTTAGCTGGTTTTCTAGATTTCTTTTTGGCTGGTTTTCTAGATTTCTTTTTAGCTGCTTTTCTAGATTTCTTTTTAGCTGGTTTTCTAGATTTCTTTTTAGCTGCTTTTTCCAATTTAAGATCCCGCTTCATCGATCTCACATGACTTTGCAATTCCTCTCTGTACATGAATTGAGGTGGAATTCTCCAGTCATCTGGTTTTACAATCTGCCCGGTAAACATATCTTTTACATATTCGCTGTCCAGGACCACTAATTCCCTGAAAACTTTGTAGATCGTGTCAATTCGCTTTTTTCTCTCATCTAAAATACGACGACTAGGAACTCTTTTTACACCTGTGTAATTATTGGTCCCACCGCCCCCGCCGGGACCAACGTGGGTAACTATTGATTTGGCCCAATCTTCATCATATGCATAGGGATTACGTTTCATTCTAAATCCGTAAATCGTATCCTCTTCCGAATCCAACATTTTCCTCAAAAATTTTTTGATCAGTCTTTTATTTCGCATATAATCTGCCTCTTTGTGTAACAAGTCTATTCCATATCTGTAATATGTAAACATATCATGTTGTTTCTCTGTAAGTTCTCCGTCTATGTATTTTCTTGCGGCATCTCTTGCGCCGTCTTCGCTGATATATAAGTGTCTCGCTATGTCCATAGGAGTGAGATCCTCCCTTTTCTCTTTCATTATTTGCTGTAAAAGCAAATTATCATTAATTGCGTCTAATACATCTTTGCGACCCAGATCTTTTAGACTTTTAATGTCATAAAATTGCGGATCGACCCGAGATGGATTGAATCTTAATAATCTGTATAAAAATCTATCTCGATCTAATAATTTATCTAAACCCCGATTCCTCTTCGACCAATGCATGTAATTTTTTAAATGATCTCCAATGATTTCTTTCATTACCGGAGATCTAATAAGTTTTTTTCTTTCGACCTTTCTTCTAACGTGTGGACTCAATTTTCTTTTGAGTTTTATCAGTGCTGCTGTTTTTTGCGTTCTGTCAGGCATTTTTAATTTTAAGAAATTAAAAAAGTTTAAAAGTTTAAAATACGGGAGGTGTCCAATCGTTAGTTTGTGGGTTATTTTGTATTGTACACTTGTCTGTCCATTTGTAATCTTTCTCATTAAAGCAAGGACTCTCCAGTTGAGCGTTTGGCTGAGGTCTTGAAGACACAGGCATTAAATCAGGTGACTTACGAATCATCGGCCAATCTTGTTTACATGGCGGCCAAGGTTCCATATTCTGACCTACACGTGTATATTGAAATCTATATCCATTGTTATAAATTTTGGGACGTCCGACTGTTCCTTTACCACAGCAAAATTTAGCTAATTTAGGACAATTTTTCGTATATTGACAACATTGAGTGTCATTGCATTCACCTATACCGCCAGCATCGCAAACGCAATTGCTCGCTCGCGCAAGTGAACACATTCGCTTTTCAGGTGTGACTTGGAAGTGAAATGACTGATCCATAGTACCGAGTGCATCTAGCTTTTTGTACGACATTTATTATACTATATTTTTTAATTTTTCCATTGCAGGAAAAATACGATAGCTATTAAAAAAAGTAACGACAAGATTATTACAAGCAAAACGGGTACTGGCTTACTTTCACTATAATTAGGTGTTTTTTCAACAAGTTGACCATTCTTGATTTCTGCATTTTTACCAGAAAAGAGAGGTAGCGTTTCAGACATTATTGTAGGATCGGATCCTAAACTGAAACAGGAACTAACTGGTAAAGGATTTTCACCAGGCAATTGTTGAAAGCATGTCTTAGAACAGAATTCTTGACTAGTAATTGCATCATAAGGAGCGGTATTACTCAGTATACTTTTTACCTCTGCGGAACTTAATCCTCCGTTAGGAGTAGAAAGAAAGTAGTGTGACAACATATCAGGTACTTTTGGTGTTTTAAAAGGCCACCCCATTATTTGACATTGACATGCGATATCTTCTATGAGCTTACTTGAATTCCAATCACGCTGAAATATATTACACAAGTCGTCACGCATGGGGAACACGCTGTCAAGTCCATTGGGAACGTTTACTACGAATGTAGATCCAAACGTAAACGCGAAATAATCTCCTGTGTAATTGGAAGTAGAAATAGCACATGTTTTCTCCGTGACAATCCACTTACAATGGAAAGCGCCAAAACAAGCTCGAGATGTGTCACTACACATGAAAGTAAAGTACTTGAACTGAATACTTCCAACATTTTTTATACCTTTATCTTTAGCGATTTCGCGCACTGCCTTATTAGTTGTAACTTCTAGTGCTCGGAGTTGCATTATTTTATCAGCATTATCACCACACGGCTGCACTCCTCTTTGACCGATTATCATACGAACAGTCACACCCCGCAATGCCGCCTCATATAGAGCATCTCGAACTATTAAAAATTGTACTTGAGGACCAGATCTTTGATTTGAGGATGTAAGAGGTTGATAGACTTGCCCGGTGGACGGATCAATGGCGTTGTACTGGCTGTAATTCCCACTTGGATCATTAGGAGGTTCATTATTCCAAATACTCTCTTGTGCAGCCGAGTATTGAGTGTACGGATCTGGTAAACAATAAGATTGTTGACACGCCATAAATTTGGTAAACTCCATATAATCATAAGTCTCGACGTAACAAAATTTTTCAGCATTATTAATTGTGCAAAGAACTGCTTCCAGATCGTAAGTTCGATTAGCGGGCTCACAAAAAGAGGCTGGACAATTCGTTAAATAACACGAAGCTTTGAAAGTGCTAGTAAAGCTAGGTCTATCGTCTAATCCATTAGGACGCGCTCTGGGAGTCATCTTTACATGAAGAGGGGTCTTTATGTTAATATCTGTAGAAATATTTGATCCCAAAATTTTTTTACCTCCCAAAGCCGCATTTGGCTTAGCATTTTCAGCAAATTGTTTTGAAGTCTTACCTTGTTCTTGCTGACAAGCAGCAAGAATATACGAATTGAGAACTCTGTTCGCGTCAGCACCTAAAGCAGGGCAATTTCTAATCATAACCCCCATTTCTTTGGATGCGTCGTAAGTTGCATTTTGAGCTCCTACATAAAATGTCTTATCGTCCCATACATAAGTTTTGTTATGAAGAATACCGACCGCTGCGTATCCCGAAGGGGCAAATCCTGTACCAGTTATACCCGAGAATTCTGGTTGAGTTATTGTATCATCGTAGCATTGACCTTTGGGTGAACAATTTCCCGTAGCACAATCGGATTTTGATTTACATGGTTTTCCTTGGGTTTGATTTAAAGTAAAAACTGGTAAATTTTTACCAGTTTTACAGTCTTTGACAACATGTATTAGACTATCATTTGAATTATTTACCTCACCCATAAAATAATTACTCATATTGAACGGAATAAGTTCAATATTGTCCGGCGCTGGTTTACCCTTATTTAATGCAGCCCACTTAATTTTCATTAATGATATATACGTTAGGTAAGAATTAGCCAATGCTGGCCAGCCAAATATTATTTTCATTTTAACACCTCTTCGCGCGGCCCTAATCATCGCGTTGTAAACACCTACTCCAGCTAAATGATACGAATTTAACATGCTACCATCTGACAAAAGTGAAGGATGATCTGATAAAGGATCTTCACCTATATTCATTGGAGGTCTCACATTGCATGATCCGTTTTTACACGGGCCGTACTGGCAATCATTATCTTTAACACATTTTTCTTGAACCGTGCTATTAGGACAACCCAATGCGGCTTGTGATTGATCACATTGGAAATTGGAGTTTTCAAAACCTAGAATAGCTCCTTCCGGTGCATATCCCATACGACAAATGGCCGGGTCCGGATTTTGACTCCGAGCCGGGTATTTTAGTTGTATAGGAGTCCCGTCGTAATTTAATAACTTAGAATTCGGTTGTGTGAGAGGATCTATGTACTTAGTGTTTGAGGTGATGGGTTCCCCGTCGGAATTTATTTTTAATGTGCATAAAGTTGGGTCTTTGTCACAACCCGGATTATTTGATCCTGGTAAATAAGGATTCCAGTTTTTAGCAGGTTGATTATTTTCAGACTTAGTATTATATTCAGTACAACATCCTACGTTATGTTCATTACTTATACAGTTTTTACAAGAAACAGGAGGATCTCCCGTTTGGAAATTTAGCTTTTGTAACGTTTCAGGGGATATATTATCTGTTTCACAGGCGTATTGATTACACAGTGGGCATCTATATGAAAGAAACGTAAAATACATACAACACATATTAAAAGTTTCTTGACAGTCATTAAGTTCTTTTACAAATGCAGCGTGCGTTTGAAAGGGTGTATCGGGATTTGGTCCTAGATTACTAACACCTTTGATTGCCATGTTATAACTTGGGACTCCGGGGATAGGGCTAGTAGCATCTGATTGTATAATTGAGGCAGGCATTGTTTCCAGTATCTGATATTCCGCCTCAGCAAAACTTTTACCTTGTTGTTCTTTGGGTATATCTTTTTGTAAAATTCCTGGTACATTTACCCACGGAATTTTCTCCGAACTCCCATCAACATCCTTACATAATCCAGACGAATGTAATAATTTTCTGGGTATACAAGCACTAGACAAGACAAATTCAGAATGTTGGGCGTCTTTAAACGGCATAGTCTGTTTCAAAGGAAGAGATGGTACCGCAATTCGTGGACCGTCTTTTGTTGGCGGACATTGATTTTTGCTCCATGGTGCATAAGTTCGTATACGTTGCCCTGTAACTGAAATTCCTGGACTTGGACTTGGTTTCGGTCCAGGTTTTTGGGGATTATATTTATGCGAAGAATATTCTACATTCCGGTGGATAATTTCTCGCTGTCTTCGTTGCAATTCTTTATCATTATATGCTGCTGACATTTATTTTATGACTTTTATTTTGATAAATAAAACAATGAAAATAAGATATGTTCTAACATCCGCAATGATATTGATGTTTTTCGTAGGTGCCATGGTAACAATTAATATGAAACCTTCGAAAAGACGCACGATAGTTTTAGCGGGTATTCTCGGATTAATAATAGTATTGTTAGGAATTACTTTAATTTACGAGGGTGAAGAAAATGAAAATCCACCATCACCGTCAACACCGTCACCCGAATTTAAATACACTAACAAGGGTCTAGAAGCCCCACCCAAGGATGGAATAGGTGCTCGTAACGGATTCGGGAAAAAGGTAGATTGGTGGTTTCTAATAAAACTTCCTGTTAAGATGATGAATCCTACACAAATTCAAAATACACGGTTACTACCTAAAGACTACCTACCAACAAAACCATATGCTATCTATGACGATTCAGGTACGTTTGGATCATGGTATACTAAAGGTTATGTAACCGCGAGCATAGAACCCAGTCTAGGTTTTATCCAGAACTGGGCACCAGAAGAAGAAATGTTTATTGAAGGTAGTTATTTGGTAAATGGAAAGAATCCTGTTTCTGCGTCTCAAATGACTACTTATATGCAAAAATGGCTCGGGCTCGCAAACCCGTCATTAATTAATATCAAATTTACAGACAAAACTAAATCTGGTTCGTTTACACTTGTAGCTCCAAAATCTACAAACTGGAATAAAGACGTTGATGATCCCAGTGATAAAGTAGTCAGTGTTAATCTCTTCAGAGCATGGTTAAGAATTAAGCAAGCCATAAATATGAGTCCTGTTATTAAAATTCCTTATGGTTCACAGGGGTTAACAGATACATACATTGATCTTGCTCCTATTTTAACTAACTTTGGATTACCGAGTGAAACACAAATTCTATTGAAGACCTATTTATCCAAAAGTGGTTTGGCTTACGACTTTGCTAATTGTGGCATGGGAACGGGGTTTGATTCACCCAGACCAAATTATGAAGGTGGTATTTTACGTTGTGCCCACTGTGTAAGTGACGGTAATAATCCTAGAAATGTGTTCAACGATTTACCTTGTACACGTAAAAATCTTGATAAAGACATGAAATGTTGGAACGAAACAAGCTATGAGGCATTATTAAAAATAGTTCAGCAACATGCAGAAACAAAAAAGTACACTTTACTAAAATCTAATCAGCAGTATAGTAATTGTCTAACCAATTGGCTGGTAACTACTTTAGATGGAGGTGTTTTAGATCCAACAACGATAGGAAAAGAACTAGATGAAATTAATAAAACGTTAGAAAAGTACTATAATACATCTGGGGAAAAATTATACGATCCACTCGGAAATATCTGTTTTTATCCACACGCTGTGCATACTGCACCTGGGCATAAAAAAATAGAAAAATATACACGCGCGCCTCCTAAACCACATACAATTTCGTTTCCACGTGGTCCGCAATGCCAAACCGCCCTGGACAAAGATAGCCCTGTAACTTATTTCTTTCCCGCATGGGCGAAAAATTCCGATGGATTAGTACAAGGATATATGAAAAACAGATTAAAACGTGGCAGTGGTCTATGTTATATATACGCTGACTCTAGTAATAGTGAACCACGTTATTTCAGATCGGTTAAAGATACAACCGGAAAATTACGACTTGATCCTCTGGGTCAAGATGGTAATGATCCCGTGTCGAAAACGCTGAATCAGCTTTTTAACAGTTATCGAAACCCTGATGTGCACTGGTCTTTTTGGAATGATCAAATGTATCAGTCGGGTGATTCGTATTTTGGTAATGAGACGAGTGCTGAATTTGATATACAAAACCCGTACAAGGACCCTCTACCGGGTGATGGTTCAGGAACAGGCACAGTCTATATGCACAAGGGCGCCGGATGCTCTGCCCCGGGAGCTCATAGTAAAGGAGTCGTTTGTTCATCGGATGATGGAGGTTTTTGGTTATCGACATCGATTCCAATGTATCCAGATTTCTCTTTCGCCGGAATTGGAGAACACATCAAATTAGGATGTCAATTAGATAATAATTTAAACTTTGCACAACACATGTTCTGTTGTAGTATGGACAAGAATTCTATACAAAAAATGCTTCTAAAATTACAACTCATAATGGCTTGTAGTTTAGAAAGTCCTACATGTAAAGTTAATACTTTCGGTGGATTTAATTACGGTTATGGGTTAGATACGAATTTTGTTATGGAAAATGACAAGAAGCTTAACATGTATCAATGTTCGAGTACACAGAACCTCAATAGTAACGATTCAGACTGGAATAAATTGTTGAAAAAAGCAGGTGAATTTGTGTACCAAGAAAATGGACAATCTGCTTTAGAAAGCTTCAAAACAAATGGTTCCAACCCGACCAATATTTCTATTATAGCTAAATCGCCCGCTGATGTAAGACCGCCGTGGGCGATAGTCGCGAACTACCTTAAAACTGATTTATCTGTTTCCGGATGGTGGGATAACTTAAACGGTACACCTTCATACTGCGCTGGTAGAAATTATGAAAGTGCTACAAACCAACTGTGTCTGAATTCATATAATAAAGAAATAGAGGAAAAATACTCAATACTAGAAAAAAATACACCAAAATATAACGTTGAAAGAATAATTGGATTGACCGTGCATGACATACCCGATCCTCTGAACACGGGGAATGTAATTTCGAGATCTTTTACACAATACGGTAAAATATGGTATGTAGGAAACCATGCTAAATGGGGTATTTCAACACCGCGATCTGGAAAAGACGAAAAATACACAGTGGTATTTGGGGATATGAACGGTGGCGGCTACCCAGCGGCTCAGAATTGTAATTCACATCAGTTTGGACGAGGGGGATTATTTTTTGCAATTCAAAATAAAACATTGCATAAATCTTTGGTACAAATGATAGAAATGGTTTGTGCTTGTAATCCCGACGGTGACACCTCAAATAATTTCTGTGGTTGGGGTGGTTATCCGGGAGAACTCGATACGTTAGGGATAAGTAATGACCCCACGTATGGTCGAATTGATAATTGGGATCAGTTTGTTATTTTACCAACTGGGAAATCTTCGGGTAGCTATTGGACCAATAAAACAGCAACTAATAACGCCCCTGTTGCATGGACACGTTGGAAATCCCCGGAAGTAAGACTTCAGGAGAGAATGAACAAGGAGGCTGAGGAGCAAAAGAAAAGAATGAATAAATAAATGATTAAAGTTACTAAGGCGGCGATATCAAATCTTCATAGAATACTTGGAAATCATAAAGGCTTATTCTTTGGAATTAAAGGAGGGGGGTGTAATGGATTTGAATATGTTTTAAACCCCACAAACGAAGTGAATGACGAAAATGGGACAACATTGACTTCCGTTGAAGATATTCCGTTTGTAATTTGTGAAAAGTCTATATTATTCACCATTGGGACGACCATCGACTGGCAAGATAACGTAATGGGATCAAGATTTGTATTTCATAATCCAAATTCCGATTCAACATGCGGATGTGGAAATACTTTTTCAATTAAAAAATGAGAATATTGAATAAATGTTCTCACAACAAAACATTGAAAAAGTTCAAAAAGCCTGTAAGATAGATATAATCAATGGAAGTCAAAAAGAATACAATCTTGAAGAAATTTTAAACAATATTAAAACGAATATTGAGATAAAATCTACCTCTTTGTTGGAGAAACTTAAAAACATTCAATTGTACTCGACAATTGGTATTCTGATAGTACAAACACAAGAAGCGGGTATTATTGTAAGAACACCAGGTCATAAAATCCTTGAAGACAATCAATTTTTTCGGGATCTAGTAAACCTGATGAACACAGAAGCATTCGTTACTTTTAAAAGAAGGTACATGTGTCAAGATTTACATTCATCATTGATATATTTTGAGCTTTATGATATGATAAATCAGGTTTACGTGGAAAATCTAGGTGAAGCTGTACCACCGGAATTGGCAGTCCAGTTACTGCAAACAATAATGCGAACTAGTGGTTTGAGAAAACCACTGATTAAGTTAATACATAATTACATAAAGAAAGGGGGGAGTTACAAGGTTTTGAAGAAGAAGCTAGCGCTTATAATGAAAGACAATACCCTTAAAATAGAAAATAAATAGTATTATAATTCTCAGCGAATTATAATAGGTGATATTGTACAAATCTATTGACATCTATTAACATTTCATAGATAGATTTTGGTAGCAGAATCTCAGCTTCTTCGATAGTTGACCATTTTAAATCTCCGACCTCGCTGGAAACATATGGTCGGATTTTTGTCATTTGTTTTTGTATATTAGGATCGTTTGTTATCTCAGCTAGCCAACACTCCACACAAACAGCCTTATATCCATATCGAAGGTTATAATAAAATGGTCTAGTATCAACTATCCGTAGAATGTCCTTACTCAACTGTGTTTCCTCCTCCCATTCCCGTAAAGCACAATCGTATCCTGTCTCGGCTCTTCTTCTTCGCCCTTTAGGTATTCCCCATTCTTTTGTCCCCCCACCTTCAATTTGGTCATAATCCTCTATCAATAATTTCATTTCTTTGTAATTTTGTCGAGCTCTATGCCGTTCCGTAATATAAACCTTATTGGTTTTAACTATGTGCAAATCTTCCCATACAGCATCGAAATCGTGACTTTTAATACGCTCAAGCTCGTCTGTAGTTATTTTTTCCAGCATAGTTACCCAGTCTTCTTTCTGAAAACGATGGAGATTCCTCAAAACTTTAATAAAGTTCAAAGAATCTCTACGTTGACTTAACAGAAAGAATATCTGATTGTTCTTAATCTTATAAGATAATACTCCATGCGAGTTGTACATTTATTTTATATCCACGGATTTTAGATCTTTTTATCGTTCCACTTAACTATTGATTCGGGATGAACAAAAATTGCGTGCTTATTGTACCTGTTTAAATATATTAAGTCTATATTTATATCTTCAAGTCTGGCCATAGGTACCACTACTTTATGTTTGATGATGTACAAAGACTTAAAAACCGGTTTAAGTTTTTTAGTCATCTGCTCCAAGTCAATAGCTTTAGCTCTAACTTCATTAGAAATGTCGTACATTATTCCCCCTCTACTGGTTTCGTAAGTCAGTTTACCTAACTTATCACGTCCCAAATTAACTTTCTCCATTTTTTAATACTAATATTTCTTAAAACTTTTTTAAATCTCGCAGTTTTAAATTAACGATACATTGTTCTGCAGTACATACTTTACATGCTGTACATGATCCCTCATGGTCTCTAAACATAGTGAGAAAATTATTACAAATTTTACCACAACTTTGGCAACGTGTGTCTCCCATCGAAAAATCGAAACCTATATCGTCATCTTCATCTTCATCTTCGTCTTCATCTTCTTCTTTATCATCTTCTTCTTCTTCGTCTTCATGTAATAAATCTTTTTCAAAAATTTTAAAAGCTCGGTACAGACCCTGAGAGACCCATGTCGAATCCATTGTATCGGACATACCCCGCATAGCAATACTTTGGATTCCACTATTATCCAGTGATAAATCTTGGGGGGTAGCTTTTTTAGTCACCGACTTAGATTGTAATGCCAATTTTTTAGCCTTAAAAGCCTCCGCATCAAGATCATTAATACTTTGGATGAAACCAGCGTCAAATATATTACCAGTATGAGGATTTCTTGTTATCTTACCCTCATGTAAATCTAATATATCAAAACAAAAGATTACCGGTTGTAGAATGTTATCCGAGTTTAATACTTCTTCCATGTAAAGCACTTTGTTATAATCATCGATATCCTGACAAGAATCATGCCAATGTAGTTGTAATCCTTCTTCAATCTTCTTTCTAGTATCCTTGTTAATACCGAGTACTATCGGCACCCTGCCAGACTTTGCCGATGGATCTAAATGGCGAATTAATGCATTTACTAATAAACCCTTTTCCCGCTCAGTTTCCTGTATTATTTTTCCCATACTCTCATCAAATATCTTCGATCTCAATCTTTCATCATCTTGTACGAATCTATCTAGTAATGGAAATCTTTCCTTTACAGACATATTCAAAAAATGTAGCGGGGTAACCCTTTTGTATAAAAGTTTGCTACGTAATATTTCACCCGCTTCATGTGGTGTTCTTCCTAGTAAATCTGTAATACGAAAATAATTCCCGGAATCATCAGCACTAGGTCTTAAAAATAATGTAAGATCGGCTACTTGCTTCAAATACTCTCCTAAAGTTCTAGAATTCCTTTCAATCTGTGCTAATAATCCTACGTCTTCCGCACTTATAAAACTTTTGAGATCTTTCTCCAAAAATAATTGTGAAGTGGTATCGTTTTTTTGAATCAAGGCATTTTCAAATAAGTCATATACAATTCCTTCAATAACTTTTTTGAGCTCTTGTAACTTAACATCCTGCCGCTCTTCCAAACCACTCATAGGAAGATTCAATAAGAAATTTCTTTCAGGCTTTAGAACTCTATGCTTAAATACATCTATATATTTTCTAACTCGTGGAATATGTCCCCCACTGAGACTTACT
>PVMS01056954.1_pt1 | contig 15025 bp, 8 predicted proteins | sample 1853461 | NCBI WGS metagenome assembly PVMS01 (sample SAMN08582032, study PRJNA380276) | Marine sediment metagenome, whole genome shotgun sequencing project. | isolation source: ocean sediment barecode stripped | collected 2017 | reverse complement strand
TTGAAAAATTGGGTAGTTCATCGTCATTCATGGCTACACATTCCTCTACCAGTTCCCACCCTATTCCTCCTATAACCTGTTTACCCCAGGCATGAAAAATCCCGGGAAATGACACACCTCCGGTGGTGGTAGTTCCTCCCAGCTGACTTCCAAATTCAACCAGCACGGTCTTGCTGCCGGCTCTTGCTGCCTGAATGGCGGCAACCGTACCTGCAGTACCTCCACCCACCACCAGAATATCAGTGGTGATTTTCTTCCTTTTGGTTTCATAGGGTTCAACCAGTTCTTCTCCCCTGGCCATGGAGGGAGCCGCAAAACCAAGAGACAAAGTCCCCATGGATTTGAGCATGGTCCTTCTTTCGATCTTTTTCATAATATCCCTTTACTTAAGCTTGGATAATACTTCATTTTACCACAATTGTAATGTATGCTTTTTTTGCAATTTTCTTTTCATATCCGAAATCCTAATTGTGTTCAACCAGTATTTGCAATCCATCTCCTTTGATCAATACAATGAAGATGATGCGTCTAATAAGATAAAAGTCTTTCATCAGTAAAAGGGCTTAGTATCAATTCCGGGAATTATTCAATCTTCAGGATTTTTCCGGTCAGTACCGAACCAGATTTTATACTGTAAAAATAGACCCCTGGTGGCAGTTCCCGGTCGTCCGAATCTTTCCCGTACCAATTGACAGGACCTCTTCCGCTAATCACCTTTTCAAATACCATCCGGCCATGTATATCAAAAATTCTTAAGACAGGATGTTTGTCTGAATTCAAAGAGTTGAGCTCAAACATGACTTGATCAGCAAAGGGATTAGGATATATCTTTACCTCCAGCTCCTCCATTCGGGATTCCACTCCTGAATTGAGATCCCCTTCCACCCGGTGTTTGATAATATATCCCGGATCGGCTATTCCGCCTGGATTTGAAAAGGTCATGGCATACAGGATCTCCGGTGCATTCCGGTTAAGGCTTATTCCTTTTATCCCATAATATTCCGTGAAAACTCCACTTGATTCGGAGGCATAATCAACATTTTCTACCAGACTGAAATCCCTTCTCATTACATAGGACTGAGTTTTACTGTAGTCCTCCAACTCATCTGATTCAGTATCAATTGTATATATATGGCTGCCCCTTATGAAATGGCTGGGATAGTAATCATTCGAGGCAAAATACATTTTGCCATCAGCACTCTCCATAATGAAAGTATGAACCTTGTGCTGGCTCTCCCCCTGCATCCAGTTATCAACAGCTTCAGACACTGATTTGAGATCACCGAGAAGTTTCATTTTACTTGTTTCCGGTTCGTATCTATAAATGGCAACGTTGCCATGCTCTCCCGAACCATTTGATGACTGGTAATGATTACTGGCCGCTATATAAATATCTCCATTTGTGGAGGCTCCGATCCCCGACCAGCAGGAATGATGGCGGAATTCGGGAAATAGGAGTTCACCCGATAAAGTGCCGTCATCAGTAAACTCTAAAACAACGGCAGAATAATCATCCTGTCCGGTATGGATCTTCAGAACCGCAAGGTCTCCAGGATCATAATCCCAGCTCCAGACAGGAAGATAAAAATTATCATAATTATCCCATACATTGATTCCTCCGAAACACAGGTCCCTGTGGGGAATGACCGGATCAAGATCAAGGATCTTACTACATTCCAGAGTTGCAAGTTCTATTTTATAAAGAGCCTTGTTCGAAGGAGTGTTATTCCCAATGTAATAGAGCGTCTTCCCATCCCGGCTTAAGGTCAAATTAAAAATCATCCAAAGATTGGTTCCACAAATATCTGTCACATATTCCAGGGTATTTGATGAACAGACCAACCTGAAGATCTCAGCATTCCCATGGTTGGTCCCGGCAGTAGTCATACAATATACTGTGTCGCCTGTCACGCTGGGTGCAATGGATCCAAACCCCTCATTGTATGATTTACCGTTTTCCGTGTGATCATCAGTAAAATTATCACTGATCTTAATCACCGTATCTCTGGCCATATCATATTTTATCAAATCGAGATAATGGTCCTCTGTATTTACATAAAAAAGGTTCCCGTCATTATCAGTGTACATCACGTAGCTTACACTGGCCGACTCCCCGATCTGTATTATTGATTCTGTATCCTGGCCCGATGCCATAAAAACCTTGAATGCAATTAATAATGTCAGTACGAGGGGCTTCATATAACGTATCTTCATAGAGTATTGATTTAATTTTGTCATTTTGGCCACTCAGGCGGTAGTTCATATTTGTAATCAGGGAAAAGAGCCCTCTCCGCATCTCCCACAAGAAAATATCTCCGGCTCACCTGTTTCGCAGTCTCAGATGAAACATCATCCAGTTCAGAGATGATCATGTATCCACCGCTCTTTTCCGGAAGCTTCACTGCAATGGGAATTGTAGTCTGCCAGAAAGGATCAATTTTAACTGCAGTAGTCTGGGTGGAAATAATTTCCCCTTTGTGATTTACAATTGTCACTTCAACACTCCCCTCCTGTTTGCTGTTTGAATCATTAACCCCCATAAGGTTAATTGACAGCAATGAACCCGGCAGATGGTGCCTGGGGTTCTTTAGATATCTGCCATCTTCCATATCAATAAAAACGGCAAACTGCCTGTGTGTATGAAATTGTGCCAGCAAAGCCTGGGAAGGATCCAGGTCCTTGATGTGATATCTAAACCAATCACCGGTGTATCCGCCATTATCGGTCAGATATGTAAATGAGAATATACCCGAGAAGATCCTTGTGGAACGGAGCGTTTCACCCTCAATGGCCAGCAGATAGGCCTGGAATTCCCACCGATCTTCCGAAGTAGCTCCTTTCCCTACATAGTAATCATAATTATCTCTGCCGGAGTATAATTGTGTTCCATCCGGTTCATAATATTCGTAATTAACCCTGGATGGAGTAATGTCTTTTGATACAAAATTCCCCTCCGTCCGGATCGCCGAGTGAATTCCGTCCCTGTTTAACCAGAGCCATCCAAATTCATTTAGGATCATCGGGGGACTGTTGAATACCGCATCGGCCAACCCGTGATTTTTGTGTTGAAGATTGCCAAACCTGAATCGATCTCTTCCCTTTTGGACAGATTCATCATTTTGCCACCACCCACCATTTCCGAGCGGGTACCAGTGAATCTCATCCATTTCATTGACATCCAGATCCTCAGTGCTCATATATCCGGCATCCCATATTCGGGTCGGATCCAGTTCTTTTAATTCAGGGATGACCACATTCCCTATATAATCCTGTTTTTGTTCGTTCATGGCATCCCATATCACTATACTGGGGTGATTCCCATCAGCCCAGATCCAGTCGGTGTACTCCTTCTTATATTGAATATCCCTGCCTCTGAGGTTCCACATAGGGTATTCATTTTGCAGGAGAATGCCGTATTCATCAGCAAGATCATACCAGAAATCAGGCAGTAAACCTATACATACCCTAAACCCATTCCAACCAAGTGATTTTGGAATATCAATAAATAGTGATCTCACCCACTCCTTATTCCAGGGAAGTGCTCCGCGGTCATTGTCTTCAAAGAACCTGTTCAGGGTGATGGTGGACCCAAGAAGGCCATATTGTTCACCGTTCAACTCAAAGGTTCTGTTCACCGCCTTGAAATCCCGCATCCCGAATGTAAATGCAACTTCATCAGAAGGGCCAATCCATTTATAATTGTCAGAGGGTCTCAAACTTTCCGGATTTCCATAATCGTCAAAAAACTTTGAATCTGCAGAAACGGAAATAACCGTTTCGTACAAAAACGGATCATCCGGTGACCACGAATGGGGATCAATGACCTCCATCTCAAAAGCAAGCTGCTGATTTTGCTGGCACTTGATCGTACCTGTTCTGGTTAACACATCTGTGACTGTACGGCCGCTCTTCTTCTCTCTCACAAAGGCCGATAGTGTATATTCAATAAGTGAATACTCCATGTTCCGCTCAACTACTTTTGCATAATTTTCCAGCACCACTTTCGCGGTAAGAGTTGAATTTGCCAGATCGGGTAGAACGAGTGCCTTATTGACACGAACAGGACCGGAGAGGATGATGAAAATATCATCCCAGATACCCGGGATATCGGTCAGTTTTTCCCGGTCAAACCCAGTGGCAGATTCTTTTGGCAGCCATGCTCTTTCTCCCACCCGGATCAGGAGAACATTCTCGCGCCCATAAGATATGAAACCAGTCAAATCACACTCGATTGGAGTATTACACTGCATATATGTCCCGCAATCATGGCCATTCAGAATAACCTGGGTATTGTACCTGCTTTTCCGGATCTTAAGTACTGCAAACTTGTCCTGATATTTTTCCGGAACTTCAAATTTGAATCTGTACCAGCTGTACCTGGGATCATGGGTTCCGGTAAAGTATGCATCGTACTGTTCAATCTCGGGTTCTGCAAGATCAATTAACCCTGGCACCTGGATTTCACGGGTAAACCTTGCAGGAGGAAAGGCTGTTTCAGTCTGTTCAAATTCAGCAATCCCACTCAGATCAATAATCTCTCTTGGAGATTGGGCGAGCAGTATCCCGGGAATGAATACCGAGATAATCAGTAAAATTTGTAAAAATCTGGAGATCATATACTTGATATTATTTATTATTTTCCATATCAAAAATGGGACTGTATTACTATTTTATTCTGGTGTAATGCATTACCCGATAATACTTGTAGCAGATATGTTCCCGGTGCTACCTGGCTTACATCAATCTTTGCATTGTCACCATATGCAGGAAGCTCAAATATTTTACCCGTCATATTAATCAGTGAGAGGTATTGAATTGGGAGTTCCGTTTGGATTGTTAGTAAATCTGAACATGGATTAGGGTAAAACCTGACCGGCGCAATCCCCTCTTTTACATATCCTGTATTCAATGAACCCATTTTATACAGATGTACTTCATAGCCTTCAAACTGATCCGTAAAACTGCCACTAGATAAGGTGAGCTCACGATCTTCACCGATGACAGAAACCAGGCCATCCTGAATCCCATTGAGGGTGAATGTGGCTGATGTAGCCCCGTCTCGCATAGAGACAGCAAACATATAGAGGGTATCTCCATACTGTTTTACCAACATATCAACCGGGATTCCTGTGTTCCCCGATTCAACCGAAACTACATCTTCCATGTCAGGTGAATTGAGAACAGGGGCCAGCTGTTGAATTTGGGAATTGATCTTCGTTACTGCCGGAAGCATCACCGGATCATCGAGTAATGCATTTGAGTTGAAGGAGGGGTACCACTCATGACAAAAGTATCCAAAACCACTGGCACCATGAATCAGAGCCATCCATACTTCAGCTTTTACCTGGAGAGGGGTGGGTTTGTTTTTACTGCTGATGTGTGTGGTTTCTATCCAGCACCAGACCGGCTTGCCATCCTCCGACCAGCGACGGAGATTGTCAATGCCTTTGGGTACATACCATAGGTTATCTCGAATGTGATCGTACATACTGGATACCGGATAAATATCAAATGAGACAATATCGCACCCTTTAATATAATCGGGATACATCTTCGTGTTGCCGGTACAGACTCCTCTGCCACCCCAATTGATGTTAGATACCCCCTGTCCCAAATTCAAATAGACCGGGCGTGAAGGATCATTTTTCTTCATTGTATTGTAGATCTTCACGATTACATCCGGATCGATACAGGGATCGTATCCACCAGACCCGTTCGCCTGAGCATTGTCAGGCTCATCAAGTTGTGTCCATCCAACAATGATCGTGTCGTTTAGGTGATTGAGCCCGGTACTGTTTTGTGAACACATAACAGGCATTCCGGCAGCTCTTAAGGCTGACAATTGCTCTTCCGTTGGCCCCTGCCACAATCCGACGTATAGATTGATTCCGGCAACTTTGTAAGCTGAAGCGTCACCTGGATCTTGCAACCATACAGCGATTGGGAAGGTTTTGAGATCATCAGGCGTTCCATCTATCCATGAGGAATGATCCTGGCCATTGCTATGGGTCAGATAACAAATAAATAGGAGCCAAATAATTAAATTAGCCTTGTTCTTTACCACATTGATCATGGTGTTGTCTGATCAATGATGACCGATTCAATATCCAGATAGTCGGCAATTTTCTGAATGGTGCCTGCATGATGACCAATACCCAGTGCAAAATGGTGCGTCGGCCCTTCAGCCACCCATCGTTTCAGAAAAGTTTGAATATCTGGTTTAAAGAAACCCCTGGTATTTGTATTTCCTGTGGGAGGAATAGCTCCCTGTACCGATTCACCCTCTGCAATAATAAATTTAAATTTTCCGTCAAAAGTTGAGGAGAGACTCAGCATGGTGATGGGCCCCTCTTTGATTTTAAACTCCACGCTGGCTCCACTTCCCGGTTTACCATGATACTTGATCAGACTTCTTAAAACAGGCTTTCCATCAGCTATATTAATATGATGTGGTCCGTCATGCCCCACTAAGATGAAGCCCTCCTCAAAGTCTATGGGATGAAACTCAGCAAAGCTACCGCCAATCTCCAACCGGTCCATGATCAACATAGCAATGCTCGTTTTAATATCAGATTCCCCACACATGGGAAAGCCGGCACCCGTTAACATAGAATTGCCAACGATCAGATTTGTTACCAGCTGGCGAAGATCCGATCCTTCAGATGATTCATAGTAATAGGCCAATGCATCCAGATTAAACTCATCTACAAACCTGTCAAGCGCAATGGCAGCTTTTGCAGCTGTATGGAGATCTTCATCAGTAAGCCTGCGCGTAATTGGGTCAGAAACCGGGGTTGGAGTTTCAAAGAAATCAAGAATCTCTACTTCAACTTTCTTGATCTCCTCCTCCTTAAGGTTTAAAAAGTGTGTGAGAATATTTTCTGCCTCGGTTTGTACTATGTGACAACCAAAGGCTGCAGTGAACATGGTCGAATCGGAATGCATATCAAGCATCGATTCAATGGGATGTCCGAAATGTCCAATCCTTGCAGTTTTAAGGTCATGTAACACCTTGGCAATCTGACAATACCCGGCAATCTCGGCATCAGCATTGTCATCATTTTCCAATGTACCTATGATCACATGAGGCACCCTCTTTCCCATCCTTACTGCAGTGGCGGCAAACTCGGGAACAGAACAGAAATCGTCATTGCAGAGCTGCATATAGGTTGAACCTTTTGCGTAGTCCATGGCTTTTAATGGTTGCAGGGCCACCATTACCAGGGGAACATCAATATTCCTGATGATCGTTCCGAAGGTGGCAGAGGTGGCATAGGTTACCATGTCACAAAAAATCAGATCCAGATTTGCACCCTTCAGTTTTGGTACCAGATCATAGGCACTCTCTGCATCATCGACCAGTCCAAAATCGATTACATTCACTTCATATTGTTGCAGCTTATCAATAAACACGGCCTGCTTGCGATGCATCTCTTCCAGAAGACCCTCAAATTGATCCCAGTATTTCCAGAATCCAACACCAAATACCCCAATATTGGCCTTCAATGGCTTTCTTCTCTCAATGATCTTATTCTCACTCATGGTTCGATATCTTATGTATTTAGATGAAGCGGACGAATTTTAGGGATCATAATCAGCAGTACCACAAATCCCAATGGATACATGATCCCCGACGCAATCCACATGGGCGTATATGAAAAACTCTCTACGATTTTACCAATGAATGGATTTACCACCAGAGCTGCAATTGCACCAGCTGTTCCTGAAAGCCCTACCATGGTAGATGTTGCATTTTTTCCAAATAACTCACTGGTAATTGTAATGTAGTTTGTAATCCAGAATCCATGTGCAAACATTAGAAGCGACATGAAAAAAATGGACATTCCAACAGTTGAAGCAGTAACTGTCAGAGGAGTAAGCATCGTTAACAACGCAGCCAGTCCCATAATTGATTTCCTGGCCCTGTTCTGTGAAACTCCAGATTTAATAAGGCGATCAGAGAGCCAGCCTCCAATCATATTTGATACCCCAAGGGCAAGGAAGGGTATCCAGAAAAGGTTTCCGATCACTTCAAATGATACACCCCTCTCATCACTTAAGTATTTGGGGATCCAGAACATAAAAAAGTAAAAAACCGGATCCAGAAGAAAGCGAATGCTAATAAGTCCCCACGCCTCTTTCTTTTGTAAAATTTTTCTGATGGGAACAGAGACCCTTTTTTTGCTGCCGGCCATACCCTCCTCATCAGATTTATCTGTCACAATAAGTGCCAGCTCCTCCTTTGTAATTAGCTTTGAATTTTGTGGCTTTCTGAAAAACAACAGCCAGATTAGCACCCAGATTCCTCCAAATATTCCTGTGACAACAAATGCCCCTCTCCATCCATAGAGTGAGATCAAGTGTACCGTCAGGGGTGGTGCAATAACAGCTCCAAGTGCGGAACCACCAATGGCGATTCCCATGGCCAGCGCTCTCTGTTTTTTGGGGAACCACTCAGTCACCCCTTTCGCAGCTCCCGGGAAGCACCCTCCCTCTCCAATTCCTAAAAAGAATCGTGCAATACCAAGTTGGGACACGTTTTGAACCGCCCCGTGCATCGCGTTGGCGATTGACCATAAACCCAGCGAAACAGCCAAGCCCCAGCGTGTGCCAAACTTATCAATGAGCCAACCACTGAGTGTGAACATCAAAGCATAACTGATCAGAAAACCTGTATTAATCCATCCATACTGGACATCTGTCATTGCGAACTCGGCCTTGATCTTGATGATTGCTATGGAGAGTACCTGCCTGTCCAAAAAGCTCAATGCGGTTGCTATAAACAGCAATCCTACAATGATCCATCTTAAGTTTTTAATTTTCATTGTAGCATTCATATTTTGAATTAATGCATGATGCTCTTCTCTTTTGCAAAAACCACCTTCACCGGCCCAAATAGTCCGGACTCTCTAAGGGGTATATTTGCCCAGGATCTTGCCTCCAATGTTTCATGTCCTCCAATGTTGGTTTGGCAGTACTGAATCTTATCCGGGTGTATGGCATCACCGATTAATCTGTTGCACCACGTATTTGCGATATCAATTGCCAGCCTATTTTCACCGGCTTTTACTACATCTGTAATTTCAATGCGGTAGGGAGCTTTCCATAGCGTACCGATATATTTTCCATTTACGGTTACATCTGCGAGCAACCAGAGTTTACCAAGGTCCAGGAATATTTTATTTTTTTTGCCGATTTCTTCTTCGGAGATAGTAAAACTGTTTTCGTAGTGAGTAATTCCAGAATAGTAGTTTATCCCCTGATTATCAAATTCTGAAAGTGAGTTAAGTTCAGTTGTTATCACAGAATCCGGAGCTCCCCACCCTTCAGCAAAGGAGATCTTCCATTCGCCGGTAATTTCAATTGGTTCCGGAATATTTTTCACGGAGAACTTCAAATTCCTGTTTCCCTTTGTTAACATTTCAAAATCACCGTTCTTAAAGGCAGTAAGAGCTATCATCTCTTCATCAATACTGTTTACGATATTTTCACCTGTAATGCTTTCTAAATGGTCCCTGTTTTCATCTGGAGAGAATACAACAAAAACAGATCCGTATGAATCAAGGTTCATTTCAAAAGAAATACCATCTTCTCTCTCTTCAAAGACAAGTTGTGGCCTTTTATCACCGTTATCAGCAAACCAAAGCTCGGGAGTTTTATTGTTTACCCTGAATGTTGCAACAAATGTAACCGGGTGATCCCCTTTGTTCCTGATAAAATAAATCTCTTCATGCTCTGTTCTCCGGTGTATATAATCCAATTCGGCACTTTCATCCGAACTATTGAATTGAAAATCAGGATTCACTCCACGTTCGGCCAACACCTCGTTTATGGTTTTTTCAAAAATAAATTTCCCCTTGCCGTAATTGTTTTCTTTAACGGTAGTGCCATTGATGTTACCCCAAAGTTTACCTGCCAGCTTCTGTATGGCCGCATCATTTTCCCGGTGCTGATACAATCCGGTTGATTTGATGGGTTCTGGACCAAGTACGGTTGCCCCTTTGGCTGCCAGTTCCTCTATCCTTTGCAGTGCAGCCAGTGTGATATCGTCCTGGTCGGGCAGAACTAAAACTTCGTAGCTCATGCCGTCCGGCAAAACAATTTTAAAATCTTTGACATCCATACGGGTAAGCATCACCTCCAGGTTGGTTACATCATAATCATATCCAAAATCAAGTGACCTGTTTGTGTGTTTGGGAAGAATAAAATTAGCACCCTTGTCCCCATAGTAATAGACCACATCTCCGACAAAAAGTCCCTGTTGTAAAAGGAAAGAAGTACGTGCCAGATAATCCAGCCATGGCTTCATTTGATTCCACCAAACCAGATTCACATTAAAGTGACTTCCGGCATGATAGACCCATCCAGGTTTGCCAGCTTCAGGCGGATTGTGTGCTGCCATGTGCCACACCACATGGTTCATTCCTTCGCAAAAAGCCCTGTCGGCCGAAGGCTTCAGATCCACAGGTCCATCCATCCAGTGACGAAAACCGGTAAAAGACTCCATGTGTACAGTTTTCCCACCGTAAATATGAGCGGCTGATGCTGTTTCCTTTACTACCCAGAGTCCATCCCAATGCTCACGCCATGGCCAAAATTCTCCTTGCATCTCATTGACTGAATTAAGAGCTCTTAAAGCTTCAACAGGTACAAGGTGAATGGGGGCTCCCGGACCGGCTGACTCAGCTTTTATTGCCATTCCTCGTTCTTTTGCGGTATTATTTGCAGTTATATAGAATCCGTCAACCAACAGGTCTCCCATGGTTTTTTGGTAGTCATACAAGAATCGAGCTGTAGTCTCCTCATCCTCTATTATATAACCATTCAATGCAGGAAGATATTTTATTAAATCGTAACTTCTGTAACTCTTGAATTGTTGAGGCAAATCGTAAGTCCAAAGAAGACCTTTTACCTCATAACTTGGAAGATATAGATTGTCAATTGGCGAATTGCTCAAATCGCCAAACTTACTTTCCAGTCGTTCTGTCATATAGTTAATAAAATTCTTTGTAGCTGCTGCACTCAGGTGGTCAGTAGCCAAACCGTCAGATGCTGGATTAGGGATTTTAAGCTTCTCTCCGGTATTGGACATTACATATCTGATAATTTCCCATTCTCCTGCAGGCACATCCCATTCTAATAGACCATCAGCGCTAAGATGATCGGAGATAATCTGAATCGAATTAACATCTTCAATAAGTACAGGAGTTTTTCCATTTGAAATCCAACTTCCTGCATCACCTTCATATTTGCCATCGTTCAGGTTTTTGGCTCTCCAGTTTCTTTCGCTTCCCAATTGAGAATTGAAACGTACTTCCATACCACCATCAGACCTGTTGTTGTAAGGACGATGAATTACATCTTCTCCTTCGTTATTATATACTTCAAACTCTGCTAACTGTACATAGTGAGATTTTTTGTTGTATCCATCGTAAATTTTCAACCTTACGAACTTAGCTTTCGTATCCTTTGGAAGAATGAATTTTTGCTGCTTAGTATTTGCTTGTAACTTTCCATTGTAAACAACTTTGAAACTTGCATCCTTGTCGTCAGTTTCACTAATATCAACTGAAAAGTTTTGTGTAAAAATGTTTTTACCACCGGCTATATCCTTATTGATATTTTCACAATTTGACAATACTATATGGTCCAACTCGTGAAGTTTATCATAGCCTAATTTATAAACAAACGAGTAAGCTTCCTGGCGCTTTTTAACCGGAATCGCCAAAACAGCAACTTCTTCCGAAATCACAGGCTTCCCATTTTTATCAAGTATTGCTGATTCAGGAAGTTCAGGATATTTAAGTTTAGTTTGCAGTTTCTTGGGGCCAGGCACTGTAATGCTGTTTTGATACAAGGCAAGAACAGCTTCGTCAGGTTCAACCCAGGAACCTCCCATATCCCAACTGCTACAAGCAGCAAGCTCCACACTCATTCCCAATTCATCAGCCTTTTCCACTATGAAGCTAAAATTATCGAGCCATTCATCGCTCATAAATTTTGGTCCGGCCGGTGGGAAAAATTCCTCTCTACCAATGATACCAATATCAAAAACCAATAATCCTCCAATTCCTTTTTCGGCATATTGCTCTAATTCTTCCTGAACAAAATCTTTGTTCAGATAGCCATTGAGTAAAATAAAATATACCGTTGGTTTTGCTTTATTGGGTGGGTTTTGAAATCCCTCGTATAAGGCTATTTTACTTTTTAATGCATCCCTATTTTGAGGATAGATGGATTTATTATTGCGGCATCCTGTCAGGCAAAAGATCAATAAAACAGCCAGTAGGATGAAAGGTTTTTGAAGCATGCTCATTCTTTATAAATATGATAAAATGATCTCCTGTTTGATACTTTATCCTTGACATCGCTTAACGCGTTAAGCTTTACGTGCAAGTTTACTGCTTTTTTCAGATATTAGCAACAGATATATTACAGATAATAACCAGGGGGTTCCAGAGAAGGGAATTCGGCCTCAATTATTAATATTGACCATAAACCGGTACTTATCTCCATGATATTTTGAGGTTTCAATTTCGCAGATCAGACCGCTTCCAATGAGCGTTACCCCTTTAAGGTTAAATATGGACTTTGCCTCTTTAACTTTAAAAACTTCCATCTCCTCTTCTGTCATGATGGAAGTAGTAAGGATCTGCTCTACTTTATTAATTTTCAGATGATAGTGATCCTCATATATCTTGAGAAAGGAGTCATATTCATCAAAGTTAATCTGATTAAAACCTTTGCAGATGTTCAGGGGTATATACCTTGTATCGTCCTTCATTACAATATCGTCGGATAATCTAAGTCGACGTATTTTGAAGATTGGACCATTCAGTTCATAGATATGTCCATTCAGGTCAAACGTTATATCCTCTTTGATAATCTCCTTTTCAAAGTACTGTACAGAGGGTACAAAACCCTCTTTGATCAGGTTCGAATCAAAGCCATTTCTAGTAGATACGAGGGAGCCCAGTGTACGCTCAACCGTATGGCTACCTTCAACATTTCGAACAAATGTCCCCCTGCCCTTAACCCTGACAGCAAATCCACGCATTTCAATCTCCTGCAGCACCTTTCTTGCAGTTGTGTTACTCACACCATAACGCCGAATGATCTCATTTTCAGAAGGAATTTGCATTCCCGGAACCAGCTCCCCTTTTTTTATCCGTGCAATAATCTGCAAGCTTATATAGAGATATTTTGGTAATGGACTTTCCATTTGAGTTCATTAAAGAGCTAGATTCCCCTACGAATATAAACATTATATTCTCCCCGATATCAGCTTAAAATTCGTGCCAGGCTTAATGCCAACAGTGTGAAGATCTGATCCCAACTGCTTCTGTCAATCTCGCTGTAATGCTTGTGTTCGCCTCCCGGTTTTCTCCTTATTCTAGTTCGTCTTGCTTTATTTCAAAATCTCCTACCGGTTCAAGAACAATGGCATCAATGAACAAATAACCGGGCACGCCGGGATTCGATGTTCCGCGGTAAACAGCCTTCAGGGAATGGTTGCCTTTTTCAAGGCTCTGCATGTTCCCAAGTTTAACATCAGTAACAAAGTGATGTTCTTTAAAGAGATCCCTGGCTTCGACCAAGCGTTGATCATCTAAATAAAAATCATACACTCCTGCATCTCCCCGGGGCCAGACACGCGCAAACACCAGGTAATTACCGCTTTCTGATATATCAAAGGGAATCCTTAGTTCTGCCCCTTCATGTGAAGGAGTGAAATGCACTCCTTTGCGATTGGTGTATGACATATCTTCGTGTATTACAGTATTTTCAGGCAGATTGTCCTCCAGAGTCTCATCCACCTGGATCAGTGTAAAGGGTGTCATCCGATCGGCTGCTGGAGGCATATTGAAAAATCTCTTTGGAATCCCTGTCTGGTACCAGTAAGCAACCGATGAATAGAAATCGGGCCGTCTGTCACTATAAGCTTCAGCCAGTGTATTATCTTCATAAAAGGTATTCCCCTTATGCTCAATTGAAAATCTCAGCGATTTCTCAAAAAAAACTGGATCAGTCACATGCCAGCGATAAGCAGTGATCCTGCTGCCGGTATTCATACCCTCCCAAATAGACACTCCGTAATTCGGTCGGTTAACAACCCTGAAAGCCCAGGCGTCGTTAAAGTAATCTTCTGTCCCCGTTCCATGAAGTGTGGGTACGGTATCGCCATCCACATAGAAGCGATCATCTCCTTCGCCAAACCAGCCGGGCTGACTGGCCCTCACCGACAGGACAGTGCCCACGTAATGCCCTCTGCCAGTAATATCTGCTATCAAATAATCCTCTCCTTGCTGTGGAGGGTTTTCCTGACGGTACTGGGCATGAAAATAGGGGACGTTTTCAGGAACCACTCTTTTTTCCCAATCCACATACCAGTAAAGTCCTGTGGTATCGTTTTCCGATTCATTGGTGACTGTGATCCGGGCTGATTCTCTGAAAGGCATATTCCAGTAGCAATTGTATGCCCGGCCAAAGGATGAAGTGGCCACACGGGAACTGTTGACATTGACCTGCAATCCGTGTCCTGCTGCGAAAAAATCACCCAGGGGAGCCTCCACTGCCGGTTCCTCACTCCCATCCCAGTAAATCCGTAAAACCACAGCTCGCGGAAATCCCCGTTCATAGCCAAAGGCTGTAAACCAGATATGAGTGATTCTGCCGGGACCTTCAAGTTCTGCAAGCACCCGTGACTGTCCCGGCTCAAACCTTCTTGCATCCGCATTACCGTTTTCCCACTCCCGGTCATAACTGGAAGCTCGTTGTGTGATGGCTCGTTCCGGGTACTCCATTGAGTCTTGCGGATAACCATTGTTATTTCCCGATTGAACACAACTTTTACATGCAACAATAAAGAAAAACAGATATATAGCAGATTTCATTTCCAAAGAGTTTTAATCTGGCAAAGAGAGTGGCAGATCCAGCCACGCCAGACCCACATGTCGTTTCATATGGCTTGTGCTTGTTCCTCCGGGGGAATCGTAAAACAGGGCCAAGCGTTGACCGATCTTTA
>PVMS01023056.1_pt1 | contig 15027 bp, 17 predicted proteins | sample 1853461 | NCBI WGS metagenome assembly PVMS01 (sample SAMN08582032, study PRJNA380276) | Marine sediment metagenome, whole genome shotgun sequencing project. | isolation source: ocean sediment barecode stripped | collected 2017 | reverse complement strand
TTTTTGCAACTTTTCTTCTAATTTTTTTACTTGCTCATCCTCAAAGAAGGGCCCTAATGAATAACATGACCTCGAAAGCGCAGTATCACTATCTGATTTAGTAATTTTTATCTTTCTTTTCGATGACAAGTCGATATCTTCACGCTGCACACCATCTTCGGGCTTTTCACTCAGCAGAGTGAGCGTTTGCAAACCTTGAGTTAACGTTTGAGGCGCCTCAGCTAGATTTTTTTCAGAAAACGCCATGCCCCAAATCACGTAACCTATATTTAGCGCGACTAGAAGAATAAATAATGAACGCATATTTATAAATTCTCCATTACAAACATCAAACCATCTAATACTAAATTTGGCTCATATTCAACCTTCAGAGCCAGCATAGATATAACGGTTTCCGCATCACCACCCGTTATAACTACACGATCAAAAGAATCGCAATGCGTCTGCATAGCACCTATTACATGCTGTATACCTCCCACTACAGCACTTAAACATCCCGTGTAAATTGCATCTTCCGTAGCATTTGAAAACACATTATAAGCTTCGCTAGACCCACTGCATTGAATATCTGTATCGACAGTTAATGCCTGCAACATGCTCACTAGACCTGGAAGTATCACGCCTCCATGATGCAAGCCTTTCTTATCCAACGCATCAATAGTAATTGCGGTGCCACAATCCACAATACATTTATTACCAATGAATTTTTCATTTGCCGCAATCAATACTGCCAATCTATCGGCACCTAGATTCACCGGAGCTTGATAATTAATTCGAACTCCAAAAGTTTGGGCCGCAGGAGCAAGAAAATAATAATCTTTTATCGAATATCTATTTAATAACCTTATTAACTGATCATTAAACATTGCATCAAACACTGAACAAACAATCACTTTGTTATTAAACTTATGCTCACGCAACAAGGACTCAATTACAGCAAGCTTATTTGCATCAATATATGACAAAGCACCATGTTCTTTAATCTGATGATTCTCAACAATTTGAAATTTACATCGACTGTTACCTAGATCTAATAACAAGTTCATATTTTAATCTCACTCACATGCGAACTATGCAGATGTAGCTCCTCCCCATTAACACTCATAATAATTTGACCCAACTCATCGATTCCATGGACAATTCCAATGTTGCATTTATTTTGATAGGTAAACTCAACTTGACGCTGCCGTAGCGCATCGTAACGAGACCACATCAAGGACAAACCAATAGAATTATTACTCTCAAGCCTAGCTAATGCTTTAGTCAACGAAACAATCATGTGCGCAGCAAACTCATTTCTGGTCATTTCCCAATCTGGCTTATGCGAGACAAGGTCTACCCAAGGATTGTCTAATTGCATATTATTTAATTTTGACATTGCAACATTCATTCCCACACCAATAATTAAATTGTGCTTTGATTGACATGCTTTTCGTTCAATTAATATCCCACCTAATTTTTTATTTTCAATACAGATATCATTCGGCCATTTAAGCCGAACCCCGACAAATCCCAGCTGCTCAAGTAGTTCTGCAATAGCAATTAACAACCACAAACCGAGTATCTCGTATTGCTTACTCCATTGCTTCAAAGGCCACAGTATCGACATATATAGATTCACTCCTGATGGAGACCACCATGAATGCCCAAAACGCCCTCGGCCTTGCGTCTGCTCCTCAGCAATGCAAATCACTATTTCATTTTTACCCGCAAACTCTTTCTGGGCCAGATAATCATTTGTCGACGTGATGCTAGAAAAGACTTCAACACTGCCAATATTATCCACCCTTAGATTAGTTAAATAATCTCGAATGACATAAGCACGTATAGGAGAAAGAATATTCTCATGCAAGACAGTTTGATTGTTTGGAGTAGTCAAAATAATAGGTTAATGTATGTTATTGTGTAAAATATCTTGCGAACCAATTAATATGGCTTAAACAATCAAAGTACTTTTAAATACATCCACAAGATCAGCGGCAATATTCAAGGCATAGAATGAAAAGCTAAAGTTTTCTAATTCGCTACAATTGTATACGTATTTATTTTCTTTCGTCATCACATGAACTATCTTCCTTACATCCATATGTTCAAATTTTCATTGAGGATCAGCTTGATACTTATCGCGCTGCCAATTCAATCTCAAGCAGAATTTTATGTTTATAAAGAGATTGATGGTACTAGCTGGATCACGGATAGGAAAATGCCTATTCAGCAGTACACCCTCATGGCCACCATCGGTAGGCCGACTGCTGTAGTTTCTTGCAAAAACATGACATATACTAAATTAGAAAACCGCGCAGCTACCTATATGCCAACCATACAAACCTACGCAGAAGCTTATCAAGTTGACCCAAAATTAGTTAAAGCAATTATCGCAGTTGAATCTTGTTTTGATCGGCGTGCAATATCCACCGTGGGAGCACAAGGTCTTATGCAGTTGATGCCCGCAACCGCTAAGCAACTACGTGTGCAAAATTCATTTAATGCCAATGATAATATTCGTGGCGGTACACGCTACTTCAGCCAGATGTTATCTCGATTCAATGACAACGCAGAACTGGCATTGGCTGCGTACAACGCAGGGCCACTTGCAGTAGAAAAGTATGGCGGCATCCCTCCTTATGCTGAAACTCAAAATTATGTAAAAAAAGTAATGAAAAGTTACACAAAATATTTAGCCAAAAGCCCTTAGTCGCTCAAAAACCCTACTCGTATTTAACATCATTATGGGTCATCCACCCGTCCCCATGATTATAATTTGGCTATGACGCGCCCAATGCAGTAAACACCTTTGTCACTCCATTCATATTAACCAAATATCGTTACATCATCATTTTTACTCAGCGACATACGTGGCGCCAAACCACCGTAATGCACAACTAGCAATGTTAATCCCTGCGGAACCTCGATAAGAAATTTTTTATGCCGCGAACCTTTACTATCATCGGCCATAATTCGTGTAACATGACCTGTCGTTGAAACCATGGCGCCGGAACACTATGCCTAAAATAATGCGCGAATACCTACCAGTTCAGCTTGAGCTGCTTCCTTTCTATTCTCAGATACAGGTGCACGCGACTGTTGAGAAAATGCGCTGGATATAAATTGGCTATAAAGCCATGCGCCACCAATAAAAAGCAGCAATTAAAGGGCAGTGGATTTTAATAAAATTTACCACTTATTAACTTCTTTATTAAAAATGGCGAAAGAAAAATTAATACTTCTTGTAGTGATCTATTCAATTTAATCAACCAAATTGTTTATTACCACGCAAAGATATCTTAGACTAAAAAAACATTAGCACTTATATATTAGCAATATGACTGACCAAACAGCAGAACTACCAAAAAATTTCATTCGCCAAATTATTGATCAAGATATCGCGGCTGGAAAAAATGATGGTAATGTAATCACTCGCTTTCCACCTGAACCAAACGGCTATCTACATATTGGTCACGCCAAATCAATTTGTTTGAATTTTGGCGTTGCTCGTGATTATGAAGGACATTGCAATCTTCGATTTGATGACACCAACCCCGAAAAAGAAAGCCAAGAATATATCGATGCCATTAAGCAAGATGTGAAATGGCTAGGTTTTGAGTGGTCTGAGCCTAAAAATGCATCGGACTATTTTGAACAGCTCTATCAATATGCCATCCAACTTATAGAATCAGACAAAGCTTATGTGTGCAGCTTAGGTGCTGAAGAAACTCGCAAATATCGCGGCAGTCTTACAGAGCCTGGCAAAGAAAGCCCATATCGTAATCGCTCTGTTAAAGAAAACCTTGAATTATTTACAGCTATGCGAGCGGGCAATTTCAAAGAAGGCGAACACGTTCTACGCGCAAAAATTGATATGGCGTCACCTAATATTAATATGCGAGATCCTATTTTATACCGCATTAAATATGCTACACACCCTAAGACCCAAGATAAGTGGTGCATTTATCCAATGTATGATTACACCCACTGCATTTCAGACGCCTTAGAGGGTGTTACACATTCCATATGTACACTTGAATTTGAGGATCATCGCCCTTTATATGATTGGATTCTTGATGCACTCAACACACCTTGCCATCCTCAACAAATAGAATTTGCAAGACTTTCCCTCGAATATACTGTCACCAGCAAGCGAAAATTAAATCTCTTAATCGAGAATAATTATGTAGAAGATTGGGATGACCCACGCATGCCTACCATTACTGGAATGCGCCGTCGCGGCATTACACCGGAGTCAATACGAAGTTTTTGTGACCGCATAGGTGTTACAAAAAAAGATGCTTTTATAGAGATGAGCGTTTTAGAGAATTGTGTCCGAGAAGATTTAGATCCACGCGCAAAAAGAATCATGTGCGTATTAGACCCATTGAAAGTTGTAATTGAAAACTACCCAAGCGACCAGCAAGAAGAATTCAGCGTCAACAACCATCCCAAAGACCTGAGCTTCGGAACACGCTCTATTCCCTTTTCTAATACTATATATATTGAACATAATGATTTTATGGAGAATCCGCCGAAAAAGTTCTTCCGCTTAGCGCCTGGCAAAGAAGTGCGCTTACGCAATGGTTACAACATTACCTGCACAGAGATCATAAAAAATGATGCTGGTGAAATAACCGAATTGCGCTGCAGTTACGACCCTGAAAGCAAAGGGACCTCAGGCACAAGAAAAAAAGTTAAAGGCATCATCCATTGGGTGTCTGCAAAACATGCCATTAATGTAGAAACGCGACTCTATGACCGGCTCTTTAATGTACCCGATCCTGCGGTTAATAATGAATTAGCTTCAACACTCAACCTTAATTCACTCAAAGTGTTTACAAACAGCAAAATTGAACCCAGTGCGAAAACACTTACCTTAAATGATCGCATTCAATTTGAACGACAAGGATATTTTTGCCTGGACAGCAAACACAGCAATAAAGAAAATCTTGTTTTCAATCGTATCGTTACACTGCGTGACAGTTGGGCAAAAATTGAAGCCCAGAACAAATAATATTCACAACGCAGGCTTTTGGGAAAAATTGAGCACCAGAACAAGCAAGAACTAGAACGTAGTCTTTTGAAGAAATTGAAAATCAATACAATTGATATAAATTCTTTGGGAAAGCTTATTACTATCAAAAGCCATCTTTAGATTCTAGCGTATTAAATAGCGCAACGATCTCTTGACTTATAAATTATCAGCACTCTGTGCATATGAGTGCTGATAAAATACCTGCCTTATATTTAGTTTTTTAAATTTATTCGACACATTTCTCTCTTTTGATTGCCTAAATAGTAGATAAACTTAAAATTTTATAATTTAATCATTACAGTGCATATAAACTGATAAGTGGTAATACCGTTAATCTATTTTCAATTGAATTACTAGATAAGTATAGGTAGAAATTAACATAGACTAGAAAAGGAACGTTCTTATGGTCGTCAAACAGGAAAGTTTACAAAGTTACTTTCACGATTGCGTACACAATGCTCTACATAAGCATAAGGTGCAAGCTGACGACCATACTATTATTTATCTTGCCAACCTATTAAATTCATTTGCTCGATCTGAAAACTTATTAGACAATCCAGAAGGAAAATCTCCTCACAAACCATTAGCCCTGTATTATTCCGAAGCATTGAAATCGGATACTACCTACGAACGAGATATGGCATTGCGTCGTTTAGGTGATGTGGCCTTATTTATTTGTGGCTTATTTTCTGACAGCTTAAGTAAAAAAGTAGTTGATGTAGATTATTACGTCGCGATGGGTGGCTCCGCATACAACCATCTTTCTGAGAGCAAAAACATACACTCAACGAACTCATCCCTTAATGAGGTGTTTCATGAACTCTCCAATAAATTTATCGATTTTGTCGATGTTTTATCCGAGTTGAAAGAAAATCAGTGCCAATCGAATAAAAATATTTTACGTACCTATGAGATTTGGTTGCGCACCCGAAGTAAACGAGCGAAAAAAATATTAATAGAGCATGGCATACACCCATCTATGCATGCCACAAGCATACGCAGTCAGTAGCTAGCTGTACACTTTAATGGAAAACTTACTCTCCACGATTCAGCAAAACCTTGAGTCGATCTATGAGATTTCTGTACCACAAAATATTCATGATTTCTTAATCACAGATAAACGACTCGCAGAAATACTAACAAACAAGTCTATAGAAGAGGACTCTCTAGAACAGTTGCTAGTTTCTGCATGTGATGACTGTTTAGATATTTCACTTTATTTAGACTGTGATCTTGTTAAACGAATAGGAAATAGTTACCCATCCCACCATTCAGACAAAAATGATTTGCATGATTTTTGGGTCGCCCTTGAAGGCGTAAGTCATTTTTTATATCTGGTATGGAATGCGACCTATGACCGCCCTGTATCGCGACTTGAGCTTGAGCTGCAAGCTGAAGTAGATAAGTTTGTCAGCACGACTGCCGTAATAGGATTAGAAAAAGATAAGGCTTTTATGCAAGAAATTTGGTCATTATTATTCTCACAACCCAAGTTCAAAGAAAAATTAGAAAAAGACAATTTGCAGCGTTACCAAAAAGCGAATGCTTATGCTTCACAATATTGTCTGAATTTAATGGGCATGAAAAATCAAACGACCAAATCCTTGCATAATGAGCTACGAAGATTTTATCGCTTAAATCAACACGCAAAGATATCGCGAATTGATAACCCAAAACAGCTCTATCAGCCCATCAATAATCCCCTGTCAATGATCTAATCATCGACAGGGATATTCATCACGCTAGCTTACAAATGTAGTTAGCTGCCCTTAAAAGTAGAGCTAAATTTCAACATGAATTGCATAGCTTGTTGGAGCTCAGGATCCTTCGCCATTTTCAGCAATCCGAACAGCCCTCCTTTCGCAGTAGCAGGCTGATCCGCCTTGGCTACCGCCACAGCCTCACACAGGTCTATGATCATATCTACCATATAGTCGCGCTCAAGCAAATCTAACAATTTACCTATGTTTTCATTTCGCGCTATGCGGTCTGCCATACACAACAATTCATTCATCGTCTCGCTTAAACGCCCAACAATGTCATCATTGATCGCATCCCCTGCGGCCCCAAGCACTCGCACAAGATTCACGACTCTTTCTAAATCACCGCTCTTAACCATATCACTAATCAAAGGAATGGCTTTGTCTATTTCACTACGGCTAACTTGATCGAGGAGCATAAGCCCATCACTCATAGTGGTGCCTAATCGACCTACAATGTCATCCGACATCGCATCCGCAGCACTTGCAAAAATTCGTTCTGCTTCTGTTTGCATTGATTCAACTTGACTCATGATATTGCCCTCTTATAGCAAGCCGCGTGCACTTGCCCAGTACATTTTATTGTAGGCCGTTTTAAACCAGTGAATCCCTTTGGTTGGAGCCTTTGGATCAGGTGGATTCTGGTAGTCAAACATTGCATAGGTAGCTTTACCCTCGCCCGCCTCAATAAAGCAAAATACTTTACCATCATAATCACGAACAGGTGTACCAATCTTAATTGTAGATGCAATATTTTCGGCTAATGTCTCAGCTTCATAGTGCGCGGTAGAGCCTGCTTTACTAATCGGCAAGTTGGTTGTATCACCAATGACAAAAGCATTTTCATGACCCTCTATATTAAGGCGCATACGATCTGTTGGGATAAAGCCTCCTGCACCTAGATCATTATCTTCAATTACTTGCATACCCTTATGAGATGGGACGGTCACTAACAAGTCATAGCTTTCTTCTGTACCCTCTTCGCTGATAACCTTATCTGCGGTAACCTCTTTCATATTAAAAAAAGTTTCGTAGGTGATGCCTAAACGATCAAATTCGGGTGCTGCCCACTTTGCCACCGGCTCTAAGCTATGCACACGGCCGATAGGATAAGTGTAGTGCAATTGGACTTTGTCCCAAATACCACGAGCTTTAAAATAATCGGCTAACATGAAAGTGATTTCCAAAGGAGCCATTGGGCACTTGTGTGGAACGCCGACCGCAATCATCACTTTACCGCCTTCGAATTTTTGCAACTCCTTGTACATGTTTACCGCATCCGCTTCAGTATAAAACTGTAAAGCATGCTCGGCTAAGCCTGGCGTGCCTTCTGCATGTGCACGTGAACCGGTAGCAACTACGATAATGTCATAATCATACTTCTTGCCACTTTCAGTAATAACATGGTTACCTGCAAGGTCAAACTTGGTCACTGGATCAACTCGAAATGTAATGCTTGATTCAAGCAAGCTTACTTGGTCGCGATACATTTCATCAGGAGACATTTTACCAACCGCTACGTAGAGCAATCCTGGCTGGTACATATGCTTATCTGATGCAGACAGCATTGTGATACTTGCCTTACCTGACTTTAATTCGCCACACAATCGCCTTGCTAAATTATTCGCTAGGATTGTGCCGCCCATTCCTCCACCAACAATTAGTACTTTCATAGTTACCTCGCTTTTCTTATTTACTATTCTTAATTTATTCTTGGATTATACAGAGCTTATTTGGTTTTTTTAACAATTACATGCCAAACACCCTCTTCCTCAAAACTGTCCAATACTTCGTGCCCAACTTTGTTAATCCATTCCGGTATGTCATTTGCAGAGCCTTTGTCAGTAGATAAAATTTCTAACTCATCTCCAATTTCAGCCATCTTCATTTGCCCGATGAGCTCCATCAACGGCCCAGGACAAAATGTATTTTTCGCATCAACTATTTTTCTTTCTGCCACGCCTTTCTCCTTGACTTAAAAATGCCACACTTGGCCTTCAGAGGCGTCACTTAAAAATGACGTCAGACCCATTGGCTCTGAAATAAAGCTCTCAAGGTCATCCTCACTGATTCCAAGAATATCCACTGCCATGGAACAAGGGGAAATTATTGCATCCCCGTACTCTACAGCTTGCTCAAATAATTCTTTAAATTCTGGGACATTTTTTTCTTCCAATAGCTTGCCCATTTCACCTTCAGCCGGTGCACTTCCCGTTGCACCTTTAACAAAAAACTTCAACGCATTCATAGACAAAAATACGGTTACATCATTACCACTTACTGCACCAACAGACGCCACCATTGCAGCCATTTGTAACTGCTCTCGATTACCCGATGTAACCATTACGCTTATTTTATCCGACGACATACAAACCTCACTAAAAATAGGGTTTTTTGAATTAAAATAGATTCAACCTACTAGATATTTTTGGAGGTGTGAATTTACAGGAACTAAACGGGCTCGGAAAGGGCTATATTCAGTTTATATTGGCTAAATCAAATATATAAATCCACCACGCAATTTCGCCAATTTAATTCGTGCTCTGAGCGGATCTAACAATAGTATGGATTAGCGGATTTATACATGCTCGACTAATCATGAGTTACCCAATACAAATATAATACTTGCTTTTAGGCTTTTGACGGTCTTTTTTCGAACCGTTTGCCACAGTAATAGCATACAACTTTAGATTTATTAGCAAATGGCAAATACACCAAAGGATGGCCCAATGCGCCACCCCCGCCATCACATGCTATTTCTTTATCTCCAGCATTGATATTGATGACCGGTGCTATAGGGGTAGTTTGTGAAGCCATTTGTTGTATGGAAAGTCTTGTCATACAGTTGAATTTACGAAGTATGCAGTAAAATCAACCTCGAGAAATAATCTTATCATTGCTATTGCCGTGTAATTCCTTGCTTTTTATGCTGTATTGATAATAATCTCCTTAGATCGCTATAAGTCGTTTATGTCGACGGCATACTTTTAATATAGACATCTTGCTTGCTATAGGGAATCTCAATCTCTAATTCCATGAACTTCTTATACACATTTGTATAAAGTTTATCCAACACCTGGCCACGCAATACAGGCATATCGACCCAGCAAAGCAATTCGAAATCTAGACTTGAGTTACCAAAATTACGGAATCGAACTCGAGGCTCAGGAATTTTACAAATCTGAGAATTATCCACTGCAACTTGCACTAGAACTTCGCGAACTTGATCGATATCACTACCATAGGCTACACCAACCTTCATGCGGATACGATGCTTTGTGCTCGGACCACCCGCTTCATTAGTAATCTTGGCGTTGCCTATCACAGAATTTGGCACGGTAATCTCTACATCATCCAGTGTTAGCAGCCGAGTGCTACGTATCCCTATATGTGTGACTTGTCCACGTTCACCAGTGTCTAACACTATAAAATCACCCAACTTGTAGGGCCCGTCCGCCAATATGAATACCCCTGCAAATAAATTAGCCAGCGTATCTTTAGCCGCAAAACTAAGTGCAAGCCCGATGATACCTGCCGAAGCCAACCATGCGGAAACATTAATATTCCATGCTAAAAATAAAAAATAAATTGCAGCCGCAATGACAATAATCACTGCCAAGTTACTAAACAGTGATAATGTGCTTATTTGTACTAGCTGACTCTTTCTTTTGCCTGCGCTTAATTGCTTAAGCAAAAATTTTGAGAATTTAATTGCAAATGAGGCCCAAACAAAAACTGTAATTGTTTTCAGAATAGAAACAACAATTAGCAACATATTGTCCGGCAATTGCAATACTCTTGCTGCTTGCGTCAAACCCACAACAATAAGGCTCAAAAGTAGTGGCTTTTCCAAAAGTTCAAGAAAACGATCATCACCTTTAAAGGATGTTTTTGCAGTGACTTTCTTTAGAAACCGAAGAATTACAAAATTAAAAATTAACGCAAAAGCGGTAAAAATTAGAACAATTCCCAGCGCTTTTAAATATGGATTCGGTCCAAAGAATGCGAGCCAGGAATTATACAGCGCGTGAATTTTTTCCATCAAATTTAAAACTTCTATATACAAATATTATAGCTTGGTGGGGTTAGGTGAATCACCGTAGACTTCCACTGGATCAAAGACTTTCTCATATTCCTTAAATTCCATTTCAATCGGCGCATCAGCTGGTGCATCACCAGTTTTAACCGCACGATAGAAACATGAACGATAGCCAACATGACAACTTGCATCACCTATTACATCAACTCTTAACCACACTGCATCTTGATCATCATCAATACGTAACTCAACAATCTTTTGAGTAAGACCACTAGTACCACCTTTGTGCCATAAACACTCACGACTGCGGCTCCAATAATGCGCCTCACCTGTCTCGATCGTTTTCTCTAACGCTTCTGCATTCATATAACCCAGCATTAGCAACTCACCAGAACTAGCATCTGTTGTTACTGCTGGAAGCAACCCATGCTCGTCAAATTTTGGTGCGAGCAACTTCCCTTCCTCAACCTCTTCCACGGATTCACGCGGACCAAACCATTTAAAATGTGCTGTCATAACAATTTAATACTTTCCCTAATACACTTGATACTAGATTTTACTGGATTATACAGATTCATCTAGTTAAACACGCCAATAGTGCTGAACAAAATTGCTAATTTTCCAAGCACCATTGATAAGTTTGCTGAATACCATCTCGAAGAGATATCTTTGCCTGCCACCCTAGTGAATTTAACTTTGCAGTATCCACTAGCTTTCCAGGTACACCATCAGGTTTGCGGGAATCACAATCAATATCTCCCACAAACCCTACAATTTCACCAACCAACATGGCTAACTCTTGTATAGAAATTTCTATCCCAACACCAATTAATTTTCAACTCAAGAATTCTACTCACCAAATTTTGGCTCTCACCAATTTCAACTGCAGACCCGATGTCGTCTCTCACGAGCATATCAGCACCCCCACCTTATAAGTGAGCTTATATTAATAATAGCTTTGCCTGCAGATAGAAACCCATATACTTCTGATGTATCACCAACCCTTTCATCTCTTTATATAACGGCACTAAATGCACATCTGGAACAGATAGACTCTTATGCGCATCTCTTTTGAGAGTTCGTTAAACCTCTTGCGCCTATTGTCAAACTTTCATCAAGATTGACAATGAAAGTATTAGGTAAATTAAGTTATGCAATGATGTTAAGTATTTATGCTCAGAAAATTTAGCGCCTTTAACAAGGTGCGCCCAATAATTCCAAGAACAATTGATCAATCACTGAAAAATCATCAGGGTTCAATCCCAGCATTGCGAAGTGTCCCATTAACGACGGAATAACTTTTATTTCACTATTGTTAATTAATTTTTGCTCAAACTTGCAATCACTCACAGGCACAAACATATCTTCCTCAAAAGCAATAACATAGGTTTTGGCTGTTATCTTTTTTAATGCAGCAGCTAAATCACCATTCGTGTGCACACTTGAATTTCCAGTTTTCCATTTTTTACCCTGAGCTAATAATGCATTTGGATCCATCGGTAGAAACCAACCCTCCCAAAAGCCCTTGAGCATAGCTTGCATGGACTCAAACCCTAAGCTCTTCCATTGTTCTTGCTTATAAAATTCTGTGCTAAGGCCCATTAAAGCGAACACATGCGCCAAACGTTTAAGGCCTGCTTCACAAGCATGTGGATCTGCATAATTTCCACCATTCCAGGCAGGATCAGATTTCAAGGCCTCACAAAATACATCCACATATAAGGCATCATGAGGAGTGCATTTCGCCGTACCCGCAATAGGTGCAGCACGCTTAACCATATCCGGATAACGTATCGCCCATTCATACGTTTGTTGCGCACCCATAGACCAGCCAGCAACCAATTGCAATTCTTGTATGCCAAATTGCTCTGTGAGTAAACGATGTTGTGCGACTACATCATCACCAATTGAGATATCAGGAAATTCTGACATCGATTGTGGTCCGTCAATATTGTGTGGAGACGTGGATAAACCGCCTCCGAGTTGATTCGGTAAAATAATGCAATATTTATTCGGATCTAATGCCTTGCCCCCACCAATATAATGCTCCATATTCTTGGATGTTCCAGAAAACATGACCGTGAACAAAATGGCATTATCTTTTGCTTCATTTAGCTCTCCATGAATAGCGTAGGCTAGTTTTGCATCCTTTAATGCTTGACCGGATTCAAGTTGGAAATTACCCAACTCAAAGAACTTATAAGGCCCATGTTGGTCTTGAGTATAGTATTCGTTGGTTAACATTTAATGATACTTGGCGCAAAAACCCAAGCTTACACTGAAACAGGCCGCCCATGACAAGATTTTCATACCTACTTATTGCTACTTTTGCTGCCTTAATCTCGTTGCTAAACACTAGCAGCTTTGCAAATTCCTCCAATACAAATATTTTCGAAGTTGCGCGTTTCTCTGCAATGGACCTCGATGGCTGGGAACGTAAAATCTTTGAAAACGAAACCAACTATTCATTAGTAGAAGAAAATCAAACTTATTACTTGCAGGCTCACAGCACTCAATCTGCATCTGCTTTATATAAGAAACTGAAAGTTGACTTGCATAACACACCCTATTTAAATTGGAGCTGGCGCGTAGACCAAGGTTTGCCGCCACTCAATGAAAAAGAAAAAAATGATGATGACTATGCAGCAAGAATTTATATCGTATTTAAAACCGGCTTTACACCATTGAGTGTGCGTGCATTGAATTATGTTTGGTCTAGCAATAACCTACAAGATTCGTCCTGGCCAAACGCTTTTACTAAAAAATCGATAATGATTCCGCTTAGAACCCAACAAGATGGTTTACACGTCTGGCAGCATGAAAAAGTGAATATTAAAGAAGATTTATTAAAACATTTTGAATCTATACCAAAACATATCGAAGGCATTGCTATCATGACGGATACTGATAATTCCGGCAATTCTGCGAGCGCTAGTTATGGCGATATCTATTTTTCTAAGGAGTAGGCCCTCAAAAGCATCTTAGGCAGCTATGCAGCACGACATCAAACCCTATACCGACTTATTTATTAATAATGTCCCGCTGATAGATGTGCGTGCGCCTATAGAATTTGAACGCGGGGCTTTCCCCACTTCGGTGAATCTACCAATAATGGACGATCAACAACACGAAGACGTGGGCACTTATTATACACAGCATGGCCAAAATACAGCGATAGAAAAAGGCCATGATCTCGTCAGTGGTAAAATACGAGAAACACGCATTGCCGCCTGGCTTGAATTTGCAAACCGAAATCCAAATGGGTCTTTATATTGTTTTCGCGGCGGATTACGTTCCAAGATTGCACAGCAATGGATGCATGAGTCTGGAATTGATTTTCCCATTGTAAAGGGAGGTTACAAAGCGATACGCTCGTTTCTAGTAGTGATCTTAGAAGACGCTGCAAATCAATGCGTATTCAAGCTAGTTGGTGGGAAAACCGGCAGTGGAAAAACGCAGTTAATTAATCATCTAAAGCATAGCGTTGATCTGGAAGGTGCCGCATACCATCGCGGCTCTAGCTTTGGTCGACATGCAAAACCACAAAACAGCCAAATTAATTTTGAAAATATAATAGCCATCGAATTTTTAAGACTACGACACCAGGAAGATCCAAGCATAGTCTTAGAAGATGAAGCGCGTACGATTGGGAAGGTCGGCATTCCAAAAACTCTGTTTGAAAAAATGCGCAGGTCACCGCTAGTAGTAATCGAAGACCCCTTTGAAATAAGATTAGAGCGTCTTATACAAGAATATGTTGTAGACATGCATGCGGAATTTGTAACGATCGACGCTATTTCGCATTGCTTCGAATCATTTTCAAATTATCTGCTTGATGGCATAAATAAAATTCAAAAAAGACTTGGTCCAGCTCGCTATGGTGGTATACGAGAAAAAATGCAACAAGCACTAGCACTGCAATCTAAAACTGGTGACATAAGCATGCATTACGATTGGCTTACTGCTGTACTAGAAAATTATTACGACCCCATGTACGAAGACCAATTAAACAAACGCAAAGACTCTATCTGTTTTCGCGGCAATCATGACGCTTGTTATGAATTTCTACAACAAAATATTCGCGCCAATTAACTTATCAAAATGCATGCATCTAGTTAACCACAAACTGATGAATAAAACGTTTATCAAACCATCCTTGCAGCTGCAAGCGTTAATGCTACGCCGGTTAATGTAGGAAGTTTTTG
>PVMS01085589.1_pt1 | contig 15029 bp, 18 predicted proteins | sample 1853461 | NCBI WGS metagenome assembly PVMS01 (sample SAMN08582032, study PRJNA380276) | Marine sediment metagenome, whole genome shotgun sequencing project. | isolation source: ocean sediment barecode stripped | collected 2017 | reverse complement strand
GGTTAGTTCTTGAATTAAATGCTCCATTTGTCACCCCGTCATGGCATTCGTAAACTCTGGAAATACTATCCCAAGTAATTGACCATAAGGTTGGTTATGAGTGGCTTATGGTTTGAAAATCCATTATAACGTTTGTGACGTCATAGAAGTAAAAAAGCTCTCAATGTTCCTGGAGGTAAAGCTTCGGTCTATTGACAAACGAGGCTTGAGGAACAACATTCACGAAAAGAAGTTTCGATATATCTACAGCGGAGATTTTTCATGCGAAATCAAAAATGGCAGACGGTTGGGGGATTAGGAATCCCTTTGATGTTTTTTCTGGTTATTTTCATCTCTCCACTGGAAGCGAATGAAAAATCTTTCCCCAATGGTGTTTCCCCGGAAAAAGCCGCAGACTATGTTCATGCAGTGATAGAAGCAGGCCGGACCATTTATTCTGAAGTAGTGGTCGAGAGGATGAATTTTACCATTGGCCTGAAAGCCACTGAATATTGGCAAAAGGAAAATACCTTGCCCCTGCCAGCCCAGTTTCTTTTGCTTTCATCGACTGCCGCCAGCAAAAAGGGCGTCGGTTTCAAGTATCGACTAATGAGTTTGTGGCCTATCAACGATAAAAATCGGCCTAGAAACCCTTATGAAAAATCTGGACTGGAAGAGATACTCAAAAATCCCAAGAAACCTTTTACAAGAATTATATCCAGAGGTGGACAATCTTATTTCGAAGCCATTTATCCAGATCGGGCCATTACCAAGGCATGTATCTCCTGCCACAATAGCCATCCAAAGAGTCCAAAAAAAGATTTTAAAAAGGGTGATGTCATGGGAGGAATCTACATCACTCTTCCTCTGGGAGAAAGCCAAAAGCTGAAGGGAGAGGAGAAATACTTAATTTCATCGGAGGTGGTTGCCGACTATATCCATTCGGTTCTGGAGTCTGACCGCCAGGTTTATTCTGAAATCGTTGTCAACCGCCTGCAAAATAAAAATATCGTTTTTGCTTCGGAAAACTGGTGGGAAGACAATACTCTTCCACTCCCAGCCCAGTTCTTGCTGAATACGTCAGATTTAATAAACTATAAAAACCTCGATCTCAACTTCAAACTAATCAGTTTGTGGCCGATTAAACCTCATAACGGTCCTGCCAACGAGTTTGAACGTACCGGATTGAATCATGTTAGCCGTAATCCTTTAAGTCCCTACGTTGGACGGGTGAAGATGGGAGGGAAACACTATTTTCGCGCAGTTTATCCTGACTTTGCCGTTGCCGAATCCTGTGTTTCCTGCCATAACTCGCACCCTACTAGTCCCAAACGGGATTTTAAACTTAACGATGTTATGGGAGGAATCGTTTTAAGCATTCCGCTTGAATGAAAACCAGTTCCAACACAAATTTTCTGTGGGCGTTGCCCACTCGCTCATTCGAAATAGGCGGCACCGCAATCGTCAAACTCTTTGATCTCCACTCGTTTGACCCGCACAGTTTCGTTGTTCAATTCACTGGCCAGTTGATCAAACACCCATTTGGCAATGTTTTCTGCTGATGGGTTTTTTTCATCGAAAGGCGGCACCTCGTTTATGTTTTGATAATCAATTTTACTCAATATGGTTGTTACTTTTTCCTTGAGCAGGATAAAGTCCACTCCCACTTCCATTGCATCCAATTCACTGGCTTGCACTGTTGCTATAGCCGTCCAGTTGTGGCCGTGTAAATTTTCAAACTTACCGTCATAACATCGCAGTTGATGGGCGGCGGAAAAGCCGGTCTTAACGATCACTTCGTACATAAAGGTACCTCAAAAATTGTTTTGGCCATGAGTGGTTCTTATGAATTCAGGGCGTTGTTTGGAGAGTAATATTTAGGGAACATATAAATATATGGATTAAGATTCGCAGACCGCGCGAATGCATTCCAAGGCGGTGTCCATCATGAATTGTATTTCGTCCGGGGAAATGATCAGTGGCGGAATGAAATAGACCACATTGCCCAAAGGTCGCATGAATACCCCGCGCTTCAAACCTTCAAGATATATTTGATAACCCAGACGTTGTTCAAATGGGAAACTTTTCTTAGTCGTTTTGTCCTGCACCAGTTCCACGGCCCCAATCATGCCTGTTTGTCGGTATTCTCCACACACTTTCAGATCGGAAAAATTTTCTCCGCAGGTTTGCATCAATTCGATTTTAGGCTTGAGCGTTTGGAGAAAGTTGTCCTCTGTCAGTAAGCGGAGCGATTCATTGGCACAAGCGCAGGCGAGGGGATTGGCGGAATAGCTATGGCTGTGAATAAAAAATTTAAGAGTTTTAAAATCATCATAAAAGGCCTGGTATATTTTTTCGTCCACCAGCGTTGCGGCAAGCGGCAAATAACCGGAGGTGATGCCTTTGGACAAACATAAAAAAGTCGGCTTCAGTCCATGGCTTGCGGAGACGAACAGGGACCCCGTGCGTCCAAAGCCGACAGCAACTTCATCGTAAATTGTGTGGATGTTAAACGCCTCACAGGCCTGCTGGAGTTTGTTCAAATACACCGGAGGGTACATCTTCATTCCAGCCGCGCCTTGAACCAGCGGCTCGACAATCACTGCAGCGATAGAATCCTGTTGCTCGTCAAGTGTGGTCTGCATGGGGGCAAAACATTCTGCATCACAAGAGTCAGGTGAAAGGCCGTAAGGACAACGATAGCAATCCGGCCCTTCGACCGCGATATTTTCCATAAGCGCATTTTCGAATTTGTCTCGAAACATATCTATGCCGCAAACGGAAAGCGCCCCCAGGGTTTCGCCATGATACGCGCCTTGGAGGTAAACCATTTTCTGCTTTTTTGCCTTACCAGTTTGTAACCAATATTGCAGGCTCATCTTGAGTGCTATCTCGACGGAGGTAGACCCATTATCGGAAAAAAATACTCGGGTTAAATTGGGTGATGTCAATTCTACCAACCGGGTCGCCAAATCGATCGCCGGTTGATGGGTGATGCCGGCAAACATCACATGCGCCACTTTGTGAAGCTGATCCTCAATCGCCGCGTTCAGGCGAGGGTGGTTGTGACCAAACAGATTGACCCACCAGGAGGAAATGACGTCGAGATATCTGTTTCCTTCACGGTCGAATATGAAAACTCCTTCGCCTTTTTCGATGATTAGGGGAGGGACCGTTTCGTGATCTTTCATCTGGGTGCAGGGGTGCCAGATATTATGAAAGTCCCGCACTAGATCTGGGTCTTTATTGATTTCCAGCATATTTTAAAGTCCTACGGGTGGTGAATAGTGACAGTTGTTTGAATCAAACAATTATGAAAATCTCTAATAATTGAATATTTTCTATCCCGGCAACATCCTTATTTCAGAAGTACTGCTCAAGGCCAAAACAATTTTTAGAGGTGCCCGAGTGTGTGGAGGGTGCGATCAAAAATGAGAGTAGTGTCTGAAAATAAAGCGGTGGACGTATAAGGGAGGATTACCGAAAAAAATTATAAATTTTAAATTCTAAAATCCACCCTTATTCATGATCGGTGGACCGCCGCCTTTTCGTTCCTTTTTCCTTGCGTCCCGCTTCACTTGTTCAGCTTCCAAGTCGCGTTTATTGAGTTTCGAGACCATAAAAATCATCAACGGGTAAGCGGGCAGGGACATGATAACCCAGGTTCCAAGGAACATACCGGATGGCGACATGGGGCTTGAATCCGCATCCGGGTCTACTGGTGTCAAGGTTGTGATCACAAGAAAAATCACCAGCCCGAAAAGCATCCCCATCAGGGAAGAAAGCGCAGTCTTGTGCACTATTTCGTTTGGGTACAAACCAGAAACCACCGGGAATTCAGTCACGTAGGCACCAATAATCCCGAGGGTCGACATAATAAATATAGCCGCCATAAGAAAGTCATTAGTCACTGCTACGGTTGCTACTAAAAGATAAGCAGGTGCACAAAGCCCCATTAAAAATGGATTTCTGAATAATCTCATTATGTTTTGAATTACCTGAGGAGGTGGTCCATTGTTAAATTCTAATGCAAGAATAGAAAAATGGCTCGGGCACAAGGGGTCGAACCTCGACTTTCAGGACCAGAACCTGACGTCCTACCATTAGACGATGCCCGAACACTGATTCCTATTTTCGGAAACTCATGATAGTTTTATATCCAATGGCTGTCAAGAACTTTACCCGGCATCCTGGGATAGCGTTCCCACCTTTAAATCGTTGTAAAAACAGTAGAATTGATATTTATGCGCGTAATTTCCGGAAAAGCTCGAGGAACAAAACTGGCCCCGCTGAAAGGCGCTCCACTGCGTCCGACCCTGGATCGGGTCAAGGAGTCCTTGTTTAACCGTATTGGTCCCTTGCTGGAAGGAGAAAATCTGCTCGATTTATTTGCTGGCTCTGGAAATATTGGCATCGAGGCCCTCAGTCGCCACGCGCAGCATGTGGTGTTTGTCGAAAATCATGTGCAGTCGCAGAAATTGATTGTTGCCAATCTGGAAAAATGCCGGTTTGATTTGGACGCGTCCAACAAGAAGCTTTGGGAATTAATGAAGACCGATGCCCTGAGCGCTCTGAAAACCTTGCAGTTAAAAGGCCAGCAATTCGATTGGATTTATATCGATCCTCCCTTTGATGCCGGGTTATACGATATTGTTCTGGAGTTTATCTCCAACGCAAATTTACTGAAAAGTGCAGGCCAGGTGGTGGTAGAGCGTCATAGTAAGTCCAGTCTCCAGGAAAAATATGGTAGACTGAAACTCAATTTCCAAAGACGCATGGGTGATTCAACTCTTTGTTATTTTTCCTTTTAATTTAAACAAGAGAGTTGTCTCGTGACGTAAAATATAGATGGTCTCAAATAGACTGATTAGGTCAAATAATGGATTTAAATAAAGAAAAAATAGTCGTTGCCATGAGTGGGGGCGTCGACAGCTCGGTCGCCGCGGCTCTCATGAAAGAACGGGGTTACGATGTGGTGGGCGTTTCACTGCAATTGTGGAATTACAGCTCCGATACCGACGACCGGTTTGGCACTTGCTGCTCATTAGACGATCTGGCGGATGCGCGCCGGGTAGCCGACCGAATAGGCATTCCCTTCTATATTTTTAACATGGAGAAGGAGTTCCGCCGCGATGTGGTGGATTATTTTGTCTCCGAGTATCTTGAGGCGCGAACGCCCATTCCCTGTACCTTGTGCAACCAGAAACTCAAGTTTGATGAGTTGATACAAAAAGCGGCGGGGTTTGGATTCGAGAAAGTGGCGACCGGACATTATGCTTCGATAGAGCAGGATAGCTCTGGCAGATATACCATTCGGCGAGGGCAGGACCGCAATAAAGATCAGAGTTATTTTCTTTTCAACCTGAGTCAGGAGCAGTTGTCGCGGCTGGATTTTCCTTTGGGGGATATGAATAAAAGCGAAGTGCGGCGGCTGGCGAAATCAATTGGTTTAACCGTTGCGGATAAAGCCGAGTCACACGAAATATGTTTTATCCCGGACAACGACTATGCCAAATTTATCGCCAAGCAGGTGAATGAAAAATATTTTAAGGAAGGTTCCATTGTCGATACATCGGGAAAAGAAGTGGGCCGTCATGGAGGATATCCAGCATTCACCATTGGTCAGCGCAAAGGGCTAAATCTGGGTGGTATGAAAGAACCGCATTACGTGAGCCACATCGACCCAGTGAAGAATGAAGTTACTGTGGGGCTTAAGGAAGATTTATTTAGCGGTGAGTTCACTGTGAACAAGGTCAACTGGTACGTGGGTTTTCCAGAGGATGGCTGCGCCGATATACAGATTCGTTATCGTCACAAGGCCGTGCCGGGAAGTATTACACGTCTGGAAGGTGATCGGGTTCACGTCGAATTCGATGTGCCGGAAAGTGCTGTCACTCCCGGTCAGTCAGCAGTATTTTATCGCGATGATTGTATTCTTGGTGGCGGATGGATCGAATAAAAGAGGCGGTCGAGGTAGCAATAGATGCCGCCCTTGCGGCGGGAAAGATTCAAACTGAACGTGCGGACCAAATTGGCAAGGTCCGTTATAAAGGCCACGCCTCCGACCCGGTCACCGAGATCGATCTGCTTTGTGAACAAGAGATCATTCGTCGAATCCGGGAGTCCTTTCCCGATCACGATATTTTGGCGGAGGAATCAGCTGAAACCTACTTCGGGAAAGGCGCCGATAGCAAGTGGGTCATTGATCCTCTGGACGGGACACTCAATTACTCCCATGGATACCCGTGTTATTGCGTTTCCATCGCTGTGGAATATAAAGGGGAAATTGTTGTCGGAGTTATTTATAATCCGTGTCTGGACGAATTGTTTGTTGCTGAAAAAGGAAAAGGTGCGACGATGAATTCCCAGCCAATTTCGGTTTCTCAAACAGAACAATTGCAATCGAGTTTGCTGGTGACCGGATTCGCTCCGCAACTGGAGGAGTCGTTGAATAAGAATCTGGAATATTTTGGCAAGTTCATGCATGCCTGCCAAGCGGTGAGGCGGCCAGGGTCTGCGGCGATGGATTTATGTTATACCGCGATGGGACGATTCGAGGGATTTTGGGAAATGAAATTGAAGCCCTGGGATGTCGCGGCGGGAACCCTAATCATGCAGGAAGCTGGAGGCAAGGTGACGAAGTTTGACGGCAGTCCGGTTTCCATTTACGATCAGGAGATATTGGCAACGAACGGGCTTGTCCATCAGCAGATGGTGGACGTATTTCTGTCTAACGGAAACCACTGAACATTTTTTATAAAAGGGCATCTCAAATATTTCAGACCTGTTACGAGCCATCGTTGATTTCAAAGAGTGCGGCGAGAGCAAACTCGGTAACATATCAATTATTAGAGGTCCTCAAAAACTATTTTTAATTCAATTAGGGGTAACCATGTCTTACGGTTGGGATGCATATTTAACGGAAATTGACGAAGATCCTATCTCGATTGTACTGGATTTAGATGCGGGATTGAATTTTCAGGATCTAAGACTGCCGTTTGTTTGTCAGGTGAACATTAACTTGCAAAAACCCGGTGACGATGGCCTGCATGACGGGGAGGAAAACTCTGATTTAAACGAATTTGAAGACGCCTTCGAAACCGTTGTGATTGAACTCAAGGGAAAATATGTAGGACGATGTACAGGCAAAGGCAAACGTGCCCTGTATGCCTATTTGCCTACAATGACCGATACCAAAGAAATTCTGGAAAAAGCACTTGCCTCTTGTGCAAAATATGACCCTGAATTGAACCTTACATTTAATTCCGATTGGTCCTATTACTTCGAGGGATTATTCCCCAATCCGGAAGAGTTGCGGGTCATTTTAAATGAGCAGGTGCTTCGCTCACTGGAAGAAGGTGGCGATCCATTGGATTCGCCACGGGAAATCGATCACTGGATTTATTTCCCCTCCGAAGAGACCATGGAAGTGTTTAAAAAAGGTGTCGTTAAGGATGGATTCACCGTACGCGCCGAAGGCAAAGAAGGCGGCGATCTTCCTTACGCGATTCATATTGCACGCGAAGACGCGGTGGACCGAGATAGTATTCACGATATGGTTCTGGATTTGTTCCGCAAAGCCGAGGACCTGGATGGCGATTACGATGGTTGGGAAACCTATATCGTCAACTGATATTGAGTTCCTGTGGTGGCGAAAGTGGCTTAAATATCTGTTTCAGAACGCGTTTAATCAGGTGCCAAAAGTGGTTGTTGCCAAATTATAATATTTGTTATATATTCTGATTGTTCAGTCAGAATGTGAAGGTTTAATTATCTTTTCGTCCTGACTTTGGGCTCAAACGCCTGCTTTCCTTCCCCTCAAGAAAAGCAGGCGTTTTTATTTGCCAATTTCAAACGCTTGCCAGTTTAATAAAACCTCCTTATGGACTCTCGATCCTTATATTATGGGTTGAATAGTTTTGCCGCCCTTATTGTTCTTCTGATAACTTGTGGTTGCTCGCCACGATCATTTTCCATAGAAGGGCCTTATACTCAGCAAAATCTGTCCGCCAGACAATTGAGCAATATTGCAGCACAATCCTGCGACCAAAAACCCAAAGGCCGAGCTGAAACCATTGTCCCTTTTACCACCGATGGTTGTTCCCTCGTGCCCGATGGTGTTTGGGGCGATGATGCCTGGCGCGAGTGTTGTGTGTTGCATGATGTTCAATATTGGTGCGGCGGCAGTTCTTTAGACAGGTTGCAGGCTGACCTGGACCTGCAACAATGTGTTGCTGAAAAAGGATATCCCATTTGGGGGAAAACCATGTACTTTGGAGTTCGAATGGGAGGACATCCAATTTGGCCAGTTCCATGGCGCTGGGGATATGGATGGGAGTGGTTCCGGAGTTATGAAGAAGGATGAAATTTATATTGAGGCTATTCTGGGAATAATTATTTTCCTGTGCCTGTCTGGTGTGGGTTTTTTAACAAATAGGTGTAGCCAGATAATCCTTCTTTGTACAGGCTGAAAAATTCATCCGCTTCGACCTGCGAAATACTTCCTTTCTTAATGCAAGTAGTCAAATATCCCGAAATACGGTCCGCCAGTTCCTTGGCACTAAACTGTACATAGTCCAGAACATCGGTGACATCTTCTCCTTCAATGATTTGTTCGTAATGCAAACTGCCATCTTCTTGGGTGGAGACGTGGAAGGTATTGGTGTCCCCAAATAAATTGTGCAGGTCACCCAGGATTTCCTGATAAGCCCCCAATAAAAAAATACCCAATTGGTAGGGCTCGTTGTCTTTAATTTCATGCAGTTGAATACTGCTTTCCGTGCCACGGTTAGTGCCGATGAAGGTATCGATACGACCGTCAGAATCGCAAGTGATGTCTTCAATCGTTGCATGCCGCGTCGGTTCTTCTTTCAGGCGCTGGATAGGCATGACCGGGAAGACCTGGTCGATGGCCCATGAGTCGGGTAAGGATTGAAAAATTGAAAAGTTACAAAAATATTTATCTGCCAGGTTTTTGCGGAGCGATTTCATATCGTCGGGCATGAACTTCAATCGGCCTGCAAGTTTTTCAACCTTACGGCTGATGCCCCAAAAGATTCTTTCCGCCAAGGCCCGATCTTTCAGCGAAATCAGACCCATGAGAAACAGGCTTTGTGCCTGTTCCTTCGAGTGCACCGCATCGTGCCAGGATTCGGTGAGGTTTTTATTGGAAGTGGTTTGCAGGACATCGTGAATTTCGTGAACGACTTCTGGAGCTTCGTCAGGAATAGCGATGTCGCCCGTCCACTCCGGGAAGGAGGTGACGCCTAATACGTTCACCACCAGAATGGAATGGTAGGCCGTCATGGCCCGTCCTGATTCGGAAATAATGTTCGGGTGCGGCAAGTTTTCCTGCTGGCAAATTTCCAACAGGTGGTATACCACATCGTTGGCATATTCCTGAACCGTGTAATTGGTGCTGGAATGATAGGTCGATCGCGATCCGTCATAATCCACGCCCAGTCCGCCGCCAACATCAATGTATTGGATATCGCATCCCATGGTGAGCAATTCGGCATAGAATCGACCGATTTCCTTGAGGCTGTTTTTTATTCGCCGGATATTGGTGATCTGGCTTCCGAGATGAAAATGAATCAGTTGAATGCGGTCGAGGATATTATTTTTCTTCGCGATATCCAGCGCATCCATCAGTTCCATTGGATTGAGGCCAAATTTGGAGTATTCCCCTGCAGAGGTGGCCCAACGACCTGACCCGGCACTCACCAATTTGATCCGCAGGCCTATGTTCGGCTCGACGTCGACTTCTCGTGCGACGCGGGCGATCAACTCCAGCTCGTCGAGTTTTTCCACGACGATGAATACCTTCTTGCCCAGCTTCTGACTCATGAGTGCCAGGCGGATGAAGGGTTCATCCTTATAACCATTACAAATCAGCAGGGCTTCCGGGTTATCCATGATCGCCAGGATAGCGTGCAACTCGGGTTTGGACCCAGCTTCGAGACCAATATTGTAGGGCTGTCCGAACTTGACGATTTCCTCCACTACCTGACGCTGTTGGTTGACCTTGATCGGATAAACACCATGATACGTGCCTTTATACTGATACTCATCTATCGAATTCTGAAAGGCATTTGTCAGTCGGGCGATACTGGAACGGAGGATATCTGAAAAGCGGATCAAAGCCGGTAAAGCATAACCCTTGGACTGGATATCATCCACCAGCAGTTTCAGGTCGATGCAATGCTCACTGCCTGGGTTTGACTGCACCACCACATGGCCTTTTTCGTTGATATCAAAATACCCGGCACCCCAGCCGTTGATGTTGTAATGCTCCCGAGATTCTTCAATGGTCCATTTCTGCATGCGATAGTTTTGTTATAGGTGGTGAAGTGAAAACTCTTCCTTGATTATGGAAGGACCATATTATGCCAGTAAATTTTAATTTAACCAGCAAATGGTAAATAATATATTAGCAACCTTGGAACTAAAGGGATTTTCCCGTTCAGGGCATTTATGTTATAAATTGTAGGTTCCCTTTGAAAATTGCCGGTGCGTTTGCCCGGCCAGTTTTTTGTTCCGCCCACATCATCCACGAACAGGAGAAATGATGAAGATCGAGAATGTCGATGTGCGTGACATTGCTAAAGAGTTTGGCACGCCAGTGTACGTATACAGCTTGCAGATATTACGCAAATTTATTACTGAAATCAAAGCTCTTTCGCCAGTGGTCCGCTATGCCATGAAAGCCTGCTCCAATGTGCGAATTCTACAGGAGATGCGAGATCAAGGTATTCATATCGATGCCGTCAGCGTCTACGAAGTGCAGAGAGCGTTGAAAGCCGGTTTCAAGCCGGAACATATCAGTTTCACCAGCGATGTGTTTTTTAATACAGATGATGTGAAATTCTGCCTGGAAAACCAAATCTTTACCAACTGCGGCACTTTGGGGATGGTGGAGGAATACGGCAAAGCGCAGAACCAGTTTGGTGGGTCCAATAAAATCTCCATCCGGATTAATCCAGGCGAAGGCCACGGTCATTCTAAGAAGACCAACACTGGCGGGCCGTACAGCAAGCATGGCATCTGGTTTCAAAATTTGGATGAAGTGCGCGCCATTGCAAAAAAATATAACCTGAGTATTTCAGGCGTGCATATGCATATTGGCTCCGGTGGGGATATGGAACACCTCAAGCGCATCACCGGCCGACTGGTCGATTTCGCCAAAGAATTTAAGGATTTAGAGACCATCAATTTTGGCGGAGGGTTACCTTATCAATACGATCCGACTTTGCCGCAGGAAGAAGTAGCGGGCTACAAAACGATTTTGGAAGAGCGAATGAAAACCCTGAATGAATATTTTGGTCGCGAGATCGAATGTGAAATCGAACCGGGTCGTCGCTTTGTCGCCGGATGTGGGTATCTGATAGGCGAGGTACGATCTTTCAATCACACCTTTGACGAAGATGGCAAGCGGCTGGATTATGTGCTGGGGAATATCGGCTTTTGCCACCTCATTCGACCGATGGCTTATGGGTCGTACCATCCCATGTGGATCGTTGGTGATAACTTAGGGGCCGAACGGGATATCATCATAGCAGGCCCCGTATGCGAGTCGGGAGATGTGTTGACGCAAAAAGATGATGAGCCGGTGCCGCGAAATCTGCCCATGCCGAATGTGGGGGATCTGATCGTGGTCGGTGGAGCAGGGGGTTATGGTTTTTCCATGTCATCCAACTACAACAGTCAACCGCTGATTCCTGAGGTGGTCGTTGATGGCGATCAATCTACGCTGACCCGCAGACGCCAGACGCTGGAAGATATTATGCGCGAAGAAATTTCCCGATAGAATAGAAAAAAATAATCCTTTTTTATTGATTAGTTAGGGACTATTTGTTTATTTTTTAGATGAGGCTTAAAATAGTAAGTCGACCTTCTGCGCCATTTGCACATCTGCCAGAGTGACGCCGCGAGCCGTGTGCGTCCAATAGCGCACGGTGATGCGTTTGTAATGGATGAAGATATCGGGGTGGTGATTGTTCGCTTCCGCCAACTCCGCCACCTGCCTGACAAAATCGATTCCTTCCATATATTTCGAAGCGTGTTTGACCCGCTCGATATAAGGCACGCCCTTCTCGCTGGTCCCGGTTTTCCATTCAGGAGCCAGTTCCTTTATTTTTTCCGCCAGCTCTTCTTCTATTAAAGATTTTTTCTCGACCATGATTTTCCTCTATTGATAAACGATTGGCCTTGGTCAAGCCTCGCTTAAGATTTTTTCCAGTTTTTTACGTAAGGTGATCTCGTGAACCTTATTGACAAAACTTTCCTTCCCGTTGATCCGCACCACCGGGATTCTTTCTTTGTATAGCTCGAATAAGCCAGCATCGGTTTCAATGTCAGTGACTTGTAGAGTTACCGGGAAATCACCAATCACTTCTTCGATAATTTTTTTGGCTTCATCGCATAGGCAACAATCGGATTTCGATAAAATTTCAATGGTGATTGTTTGTGACATGGAGCCCTACATCGAGTGAGTCATGGTGGTGACCTTGCCCCAAATGATCAGCGCGGCAAATACCACAATAGTCAATATCATTAATGCCATCGCAATGGGGCGTTTTCGCCAGCGGCGTTCGTCACTTTGATCGACGAAAGGCACTGAGGCGAGAAATAATATGATCAATGGCGGTACGATGATTAACGAAGGCACCCATAAATTTTCAAGGGCATAGATCCAGACAAACTGCCACGGCGGTTTAGTGACTTCCAATCCCAGGACTGGCTGGTTGCCCAGCGGCGGTGCAATCACCAGCGCCAACAGGCAGATCAATGCGAATACACCTGCTCCGGCACGTTGCAGATAGGCCATATGGTCGGTGAATTTGATGACTTTGCCGCCTTCCGGTTTGTCTGGCAGGGGTGAAAGCTTGTGGTACTTGATATAAAAGAGATGCAGTCCGATCATCAGAACCGTGATGATGGGAAGCAGGGAAATATGCGCCATATAGATTCGATTCAGGAGCGGAACGCCTGGAGCGAACTTTTCTGTCATGGGCAGGCCGAAGATTCCAATTTTCTCAGCTACCCAGGAAAAATGCGCCAGGGCTTCATAGGCTTCCTGATCCCATTTGATGACGGTGCCGGTGAACATCAGAGTGACGATCATCACCATCAGACCGATACCAATGAGCCAGTTGACTTCTCTGGGATTTTTGTAAGATGCGGTGAAAAATACGCGAATAACATGCAAGGTCACGGTGACGGTCAACACCTCTGCTGCCCAGAAATGGATGCCGCGCAAAAACCAACCGAGGTACACCTGATCGGTCAGATAATGCAAACTGTTATTGGCGCGTTCCGGGTCGGGGATATAAAACTGGGCGATGACGATGCCGCTGATAGCCAACACGACAAAGGCGGAAAGGGTCATCCCGCCGAGAGAGTATTTGATTGAGGTGGCGTGCTCCTCTATATCGTATTCGAGCAGTTGCAGGCCAAGCCGTTTTTTGAGAGTGTCGCAAAAGCCCTTAAGCATGAGGGCCTCCAGAGTTTTAGATTAGAAGTTTATTCGCCGGGTTTTTTGAAAACTAATATGCCATATACCAGTCCAGACAAAAGGGTGATGGCAACGGCCACGTAATAACCTTTTTGTGGGGGGGACACCAATTCGTGATGCGCCAGCTCCACGGTTTTCTGCTGTTCCATGTGGGCACTGTGATCCATACCCTCCATCATGGGCATCCCTGCATCTATAGGATCGTCATCCATGTCCAGAGAGGATCGGGATAGAGAGGATCCAAAAGGATCGTCCAACTCTGAAAGAGGTATTTCGTCTTGCTCGACAGCGTATATAGAACTATCCACAGGTGACTGTTCCATAGCATGATCATCATGTTTCTCTCCGCTGTGCGCCAATAGCGTGCCAGGGAGCAGGAGCAACAGCAGACTCAATACGATCAGAATGGATCTTGCAGAATTCATTATCAGCTTCCTAAAATTAATTGTGCGAAGGCTTCAATGGTCTCGTCGTTGGCCCAATCTCTTGGGCCGATGGCCTTGTGTATGATTAATCCTTCTCGATTGACGATGAAGGTTTCGGGGACGCCAGTGGTTTTATATTTTTGTTTTGCGATCTCGTTGTCAGGGTCCAGGAGAACCGGGAAAGTCAGATTATATTTCTTCATAAAAGGGTCGATCAGACTTTGGTCCTTGTCCACACTGATGGTCAGCATCTCGAAACCATGATCTTTGAATCGTTGGTAGAGTTTTTCCATAGACGGCATTTCGACTTTACAGGTGCCGCACCAGGTGGCCCAGAAGTTGATGAAAACCACTTTTCCACGATAATCCAAAAGGTTAACTTTTCCTCCGGCAAGAGAGGGGAGTTCAAAGCTGGGAGCGAGAAATGCTTCTTCGGGATATTCCGTCTCGTAAGGTTCCAGTTCCACTTTGTTGAGAGCGTTGATAAAAATAACTACCATCGCCATGACTAACAGAGTGTATGGAACAAAAGTTGAAATGGGTTGGGGTCTTGCGAGTGTTTTTTCCATGGTTGTGTTCAAGTACGACCTGCTTTCTTTATATAGGGCTTCCAAAACTTTTTATCGATGAGGGCTATGATCTCATCGATTGTTTTTCCTTGTTTATACATTTTGTGGGCAAAAATGGCTTCGTTGATGCAAGTTTCGCATTTGGCCCCATGCCTGCTGGTAAAACACGTGAGCAGGTTTTTGTGATCGTGGTCTTTTTTGCAATGACAATAACAAAATTGGCCATCGAGAACTTTTGGGATCTCCATTGCCGCCCGATAGGCCTGCGCTACTTTGCCGGTGAAAAGGGCAGGGGATAGAACAGGTCGGGTTTCGATCAATATTCCTGTCGCCTCAGCCACAGGATTGCTGGCTTCTGGATCGGGTTTGGTTGCCATCAAAATTGCCAAGGCAACAAAAATCACCCCCAGAACGCCAAAAAAGGGAACGAGTTGTGACTTTCGGCCCTTTGAGGACTTTTTCTTTTTATTAGTCTTGCCCATTAAAATACCAAGGTTTAAGTAAATATAACATTATCTTGTTGATTATAGAGATTGGCCGTAG
>PVMS01072426.1_pt1 | contig 15031 bp, 9 predicted proteins | sample 1853461 | NCBI WGS metagenome assembly PVMS01 (sample SAMN08582032, study PRJNA380276) | Marine sediment metagenome, whole genome shotgun sequencing project. | isolation source: ocean sediment barecode stripped | collected 2017 | reverse complement strand
CCTCTATACCTCCTTTGGGCATGGGAAGCCTGCAAGGTCCCTGGGCGCAGTTTTTACAGCAAATTCCCTGGAGTCCAATGTTGCAGGGTTTCATGCTCTGGGCCCGATCAAAGATGGTTTCGATCTCCAACTCCCTGGACCTTTCAATCATCGTTGCGGTGGCAGGATCAACAGTGAGATCCTTTGCCTTAACGGCTTTTTTTTCTTTTTTTGCCCCTGCAGCCGCCTTTTTTTTGACTTCTTCGGTCGTCATAATAAGGTTCCTCCTCCTATTTTCTGTTCGGGATTCTTTATTAAACCCGTTTGTGTATGCGGTTTAGATTATTGATGAGTTTATCTACCATGTCTATTTGATCGACAGCGGGGGTCTTTGGCACCTCTACTCCTCCGGCGGCCTTCCTCTCCGCTTCCAGTTTCTCCCTTTCAAGCGCCCGTTTCTGCCTAAGGACTTGTAACTCCTCATTCTCTTTTGATTTTGCCGCTGCGGCCGTTGCTTTTGCCTCCTCTTTTTCCTTCTCGGCGGCTTTTGCTTCTTCCTCCGTTGCAGCTTTGGCCTTTGCTTCTTCCTCAGCCTTGTCCTTTTCTTCCTTTGCCGCTGCTTCAGCTTCGGCCTTCGCCTTGTCCTCTTCTTCCTTAACCACTGCTTCAGCAGAGGCCGCCTTCGGCTTTAATTCCACGACCTTTTCTTTCGGTTTCTTAGCCGCAGCCTTCTCCTCGGCCTTTTCTTCCTTCTTCTCCGGCTCTGGAGCCGCAGCCTTCGGGGCTTCTTTCGCTTTCGATTCGGTCGGCTTCGCTTCAGCTGCCGGCTCGCCGAAATCGAGATTCGGCTTCGGTGACAAGGCAAGCAGGTCTGCCTCCTGGGCGTCCAACTTTTTGGAAATCCCGGTCACATCTGTCGCCACTCCACCGTTCGACAAGCGCTCAATGAAAGATCTAACCATCCTGACACTTTCGGGATGTCTTAGAATAATGACATCGGATCCGGCCAAGAGGTAGCTCACCGCAGCGACCGATTCCATCAAAATACCACGTCTTTCAGGGTCACCGAGAGTTGGGGCCTCATCGATCGATTGACCCGCTTCCTTGGATTTCCATATCTCATTGCCGATGTTCGAAACGATCGGAATTTGCAGTTTATCATCTTCCTGTGTCAGGGCCGCCATTCGTATCCTTTCCATGACGGAATAAGAGTATTCGAGGCCATATCCCAGTCCTCCGGTGGTGGGATCGATGATAATCTTCTCGCTCTTGACACCCAGATTTCCCAACAATATATTGAGCTGTTTGGCCAAATTGACATCAATGGGGGAGGATGCGATGATGGTATGGTTGTAACCAAGGGCGCTGGCGCCTACCCCTTTATGGTTTGCCTCCTCAACAGGACCTAAAGAAACATTCTTACCTTCACACAATTCCGAGATCTTTTTCAGGACCTCCTCATCCTTCTGGTTATTTGCCGTGCCCCATACAAAGAGAGGGACATCCACGGCATCCGAGACTTTTTTGGCCACCTCTGCGGCCTCATCAGGCTGCCGGTCCATGCCATTGGGATCGGTACTCTTCAGCTGGAGCACGATGATATCGGCCCCATATTCATCCACACACCTCTTTGCCCAAGCTTCAGGTGATGATATGACGTCCTTGAATGGCTCGACGGCTGCCGCCGGCCATTCCTCTGAAGGATCATAATCCCACACCTCCATGGCTATCTTTGGGGGGTTTGGCATGTTTCCTTCAAAAGCATGAAAAGGGTATGCATCAGATCCGCCTAATGTAACGGTACCACCACCCATCCCCACGGTTGTTTCTCCTATCTTTCCAGAATAGGGTTGTTTAGGAATCTCAAAGCCCAATTTCATTACCTCCTTATTGGAATATGATTTTATCGCCCTTTGTTTTGATCACTTTCAGGGTTATTTTGATTAAGTTATTTTTAACTATGTGAAAAATTTAGCAAAATAAATCAAAAAAATGGCCTCTTTTCAGAGGCGATTAAAACATAGTTTAGCATGAATTTGTTGTCAAGTAAAATTTAGCAATAATATGAAGTGGTTTCCTATTATTTCAAATACAATATATAGAGTTTTTTACACTAATAAATACAATATATAGCACTATTGTTCTATAATTTTACCGAAGATTTCAAAAGCGGCTTTGAGAGCTTTACTTCCCTCATCTAGCTCGATTGTGGGTCTTCCACTGAGGTCAAAATCGTGCACTTGAACATCTTCCGGGATGATCCCGATCAGGTCTAATGGGTACTCATGGACCATTTTTTCAATGGTTTCCTTGAAACCCTCTTTCACCTGATTCACAACAAAGGCCTTACGGGTTATTTGCAACCCCAATTCTTCAGTCAATTCAAGAATTCGAACTGCTGAATGAATTCCCCTTCTGCTGGCATCGGAAACAAGGAGAAGGAGATCTATATTATTGGTTGTGAGTCGACTGATGTGTTCCATACCCGCTTCATTGTCTATGACCATATAGGCGTAGTTATTGATCAACCTGTCTAGATATTGGGTAAGCAAGGTATTGGCCGCACAGTAACAGCCTGCCCCTTCCGGTCTTCCCATGACGACCAGGTCAAAATTCTTTGTCTCTACGACCGATTGCTCAAGCTTCATCTTCATGAAGACATCTTTTGTCATGCCGGTTGCCACACCCTTCTTCATTTCCTCTCTTGCATCCCCGAGGGTTTCTTCCACATCCAGTCCAAGGACCTCGTTTAAATTGGCATTTGAATCGGCATCGACCGCCAAAATAGGCGTTTTGCCTGTTTTCACGAGATATTTAATCAATAAACCGGCCAGTGTGGTCTTACCTGTACCTCCCTTGCCGGCCATCCCAATAGAATAAGTCATTCTTCTCTCCTTTTTTATCTATTTGTAGCTTTATTAATTACCTTAAAACTTCAGCCCCGTCAAAAAATCGATCACAAAATTAGTACCTATTACCTAAAACTATCCAGAAATTTTAGTTGATATTCAGACAAAACTCTTCTAAACTTCAATCACTTTAAAATTATGAACCAACATAAAAGATGATGTCAAAAAAAAAAGACATATGGAATCAGATCACCAGAAATTTAGAGTCGAAACTCCCGGATCCGGATTTTAAAACATGGTTTTCTCGGACAACTCTTCAAAAACTGGAACCAGGCCAAGCCGTTATCGGGGTCCCAAATAAATATGTTTCAAATTGGTTGCAGGAAAAATATCTGCCGGAAATAACAAAATCTTTTAAAAAAATTCTAAAACAAGAACCTGATATTTGTTTCTCACATCAAAAACCCCCCATAAAAAAGCGATCTCCGTCAGCGACCCCAATCGAAAAACGTGATCCGACCTTAAAACACTTTTTAGATCCATCGATGACGTTTCATCGTTTCATCATGGGAAAAGGCAATAGATTTGCGCGAACATCCTCCATGGAGGTGTCCAAAGGCACCAACAATGACTATAATCCCTTATATATCTATTGTCATTTGGGATTGGGTAAGACCCACCTTCTTCATGCAATCGGAAATTATATCATCAGTAACGACCCGTCCCCTCGAATAAGATATCTCACCTCGGATACTTTCACAGCAGATTTTTCCATTTCTTCAAAGAATAAAAAACTGCATGAATTTAGAGAAAAATACTGCAGCCTTGATGTCTTATTGTTTGATGATGTTCATTTACTGGATAATAGGAAAAGAACACAAGAGGAATTTCCATCAATTTTTAATGCCCTTCATGGGGCGAAAAAACGGGTTGTGTTGGCGGGGCAAAGACCACCGACCCATTTAAAAAATTTAAATTCTCAGTTAAAGTCGAGATTGGGGAGTGGTCTTATTACCGAAATTCAAGTGCCGGATCAAGAGACAAAGATCAATATTATTAAAAAGACAACAAAAGAGCAGGGCATCAATATTCCAGAGGATGTTGTTTTCTTCCTTGCAAACACAAATAATGACATTAAATCTTTAATGAAAAACATTATTAAAATAGGGACTTACGCGTCTCTAAATCAACGCACCATCAACATTTCAACCGTGAAGTCCTTTATGAAAGGTAAAAACAAGTTTGAAATAGACATTGATGATATAAAAACAATCCTTGCTGAATATTTTAATATCTCCGTGATGGATCTTGTATCAAATAAAAAGAGGCGGTCCTATTCCTATCCGAGACAACTGGCCATGTATCTGGCCAGAAAGTATACCCGTTTATCATTCAAAGAGATGGGCACCTCTTTTGGGAATAAAGACCATTCAACCGTTATTTATGCCGTACAACGGATAGAAAAATGTAAAGAACAGAAAAACGTTCGGGATGATCTTATGAAAATTGAAAATTTGCTTGGCTAAAAGGCGCTCGAAATTACATGAAGACAATCAAATCTTTTAGACTTGAGGTTTAATATAACGGTGTAAGGTATAGGGTGTACGGGAGGGTTCTTTTTTTTTAAAAACCGTACACCGTATACCTTTTAGTTATTTATCTATTCACTTTTTTTAAACAACTATTCAATAAAAGGGGCTTTCATTCTATTCTTTTCTGATCATTTTGTTTCGCTGACCCGTATCAGGTGTAGAAGCCTGTTCTTTTTAGTTAAAAGAAGCCATTTTTTCTTAGAAAGTAATTTATTTTTTTCATCCTATTTTTGATAAGTTAAAACACTATTCAACAAACAAACAGAGAGCTATGATTATTATATATAGGAGGATATAATGGAAATAAAAATAGATAGGAATGAATTGTTCAGTTACATTTAGAGGGTTCAAAGTATCATCGAAAAGAGAAGTAACATGCCCATTCTTTCAACGATCCTCTTATCATCCGAAGGGACATATACTAATATTTCAGCGACCGATTTAGAAATTAGTTATCAACAAAAAATTTCAGCTGAAGTCATCAAGCCCGGCAGTGTAACGATTTCAGGAAGAAAACTTTTTGAAATTTTGAAGGAAAGTAAGAGCTCAAAAATTTACATCAAGGAAAAGGAGAATAACTGGGTTCATATTTCAGATGATATAGCGAAGTATAACCTGGCATGTCTTCCTTCAGAAGAATACCCCGTATTTGTTGAACCGGAGGATGTTGTTACAGTAGAATTTGATGAAAAGATCCTCCAGGAAATGATCAACAAGACCATCTATTCGATAACACTGGACGAGGCTGGATTTAAACTCTCAGGGGTCTTTACTGAAAGGGTGGATCACAAAGGCAAGACTTTATTAAGAATGGTATCCACAGATGGGCACCGACTATCCATGATTGATAAGGAGATCAAAAATATCGAGGCATTGAAAATAGACAGTGGCGTCATGATTCCAAAGAAAGGGTTGTCCGAATTGAATAAACTGGCATCGGAAGGCGGGTCGATTCAATTGGGATTCAAGCAGAATAACTGTGTCGCCAAGAAGAAAAATACCCTCGTTGTCATACGTCTTTTGGAGAGTAAATTTCCAGATTATCATGCCGTTATTCCTAAAAAAGCGAAATGTTATGTTGATATAGATAGAACTGTTCTTTTGGATGGAATGAAAAAAATGACAATTTTGAGTAATGAAAGTTACAGAGGGGTGAAGATAACCCTGGAGAAGAATAATATGGAATTGATATCCATCAATCCGGATTTGGGAGATGCCCAGGAAAACCTGGAAGTGGTGTTCAAGGAAGAACGTCTAGAGGCGGGATTCAATACCAGATATTTTATAGATATTCTTCAGTCCATGGAAAGTGAACTGGTGACACTGGGTTTTACAGATAATTCTAGCCCCTGTCTCATCACAGGAAAAGATGATCAGGGATTTTTAGGACTCATCATGCCAATGAGGCTATAGGGTGAATATGACAAAATCAAATTACGGTGCAGCGGACATTAAGGTCCTGGAAGGTCTATCGGCCGTTAGAAAACGGCCGGCCATGTATATTGGGAATACCAGTTTTGAGGGCTTACATCATCTGGTCTATGAAGTGGTGGATAACAGTATTGATGAGGCCATGGTCGGTTTTTGTGACCATATCGATATTCAGATATTGGCCGATGACAGTGTCATCATTGTAGATAACGGCAGAGGAATCCCTGTGGGTATGCACAAAACTGAAAAAATACCCGCATTGGAAGTTGTTATGACCAAACTTCATTCAGGCGGTAAATTTGATAACAAGAGTTACAAAGTATCGGGAGGTCTACATGGTGTCGGCGTGTCTGTGGTGAATGCACTCTCAGAATTTCTGGAAGTGGAAGTGTATCTGGATGAAAAGATCTATTTTCAGCGTTTTGAAAGGGGTGAGAAAAAGACCGACTTAGAGAAAAAAGGGAAGACCAAAAAGGGGGGGACCAAGATTCATTTTAAGCCCGATCCTGAGATATTCGAAAATACTCATTTTGATTTTGACACCCTTACCAAAAGGATGAGGGAACTTGCTTTTTTGACAAAAGGCGTAAAAATAAAGATCTCTGATGAGCGCTCCGGAAAGATGAAAGAGTTTCTTTATGAGGGTGGCATAAAGTCCTTCGTGGAATATCTCAATAAGAATCGAGAGGTACTGCATAAGAAACCTATTTTTATGACCGGAGAAAGAAACCATGTTCTCATGGACATTGCCTTGCAATGGAACAACTCCTACAAAGAGCATATCTTTACCTTTGCGAACAACATAAACACCCGTGAAGGGGGAAGTCATCTCATCGGATTCAAGTCAGCCCTGACGAGAAGCATCAATCAATATCTACAGAATTCACCCCTCTCCAAAAATTTCAAAGAAAAGTTGAGCGGAGATGATGTGAGGGAAGGTCTGACAGCCGTCATAAGTGTCAAATTACCGGATCCTCAATTCGAAGGCCAAACCAAAACTAAACTGGGAAACAGTGAAGTAAAGGGTTTGGTTGAGAACATCGTGAATGAAGGACTCAGTAGTTTTTTTGAGGAGAATCCCCGGATCATCAAATCGGTCCTTTCCAAAGTGATCGATGCAGCCAGGGCAAGAGAAGCGGCTAGAAAAGCGAGGGATCTGGCTCGTCGCAAGGGCGTCTTATCAGACCACTCTTTACCGGGAAAGCTGGCTGACTGTCAGGAGACGGATCCGAGTGAGAGTGAGATATTTATGGTGGAGGGAGATTCCGCCGGAGGTTCGGCAAAACAAGGGAGAGACCGCAGGTATCAGGCCATATTGCCATTAAAGGGAAAGATCCTCAATGTGGAAAAAGCTCGGTTTGACAAGATGATATCGAGTGAAGAAATTCGGACCATGATTTCCGCACTGGGAACAGGCATCGGTGAGGAGGAGTACGATATCGACCGCCTTCGGTACCATAAAGTGATCATCATGACGGATGCGGATGTGGATGGGTCTCATATCCGAACACTCCTTTTAACCTTTTTCTATAGGCAGATGCCGGACATTATCGAACAGGGACACCTCTATGTGGCCCAACCCCCTCTTTATCGGGTTGTGGATGGAAAAAAAGAGCTCTTTATCAAGGATGAGGAGGGTTTCAATGATTTTGTCTTGAGTCGGATTTCTAAGAAAGAGAAACTCTTGCTGGAGAAGGGGGAAGAAGTTTCCGGAAAAAAACTGATGACGTTTCTCCATGGATTGATAAAATTTTATGAAAGCTTGAACAGGCTTTCAAGGAGAGGGTACAGTCAAAGGTTTATAGAGTTATTGGCCTCATCCGGTGCTTCCGATAATAATGCTTTTAAGAAAAAAGAATTTATGGAGACTTTTATTAAAGAGCTGGAAAAAAACGGTTTTCAATTGGGTAGCATCGAGGTGAACGAAGTCAATGGCCATTACGAATTCCAAGTGACGGAAACTCAAAATGGGGGACAGCAGTTTGTGGTAGATTGGGAGTTTTTATCCTCTCCCGAATTGAGACAGTTGTTGGGGCACGCAAAAGAATTTGGCCGGTTGAACAATGCGGCCTTTAGACTGGACGGGGATGGTGAGACCATGAAGCGTGAGAATCCTCAGAAACTGCTCGAAGAGCTTATTGAAAAGGGGAAAAAAGGGCTGACAATTCAGAGATACAAGGGGCTTGGAGAAATGAACCCCGGTCAACTCTGGATGACAACCATGGATCCCGAAAAAAGGACCCTTTTGAGGGTACAAATCAAGGACGTTGTCGAAGCGGACGAAATTTTTACCATCCTGATGGGAGATAAGGTAGAACCCCGGAGAGAATTTATTCAGGCCAATGCCCTGGAGGTAACGGATCTTGATATCTGAGGCCTCCGATTGTTCATAAGCTGCAGTCTAATACCTCCCCATGACCTCACGGTCACCTTTCCCATAGCCCTGGCGAAATGAAAGATGATCGTAGGTAATCTCACCTACGGGGATCCATGCAAAAGGTTCCATTTTGTTTAAGGTCATTGGAGACGAAGATATTAAGTGCCTCAATCGAGGTATAAAAGAATAGTATAAGTTTGGAGAACGAACTATGAGCAAAGATGTAAATGTAGCCCAGGTGAATATAGAAGATGAGATGAAAAAATCTTATCTGGAATATTCCATGAGCGTCATCGTAGGAAGGGCCTTACCGGATATCCGTGATGGCCTTAAGCCGGTTCATCGGCGGGTCCTTTTCGGCATGCATGATTTGAGGAACTACTACAACCGGGCCTACAAGAAGTCGGCCAGGGTGGTCGGGGATGTCATTGGAAAGTACCACCCACATGGTGATGTGGCCGTCTATGATACACTCGTAAGAATGGCCCAGGATTTCTCCCTGCGATATCCCCTGATAGATGGTCAGGGTAATTTCGGATCCGTCGACGGGGATCCACCGGCTGCCATGCGGTACACCGAAGTGAGAATGACGCGCTTGGCACAGGAATTTCTGACGGATATTGATAAAGAGACGGTGGATTTTTCCCCTAACTATGATGGCTCCATGCTAGAGCCTGTCATTCTTCCCACCACCATCCCCAACCTATTGATCAACGGTTCCTCGGGGATCGCCGTCGGTATGGCAACCAACATCCCCCCACACAATCTAACAGAGGTCTGCCAAGCCGTTATCCAGCTGATTGAGCATCCTGAAGAAAAGATAGAAGTGCTCATGAAAATTATCACAGGTCCTGACTTTCCGACCGCAGGCTTTATCCTCGGGAAGAGAGGCATTTCAGAGGCCTACAAGACAGGAAGAGGCATTATTAAAATAAGGGCGAGGGGCTTCGTAGAAAGGTTCGCGAAAAATAAAGAACGGGTCGTGGTTTCAGAAATTCCCTACCAAGTGAATAAAACGAGACTCCTTGAAAAAATAGCGGATTTGGTCAAGGAAAGGAAGATAGAGGGCGTCTCCGACATCAGGGATGAATCAGACAGAGACGGCATGAGGATCGTGATCGAGGTGAAGAGGGATGGAAAGGCCCTGGTGATCCTCAACCGTTTGTACAAGTTCACCCAGATGGAAGTCTCTTTCGGTATCATTATGTTGGCCATCGTCAAAGGAAGACCACAGGTCTTGAACCTGAAGGAGATCCTACAACAATTCATTAATCACCGCCGCGAAATCATTATCAAAAGAACCATCCATGATCTGAAAAAAGCGGAAGAACGGGCGCATATTCTTGAAGGATTAAAAAAGGCGCTCGATTTTCTGGATGAAGTGATCGAATTAATCCGTTCATCCTCGGATCCCAAAGAGGCAAAAATGGGGCTCATGGAAGATTTCGAAATAAAAGAGGTTCAGTCTCAGGCCATTTTCGAAATGCGCCTTCAGAGACTAACCGGTCTGGAGAGGGAAAAGCTCAATGAGGAATATGAAGGGTTGATGAAAAATATTGTCCATTTCAAAAAAATTCTTGAAAGCCCCGAAATGGTCAGCCAGATCATTAAAGAAGAAACGGAAGCGATTCGGGAAAGCCATGGTGATGAGCGCAGGACGGAGATCCTGGAAGAGATCGGGGAGTTCAACATGGAGGATCTGATCGCCGAAGAAGATATGGTCGTCACGATCAGCCACGAGGGTTATATCAAGAGAAATCCTATAAGTCTTTACAGGGCTCAACATCGGGGTGGCAAAGGGATGACCGGTGTTCGTCCCAAAGAAGAAGATTTTGTAGAGCATCTGTTTGTGGCTTCATCCCATGATTACCTTCTCTTTTTCACCAACAAGGGGAGGGTGTACTGGAAAAAGGTCCATGAGGTTCCTGAATCGGGTCGAGTGTCCAGAGGAAAAGCGATCGTCAATCTCCTTGAGCTGCAAAGGGGTGAAAGGGTGGCCACCACCCTATCGATCAGGGATTTCGAGGAAGGAAAATTTGTGATCATGGCCACAAAGGACGGTTTGGTCAAAAAGACGCCATTGCTCTCCTATAGCAAGCCGAGAACCGGTGGCATTATTGCCATTAATATCAAGGACGATGATGAACTCATTGCCGTTCGAGTCACGAGCGGAGAGCAAGATATTTTTCTGAGTACGAGCTCCGGAAAATCGATTCGTTTTCACGAGCAGGAGATACGGAGTATGGGACGGGTTGCTGCCGGAAATATTGGAATCAGAATGGGGTCGGACGATATGCTAGTCGGGATGGAAGCTCTCGATGAAGGGGCCACCATCCTGACGGCTACGGAAAATGGTTTTGGAAAACGCACCAAAACAGAACAGTATAGGAGTCAATCGAGAGGGGGCAAGGGGATCTTGACCATAAAGACGTCGGAAAGAAATGGTCCGGTGGTCTCCTCCTTCCAGGTGACAGGTCAGGATCAGTTGATGATTATTGCCGAACATGGAAAGATTATTCGTTTGAGGGCCGGGGATATTTCGGTCATAGGACGGAATACTCAAGGGGTAAAATTGATCGAATTGGCAGAAGGCGAAAAGGTGGTCGGTGTGGCAAAGGTGATGGAAGACTAAAATCAGTCTCCTCTATCGGGAGGGATCAAAATATGCCGGAAAAAGAAATCACCAAGATCGGCGTCATTGGGGCGGGAAGTTGGGGAACCACACTGGCCAATATGCTGGCAGAAAAGGGCTATAAGGTAGATTTGTGGGTCAGAGAAGAAGAGGTCTATCATCAGATAAAAAAGGAACGCATCAATGGACTCTTTTTGCCCGGCATGAAACTTGTAGAACAATTAAACCCGGTTCTCTCTTTCGAAGAGGCCCTGTCGGAAAAAGATTTTTGTCTGTTGGTGGTCCCATCCCATGTCTTCAGGGATGTCCTGACCCGCATGAAACCCTTTATGAAACCCGAAACACTACTCATAGCAGCGACGAAAGGCATAGAAAACGACACCCAGTATATGATGTCACAAGTCGCTGAGAGTGTCTTGTCCAAAGAGGTCGCGGATCACTTCTCCTGTCTTGCGGGTCCCAGCTTTGCCAAGGAGGTCTACCTAAAATACCCCACGGCGGTAACCATCGGCAGCCGAGACATCAGTCAAGCCGAGCGGTTCCAGAAGATATTTTCCACCGATTTTTTTAGAGTTTATACCTCTCAAGACCTTACCGGAGCCCAGCTCTGCGGGGCCATCAAAAACGTCATTGCCATTGCAGCAGGGGCTGCGGACGGTCTCAATTTCGGGCACAATGCAAGGGCCGCCCTCATTACGCGAGGGTTGGCAGAGATCACCCGATTGGGCGTCGCCATGGGGGCCAACCCCATGACCTTTGCAGGCCTGGCAGGAATGGGGGATCTTGTTCTGACTTGTACCGGAGACCTGAGCAGAAACAGGACGGTAGGATTAAAAATTGGAAAAGGGATGAGCATCCAGGAAATCACTGAAGGCATGACTATGGTTGCAGAGGGGATCAAGACGGCCCGTTCTGCCTACGAACTGGCAAAGAAAAAGGAGGTGGACATGCCGATTGCCAGCCAAGTCTATCAGATCCTACATGAGGGAAAAAATCCCAATGAAGCGGTCAAGGACCTCATGGGCCGGGAACTGAAAGTCGAACTGGAGCACGCTTGACCGAAAATCCCATATTTCGGTCAAAATATCGAAACACGAAGCACGAAATCCGAAATGGTTCGACAAGCGGCACGACTTGAGCTCGCCGACAAGTCTCACCACCCTGAGCGGTCGGTTGTAAAGGCTACTTCTCACAACCGGCAGTCGAAGGGCAATGACCGAAATATGAATGTCCTAATGACAAAAACATCGTATGCACAGAGTGTATGTTTTGGTCATTTTGTTATTTGGCATTAGAATTTGTTTCGAATTTCGGGTTTCGATATTCTAATTTACCATAACAAAGACCATTCGTTTTGGTACCACTCAAGAATGAAACGCCGTCCGAAGGACGGAGTATGAGGTTTAAAACGTCTCTTCAATCCACCTTCTGATCTCATCCCTCACCAGCCGGAATACAACCATCCTTTCATCTTCACTTCCCTTTAGGGCGGCAGGATCCTCAAAACCCTGATGTATCTTTTTCTTTCCCATAAGGCCCCCATTTCACCGGACGGTCCATTTCGCCAGACCTCTTCCATTTTTAACCGAATGGATCACCCCTCAACTCAATCTCAAATTTTTTACAAAAAGGTTTTCTAAAAGTGCAAAGAAGAGTATGGAAATTATCATCAATTGTGCTATACCTTTTGAGCATGTTTCCGGAGGGGGTAATTTTTCATGGCGACGATCGTACCGAAGGGAGAAAAAATCAGACAGGCATTGAAATGGATTTCCGACAATCGGTTGGTTGATGACAAAAAGTCCATTTCCCTCCTTATTCAGGAAGCAGGATTAAAATTCAATCTTTCCCCAAATGAGGAAGTGTTTCTGGTGAATTTTTACAAGGAGAACAAGACGTCATCCTGAGACCCTTAAAAGCTGTTAATGATGTCTTTTTCTTTCATCTTTCCGAGAATAAACCTTCCAAAAACAATAAATAGCCAGATGGTGGTGCCCATGCCTATGATTCCCACCAGGAGGGGCATCCAGAAACCATCCTGATGTAAATGGGTCAGGCTCACCCAAACGGATACGAGCGCTATGAAGAGGAGAAAGGCGGCGATTATGCCGCAAAATATGAGGAGAAACCACAGGCTGAACTGTTTGAACGGAAATGGTTCGTCATGAATCATTTTTCATTTCTTTCAATTTCCGATCGAGAAAACCTAGCTGATTCCTTACCTTCCCATCTATTTTCATTTTATGTTCGATGACCTCTGCTGCATAGAGTACGGTGGAATGGTTCCGATTAATGGTATTTCCGATGTCTTGGACTGTTATATTCGTATGTTGTCTGCAAAGATAAATGTAGATATTTCGAGGGTAGGAATGGATCTTCTTCCTCGATTTTGAACTCATCAATAAGGGGTCAACTTTGAAATATTTGCAGACGAGGGTCAGAATATCTTCCATTGTGATGACACTCTGATCAGAAATGTGAGATCTGAGGACCTCTCCGGCCAAATCCGGATCGATCTTGGCGTTGAGCAATTCCGATTTGGCTTTAAGGCATCGGAGGGAGCTTTCCATCTGGCGAACATCCCTCGTGAGATGCCGGGCAAGGATGTCAATAATTTCATCCGACAGGGAAAGATTTTGTTCGAAGGCCTTTGTTCGAAGGATCTTGACGCGTGTTTCGTAATCCGGGCTGTTTAGATTTGTTATTATACCCGAGGTGAAACGAGATAAAAGACCCTTTTTCAAATTAGGAATGTCTTTGGGTAGGAGCGAGCTGGTGAATATGATTTTCTTGTGGTCGTTTATCAGGGCATCCAACGTGTATTCAAGCTCAAGCTGTGTTTTTTCCTTCCCACTTAAAAAATGAACCTCTTCCAGGATGAGGATATCGCAGGATCGACGAAACTTATTTTTAAAATCTTCAATGCGATTCGTTTTTAAGGCCGTGATCATTTGATTCACGAAATCTTCCGCCGTGATATAAAGGACTCTGAGTTTGGGATTATTGTGAAATATGGCATGGCCGATGGCCTGGGAGAGATGACTTTTCCCCAAGCCTGTTTTTGCCAGCATATAAAGATGATGATATGGCCATTTTTCGCCGGAGGCGATGGCTTGTGAGGCTGAATGTGCAAATTCATTACACTTTCCCACGACAAACCGGTCAAATGTGAAATCATGATTGAGCCATTGTCTGTTGAAGCGAGGTGATCTTGGCATATTAGGAAGGGTTAATTGCTTAGAATCTTCAAAAATATCCGGACCCGGCGTGTGCTTCTTGTGGGGTTTAACTTTTAAAGAGAGTTTGGAAACCCCATCTCCCGTTTTATGGAGCTCTTCTTCTATGACCCCCCTGTAATTTTCCGTGATCCAGTTGCGGGAAAATTTGTTGGGGCACGCGAGTACGAGGGTATCATCATTCCGCTCCAGGTAGGTCAGGGGACTGATCCACATTGAAAATGTCTTATTCGGTAGCGAACCCTTGATCTTGTCTTTCACATCTTCCCAAATTGTCGTCATGCTACCCCCAAAGTATGGATCTGCCGCCTGTTCAATTGATATTCCTCATCACGATCAGTGTGCCTTCTACACGAGGAGTACGAACGATGTCAAAGGGAATAAATCGCGGGAAGAAGTTACCCGGGATTAGTTTATTGACATAAGATAACCTTCTGAATTGACGATTCTAATTTGTGAAAAGTCCATAACATTCGGTAAAAAGACGATAAATTAAATTAAAAAAATAATGTTTGAATTCAAAGGCTTCCAACGATTTTCATCAGGGTGTATAAAAATATCAACAATTAATAATCTCCATTTTTCTTCCATTTTTGCCCATTTCTGTCGATTTCCATTTTTTTTGCTTGATTTTTTTAGAACCCCTGAGAGCGTTGGGCCCTTGTTTTTATCGGGTAAGGTTCTTGCAGGACCGCGAAGAAGCCCATCTGCTCTGGCTCCTGATCTTTTATAGGAATCACTGAACCAAAATCGTTTACCCTTAAATAAAATTATTTTAAAATTATTTTTTTGATTTTTACGGAAATTCGAATAGATTATTAAAAAACAGAGAAATTAAAGTAATCCCTTCCCGGTTGAAGTTTTAGAAAGATGAGGACATCTCCTAAAAAAAGGACTGTTTAAAAAGCCGACTGGCTTTTTAAAGTGAATGGATT
>PVMS01093502.1_pt1 | contig 15032 bp, 14 predicted proteins | sample 1853461 | NCBI WGS metagenome assembly PVMS01 (sample SAMN08582032, study PRJNA380276) | Marine sediment metagenome, whole genome shotgun sequencing project. | isolation source: ocean sediment barecode stripped | collected 2017 | reverse complement strand
GCTGACTACCGGCGGCGGTTGTTGTGAGTCATCCATGTGGTCGATTGATGCGGGAGTGGCCGCCCTCGGCAAGTCGGCCGCGCCGCTCTTGACCGGGTGGAATACAGACAGGGCCACGCCCAGGCCTTTGCCAATGGCGGGTTCCGTGATAATGATGGGAATGGGCAGCAGGCGGTAACGATTCGAGTCTTCCCTGCTTTCCCCGTCTTCTTCGTTCTGTGATGAATCCCCTTCTTCAACCGCCGGGGTTTCATTGGTCTGCTCAGTTTCGGTAAATTCGGATTCCGTTGCCAGGACCAGGCTGGAACCATACAACAGGGCGCCTGCCAGGGCCCTGGCCGCGATATGGCAAAACTGTGAGCCCACCTAAATGACGGCCGCCAGCTCCGAGCCCTGCTTGATTGCCCGCTTGGCATCCAGTTCCGCGGCCACATCGGCGCCACCAATCAGATGGACTTTCACACCGGCTGATTGCAAGGGATCCTGCAAGTCTCGCCGCGGCAACTGGCCGGCACACATGATGACATGGTCTACCTCCAGCAACTTGTTCTCGCCGTCGTGTTCGATGTGCAGGCCAAATTCATCGATACGCTTGTATTGCACACCCGCCAACATCTTCACACCGCGTTTTCTCAGGCTCATCCGGTGCACCCAACCGGTGGTCTTACCCAGGCCTTTTCCGGGTTTGCTGGATTTTCTCTGTAACAACCAGATTTCACGTGCGAGTGGCTCGGGTTCCGCGGTGATTCCCTTCACGCCACCTCTCGCCTGCAGGCTCAGGTCAATACCCCACTGCCGGGCGAAATTCTCCGGCGTCGGGAATTCAGGGCTGTCGTGATGCTCGTGGCCGAGGTATTCAGAAACATCGAAACCAATACCACCTGCTCCGATGATCGCCACACGTTGACCCACTTCAGCTTTGCGCAACAGGACATCGATATAATTCAGTACTTTTTCGTGTCCCGCGCCTTCGATATCCGGCACGCGCGGGGTCACACCGGTGGCTATCACCACTTCATCAAATCCTTTCAGCAGCCCGGCATCGGCTTCAGTATTCAGGCGCAGGTCCACGCCATTCAAGTCCAGTTGCCGGCGGTAATATTTTAATGCCTCATGGAACTCTTCTTTGCCCGGGATGCGCTTGGCCATGTTGAACTGACCACCAATCCGGTCAGAAGATTCGAACAGGGTAACCCGGTGCCCCCGTTCAGCCGCCACGCAGGAAAATGCCAGCCCGGCCGGACCGGCGCCAACCACCGCGACGGACTTCTTCTGTACCGCTTCCTCGTAGTTCAGTATCGTCTCGTGACAGGCCCTTGGGTTGAGCAGGCAGGAAGCCAACTGGCGCGAGAAAGTATGATCCAGGCAGGCCTGGTTACAGGCGATACAGACATTGATTTCGTCCGCCCTGCCCGAAGCTGCCTTGTTAACGAATTCGGCGTCGGCCAGCAGCGGCCTGGCCATTGATACCATGTCCGCATCGCCTTGGGCCAATACCTGCTCGGCGATACCCGGAGTGTTGATCCGGTTGGTCGCCACCAGCGGGATAGTCACTTGCCCTTTGAGCTTGCGGGTGACCCAGGTGAAGCCGGCCCGCGGCACCATGGTCGCGATGGTGGGAATGCGCGCCTCATGCCAGCCGATACCGGTGTTGATGATAGTGGCTCCGGCTTCTTCCACGGCTTTGGCCTGCGCGACAATTTCATCCCAGGCGTTGCCGTCCGGCACCAGGTCCAGCATCGACAAACGATAAACGATGATGAACTCCGGCCCGACCGCCTTGCGTATTCGCTTGACGATTTCAACTGCAATCCGGTAGCGATTGGCCGCCTCACCACCCCACTCATCGCTGCGTTTGTTAACCCTGGGCGCAGTGAACTCATTGATGAAATAGCCTTCGGAACCCATGACTTCCACGCCGTCATAACCGGCCTTTTTGGCCAGTTTCGCAGCCCGGACAAAGCCCCGGATTTCCCGCCGGATGCCGCCTTTACTCAGGCCTTTCGGCTTGAACGGATTGATCGGGGACTGGATGGGGCTGGGCGCGACTGACAGCGGGTGATAGCCGTAGCGGCCCGCATGCAATATCTGCATGCAGATCCTGCCATCCGCCGCGTGAACGGCATCGGTCACCAGGCGATGGCGTTTGACCTGCCACGGGTAGATCAGGCTGGATGCGAAAGGCGCCAGCCAGCCACGTAGGGTCGGGGCCATGCCACCGGTTACGATCAAGCCGACGCCGCCGGCTGCCCGTTCGGCAAAATAGGCCGCCAGCCGCGGAAAGTCTCTCGCACGATCTTCCAGGCCGGTGTGCATGGAACCCATCAGGACACGGTTTTTCAGGGTGATGAAACCCAGATCCAGCGGCGCCAGCAGGTTCGGAAAATTCTCGCTCATGGCTGTTTTGTATACCTTTACAATTCCAGCAGCAGGGCGCGCAGCAGTGTGCGTACCCGCGCCATCGGTTTCTTCAGGGTTTCGGCAATGTCGTCCTCGGACAATAGCTCATCCATGACGCCCGCTCCCCAGTTTGATACCACCGCCAGACCGGCATAGTCCAGGCCGAGTTCCCGTGCCAGACCCGCTTCCGGTAAAGCCGTCATACCGGCCATGTGGCAGCCATCGCGCCTCGCCCTTTCCACCTCCGCTGCACTCTCCAGCCGTGGACCCTGGAATACACCGATGCAACCGCCGTCTACCACGTCGATGGCGGTCCGGGCTGCGGCGCGTAGCAAAGAACTTCGTAACGGCCCTTCATATGGGTGAGAAAAATCCACATGTTCCAGTGCGCTGTGTTCGGAATCACTATAGGTATGCTGCCGGCCCCAGCTGTAGTCGATGAGTTGATCGGGCGCCGCCAGAGTAGCAGGACCGTAGGGTTCGCATACTCCGCCCACCGCGTAGATTGCAAGAACATGGTCCGCACCGGCTTCGCGCAATGCCCACATATTGGCCCGGTAATTGACACAGTGCGGTGGAAATCGGTGCGGGTTGCCATGCCGGGGCAAAAACAACAGCCTCACCGGATCGGTTTCGACCACGCGGATGTCTGCCGAAGGATTGCCATAAGGAGTTTCGATCGGGATGGATTCCAGGCTTGCATCGAGTTCAGTGAGTCCTGTTCCGCCCACCAGGGCCAGCGTCATTTCGGCTGACATCAAGCTTCCTCCAGCGCCCGGATTTCATGCAGGTGACGCCAATGCTCATAAGCATCCATCCCACAGCCGAAAACATACTTGTCTTCGACTTCTATGCCGATGAATGCCGGCAGTTCACCGGTCGTTTCACGATCATGAATTTTCCTGATCAAAACCGCGCTGTTTACGGAGCGGGCTTCGCGTGCCTGGCAATAATGCTCAATCATCTGCAGGGTGAGCCCGATATCATAGATGTCATCCACGATCAGAACGTCCTGGTTCTGCAGATTCAGCCGCGGCGGAACCCGAAATTCAATCTCTCCGCCCTGTGTTGTTCCCGAGTATCGGGTGGCGTGAATAAAATCCATCTGCAGCGGCATGGTAAGACGGGAAGCAATCCAGGCCGCCGGCATGATCGCACCGGTCATCACCACCAGCAGGATGATCGAGCGGTCACCGTAGTGGGCATTGATTTCTTTTGCAATGCGATCGACCGCAGCCCTCACCTCATCCCGATCCGCAATGACGGTGGAATTTTCCAGTAATTCGCGGGGGTCCCGTATGCTCATTTGTCCTCTCTCACTGTTTCGCTTGAACTGCTTCGAGACCCGCCAGCTCCGGTGATGATTCCATGTTCAGTGTGCGGGTTGGGTAGGCAATAGCTGCGCCATGCCGGCTGACGATTCCACCAATTTTCAATAATACATCCTGTTTGACCTTGTGGTAACGCTGCCAGTTGACCGTGTGTGTCATGCAGTAAATAAAAAAATCGACGGATGAAGAATTGAAGGCGTCGAAATGCACCATCAGTGTTTGCTTTTCATCGATCTCGGAGTGTCCAATCAACATCTCGCGAACCTCGTCGGTAATTGCCTCCATCTGCTCCAGATCCTGGTAGCGTAAGCCGACGATTTCGTAAATCCGGCGGTTCGTCATGCGCGACGGATTTTCTACTGAAGCGGTGGTGAATATGGCATTGGGAACGTAGACCGGCCGCTTATCAAACTTGCGAATCGTGGTCTGGCGCCAGCCGATATTTTCCACCACGCCCTCTATATTTTTGTCCTTCAGCAGAATCCAGTCTCCCACCGAAAACGGCCTGTCTATGAAGACGGTCACGCCACCGAAAAAATTGGCCAGCATGTCTTTCGCAGCAAGGCCCACTGCCAGACCACCGATTCCGCCGGCCGCCATCAGACCGGAAATACTGAACCCCAGGGTATCCAGGGCGATCAGGACCACCGTAAGGACAATCGTAATCCGCAGCACCCGCCCCAGGGCGTGAACCGTGGTCTGATCGATTTCCCGCTCCCCGCGGCGGGCGTTTTCTATGATGTTCTCTTCGGTGTTCTTTACGAAGCTGACCAAAAACCAGGCAATCGAAAACAGCACACCAATCTGGCGAATATTGATCACCAGGTCGGTTGCCAGCAAGTGGTCGGCGCCTCCCTCCGCCCCACCGACCGGAATGGCCTGGGCGGCCAGTGTGATGCCAATCAGCCAGATCAGCAACGACAAGGGGCGCCTTGCCGCCCTGAACACCGAGTCGTCCCACAAGTTGGAAGTACTGGAGACCAGTGCTTCCAACCGCTTCATCAGGCGGCGCTGAATGAAATCAATCAGTAATGCCACCAGTACTATCAAAAATACTGTTACGGCCCAGGGCCGCAAGCCAATCACCGCCGAGGCAGATTCGATCCAGCCGCTGATCAGGTCCATGTCTGTTCTCCCAGATTCTCGAGACTGCGCTGCCAGTGAGCCCATTCCCTGATGCCTTCCTGCCTGACAATCTCAAGCTCCTCGCGACTGACCGTGGGCGTACTGTAAAGCCGGCTGACAGCGTCACTGGCATCTGTCATGGAATCGTTTGAATGGCTCAACAGCCTGGTCACATCCTCCGGCTGGCAAACCAGCACCAGATCGCAACCGGCATCCAGGCAGGCCCGGGTTCTTGTCCGTAACCCTCCCACCGCCCTGGCAGCATGCATTCCCAGGTCGTCGGACAATATGACCCCCTTATAGGCCATGCTGTCCCTGAGAATGTTTTTGAGCCAGGTTTTGGAATAACCGGCGGGCAGATCATCCACTTCTGGATAAACCACATGTGCGATCATCAGCCCATCGAGATCAGCAGCCAGTTGCCTGAATGGCGCCAGGTCGCTGAGCTCGATATCCGCCAGGCTGCGCGGATCTGTTACATCATCCACGTGCGAATCAGCCAACACGGAACCGTGCCCGGGAAAGTGCTTTCCGGTGGTCCTCATGCCGGAATCGTGCATTCCGGCCAGATAAGAGCGGCCCAGTTGCGTGACCACTACAGGATCGTCCGATAGCGCGCGGTCGCCGATGACACAACTACCCCGGTTCAGATCCAGCACCGGAGCGAAACTGAGATCGATGCCACAGGCCAGCATTTCGGTGGCCATGACTCTGCCATGACGATAGGCCATATCCAGCGCCTTTTGGGGGTCAGAATCATGCAATTTGCCCAGAACCCCCAGCGCTGGCAGTGCGGTAAATCCATCACGCAGTCGCTGCACTCTGCCGCCTTCCTGGTCAATACACACCAGCAAGCGTGGATCACGGGTGGAACGGATCTCGCCGACCAGCGATTCCAGCTGTTCCCGGCAACGGAAATTCCGCGTGAAAAGCACCACGCCGCCGACCGCCGGATGCTGCAAATGCTGACGGCTGAGATCGTCCAGGCCGGGGCCGGGAATGCCTATCAGGAGCGGGCCGGATTTCATTTCCACATCCTAAACGTTCCGCTCGAAAAGAGCGATGGATTCTACGTGGCCGGTATGCGGAAACATGTCCATCACGCCTGCACCCACCAGTCGAAAGCCAAATTGTTGCACCAGAATACCGGCGTCCCGCGCCAGGCTGGCCGGGTGGCAGGACAGGTACAGCAGGCGGCCGGCTCCACTGGCCGCAATATGCGGCAGAATAGACTCTGCCCCGGACCGGGGCGGGTCTACCAGCACCTTGCTGAAAGGTTCATTGAGCCAGGCTGCACTGCCGGGGTCCTGGTTGAGATCCGCGGCATGGAAACTGGCCTTGTCCAGGCCATTACGTCTGGCATTGGAGCGCGCCCTGCCGACCAGAGCGCTGTCTCCCTCTACACCAACAACTTCCGCGGCAACCGTAGCCAGGGGCAGCGTAAAATTGCCCAGGCCGCAGAACAGATCCAGAATACGGTCGTCAGCTGAAGGCTCAAGCAATTCCATCGCCCGGCTGATCATGGCCTGATTCATGGCGGCATTTACCTGCACGAAATCGGAAGGCTCGAAATTCATCTCGATACCGAATTCGGGGATTCTGAAACTCAGCTGCACTGATTCAGGCTCCAGACAGTGAATACTGTCCGGGCCTTTGGGCTGCAACAGCACCGCGATACCGCTGTCGCGGGCAAAACTGCGCAATTTTTCGAGATCGCCCGCACTCAAAGGCTCCAGGTGGCGGAATACCAGCGCACAGCTGTCATCACCACAAGCCACCTCCAACTGGGGAATGCTGCGACGCGCATCCATGCCATGGATCAATGCGGAAAGATCGCAAAGGCGCTCCGCGATACGCGGGTCCAGCACATGACATTCCTGCATGTCGGCCACGAATCGCCCGTAACGTTCCCTGAATCCCACCAGCACCCGTTCCTTTTTATGGACATACCGAACGGACAGACGGGCCTTACGCCGATATTGCCAGGAAGGCCCGGTCAGTGGATCCCAAATCACTTCCGGCACGACTTTGCCGATGCGCTCCAGGTTTTGCAGCAAGGTATTCTGCTTGGCCTCAATCTGGCGGGCACCATCGAGGTGCTGCAATGAACAGCCTCCGCATTGACCGAAATGCGGACAGCGAGGTTCGATCCGGTGCTGCGAGGCCTCAAGAACATCAACTGTTTCGCCTTCGTCGTAACTGCGTTTACGGTCCGTCAGGCGGACCATGACTCGTTCACCGGGCAGGGCGCCGTGGACAAATACCTTTTTCTCACCCCAGGTGGCAACGCCCCGTCCGTCGTGGCTGAGGTCATCAATCGACAATTCGATGGGATCCGGGGGTAGTTTGCGCCTTCTACGACGGCTCATGTTTTGCTCTCAAATGAAAACGACCGGGCATTTTACCCGGTCGCCGCGTAATGAATATGAATTATTTCTGTCGCCAGGAGCCGCCTGAATCCTGGTAGTACCAGCCCCTGCGCGCGTTGTTCACCCATTCCCGGGCAAAAGTCTTCCGAATGTCCTGCTCCCACTCCGGGTGGCCGTTGGCCACCGCGATTTCACGATACACCGCTTTGCGATCCCGGTTTTCATCGGCGACCACACTTTCCAGACTGCGCCGTTCACTCAGCTCAACCGCCGAACGGTCGCGGATGGTAATCAAGCCATCGGATGAGAAACCGATGGCGCCGGCATCAAACAATGAATTCAGGCTACTGCGCTGGCGCTGCGCCATGCGCGCCTTGATGGAGTTGATCTGCGGCGTATTGATGTCAATTTCCGCCTGCTGCGCCTGCGCGCTGGGAATCAGCACTTCGAACACGCCATTTGCCGCCAGCAACAGGGTTTCTTCCATCAACCCCAACGGATCGAACAGGCTCCCTTCTTCATTCGGCTCACCCAGCACATCACCGACAAACTGTTCCGCCGCCCGTTCGGCCGCCGCTGCCGGAAAATAAACATTAATCGTGACGCATGCGGCTAAAATAAACATGCCTCCGATAATCAAAACCGTATTAAGTTTTTTCATGCCAAAACTCTCCATCTCAATCCCTGGGCAATACCCGTGTACGGCGCATATTTTATCAGACAGTGACCGGACAAATTGGTGCAATTCACGAACCTGCTGAGATTCTCAGTGTGGCAAAAGCTCGTTCGGAGTGAGGGATCTGCTTCCAGGACCTTTTGAAACACGATGTTTCAAGATGAGGCCACAGGGATGTGTTTATGCCGTGTCCTGGAAGCAGATCCCTTGCTGCGGACGGGCGCGCCTGCAAGCGGTACATGCATATAGTGAAAAGCAGCACTGGAATTCACAGCTAATCCCCCACGCGGATTGGTTCATCACCTGATACTGCCACAAGGCCGGCCACCAGTTGAGGCCAGTCCAGGCTCCGGTTGAATGCCCGGATCATGATCTTGGGTAAACCCGCGCCTTCCATGATCAAGACACTGACATCGTCCTCACTGATACCCCGCACATCACAGATATTGTTGTGCAAGCGGCAGCCCAGACCCAACCGCCGGTAGGAAAAATTATTGAACATTTTCATGATCGGTCCGGTCAGCGCCGCGGTCGCATTTCCGCCTCCGATCTCGGTGAGGTGATTAACAGCCTGGCGGGAAATACCGCTGGACTTTTCCTGTCGCGCCGGAGTACCAAGCCAGGCATCGAAGGCAACCGGCTTCCAGTCCAGCAGACGCAAGTCGTGAATGTAGCCATCAAGGCGACCGGAAATCTGGCCGAATGAGAATGTCTGTGTCAGTTTTTCCAGGTCCAGGTCGTAGACATCCACATTGGCTGCCAGGCTGGGTAACACGCCAAACAGACGTTCGATGCTCAGGTCGCCAATGGAAACGCGGCCGCCGAAAACCTCGACAACGATCTCGCCATTGACCGTCAACACACCCTCTTTCAGGCTGACTCCCGGAATCTCTCCATTGATGTTCCCGCTGAAGCCAGGCCAGTCCAGCGCTGCCGTCAATTGCTCCATGTCCAGGCCTTGCATTTCAGCTTGCAGCATGATGTCCAGTTCTTCCCCGAGCGTACCGATGCTGCCGGGAAAAACAATGCCCAGTTCGTGAAAAACATGACTGCCGCCGAGTACCTGGAGCTCCAGCGGTTCAGAGATCGCCAGCTTGCCCGGCTCAGAATCAAGGGCCATCTCGCCCGCGCCCAGATTGATCGGCCCCAGTAGCAGGCCACGCCATGAGAGACGGGAATTGAAATCGTGATCGCCTGGTCTCAGGCTGGCGTCCAGTCCGGTAACGGCAAAACGTCCGCGCATTTTGTCGACAATGGTCAGATCACTGATCTCGAACTGGCCGGATTCGAATGAACCATCAATCCAGTCGCCGCTCCAGGAGATGCTCCCGGTCAAGCCCAATCCATTCAATGTCCACTGGCCCGCGAACGGCTCGACATAGCGCTGATAAGCGCCGGGGAAATCCAGATCCAGGCGGTTGATCCGGAATGTCAGGGAATTCTCAGGGTCATCGAGATTCAGTTGCGCACTGCCTTCAAGACTCAGGGATGAGTTGTCTGTCGCATTGAACTGCCGGACGGACAGGGTGGATCGATCCAGAACGGGATGAGCAGCAAATTCCAGGGCAGCATCTGAAAAATCCCGATAAAAATCGTCCAGCAGTAATTCGCCTGCACTGATGCGGCCACTGATCCGGGCCGATGGTGTGCCGCCGAATTTCACCGAGCCCTCGCTTTCGATCTGCAGGGACTCAGCTGCAAAACGGCCTTCAGGTGAATCGAAGGCAAGATCAGCCAGGTGGATCGAATAGCGGCAGTCCATAGCGCCTCTTGCTGGCCACGCAAAGACCAGGCTACCGTCGCTGCTGCCCCGGCTGATCCAATTGAATTCAGTTGGCGCCACAGACAGGGTTTTCAATGGTTCCAGTGGCTGCTCCGACCAGGACACTTCAGCCCGTAAACCATTTTCAGTCTTTTCAATCAATAGCGTACTTGCCAGGCCATGCGTGTTCAAACTTCCGCTTAATCGGATGGACTCAGCTCCAAATGAAGCAGTCGAGATGGCTCCGTGAACACGGCTCAATGCCCGGTCCGAGTGCAAACCAGCCAGCTCCAGACCCCACTCCCCATCCGGGCACTCATTTTCACTCCCGGCATTCCATTGCGGGCAGGCGAGCTCCAAATTCTGAATGGTCTCCTCTCGCCCATCCAGCACCAGCACTTCAGCACTGATTTCCAGGTTCCCTTGCCTGCCCAGAACCCCATTCACTGATTGGATCACGGCGCCCGGAAATTCGACGCTGGCGGCCGTAAAACGAACATCGGGCAGAGCGGCAATCCCAACCAGGGGAAACATCCATAGCAGTGCAAATGCCCCGGCGAAACCCTTCCAGCCTGTTACAGACTTTGCATCTGGCGGCAGTTCGTCTATTCTGTTTATGGGGTAATAGCGCATCGATTCAGGCATTAATTGTGCCGCCGTCCAAGGGAACTCCATGAAAACCGTTTCTTTCAATCAGCAACCCCGGGTCCTGGTAGTCGACGATCACAGGATCAGTCGGCTGCATATGGTACAAGCATTGCGGCAAGTCGTTGGCCATGTCAAGCAGGCCCGGACTGCGCAAGAGGCCATTCACGCTGCCATGAAGCAACTTCCCGAACTCATCTTCATGGATGTCCATTTAGGGGATGCCTGCGGCCTGTCCCTGGTGGAACGTCTGAGACAGTCCTGGCCTCCACAATGCCCTTTCCCGGCCATTGTCGTCGTTACCGGCGACAATTCAAACGGCATGCGGCAAAAACTGGAACAGGCCTCCGTCAGCGCCGTTCTGCTAAAACCGGTTCAGTCAGAAGGCATCCGTGAAATCACAGTGCAACTTCTGCAACTGGATCGAGCCGTTCGCGAAAACCCGGGACGGGATACTCCGGAAGCGGGGGAATCCGGCATGCGAAAGATATTCCTCGAAGAATTGAACATCCGTTTGCCCGAACTCGATCGACACATATCAAGCCTCGAATGGGATTCCGCCCGTCACATTCTGCACCAGTTGATCGCCTCCAGCGCCATGTGCCGGGAAAAAGACCTGGAACTCCATTGTCGCAATCTGTTCAATGCCCTGGAAAAGAAGCCGCAGCCACAGGCCCTGGCACAGGCCTACTTCCCTTTCCGCCAGGTGCTGACCCGGATAATATGCCCGGCTCAGACTGAAATGGGTTTGCCTGGATAATTCTGGCAGGGACAACAAAACGTATCAGGCTGCGTGAATCAAATCCCGCATTTCGCGCACTGCCTGTTGCAGGCCGACAAAGATGGAACGGGCAATAATCGAATGACCAATATTGAGTTCTGTCATGTGCGGCAAGCGGGCCACGGGCTGAACGTTTTCACGGTGTAAACCATGACCGGCATTGATTTGCAGCCCCAGGGAATGTCCGTACTCACAAGCCTCTTGCAGTCTGGCCAGTTCCCGCTGCTGCTCAACACCTTCAGCGTCAGCATAAGTGCCCGTATGCAGTTCAACCACCGCTGCACCGGCATCGTAAGCTGCATCGAGTTGCTGCGTGTCGGGGTCAATAAAAAGGGACACCCTGATTCCAGCCGCTGTCAAGCGCGCCGTCGCAGTAGTCACTTCCGCCTTCTGCCCGACCACATCCAGGCCCCCTTCCGTGGTCAACTCCTCACGCTTTTCCGGGACCAGGCAGACGTCTGCGGGCTTTCGCTGCAGCGCAATGGAGAGCATTTCTTCGGTGACCGCCATCTCCAGGTTTATCCGCGTTGAGCAGTTGCAGCACAGGGCCTTCACATCGCCATCCTGTATATGCCTGCGGTCTTCACGCAGATGAATGGTTATGGAATCCGCGCCGGCCCCCTCAGCCCATTCAGCTGCCTTGATTACCGATGGATAGCGCGTGCCGCGGGCCTGACGGACCGTGGCAACATGATCTATGTTGACACCAAGTAGTACGGTCATTGCTCCATCCTCAAGCTAGGAGAACAGCGCCTGAGAGGCAATCGCTTTATCCCCCAGGTGATTGCGTATCAGACGCCGCATCATTTGTTTCAGCTGTTTCAGGTTTTGCTGCTCGATCTGTTCGGATTTTAACGCCATCAGAGCCGAACCGGAAACCAGTTTATCATCCTGTCCGTGACCGGGTTGCTGACGAACCGGCCCCGCTTCAGGCACGTACAGATACCATGCGTCTGCCAATATCGGGCGATCTGAACCGTGCTCGAAGTCCAGTTGCAGACCAAAGCCGGCAGCTTCCAGAAGTTGCTTTTCGAATATTCGGAGCAGGCTCTGGAGACCACAGCCCTGAGTCAGTCCCGTTAACAGATTCTGGTAATGGTCAAATAATTGGGCATGAGGGTCCGACCTCTGCAGAAAACGAACCATCAGTTCGTTTGCATAAAGGCCGCAAAAAAGCGACTCACCGGCCAGCGCCGGTGGCGCGGCTACCTGGTCGGCACCAGTGAGCGTTCCCAGTTCACCACGTTGTGTCCAGCTCAGCAGCAGCGGACGGAAAGGCTGCAACATATTCTTCCAGCGTGATCTGGCACCCCTGGCGCCCCGCGCCACCAGGCCAACCCGCCCATGCACACGACTGAGGGCTTCCAGCAACAGGCTGCTTTCACGGTAAGGCCGGCTATGGAGAATGTAAGCTGGCTCTAAAGATATACGCATGATCAATCGTCGTAACCAAATTGTTTCAAGGCTCTTTCATTATCTGACCAGTCCCTGCTTACTTTGACGAACAGTTGCAGAAACACTTTTTCATCGAGCAGTTCCTGTAAGGCCAGGCGGGCCTGGGTTCCCACTTTCTTCAGAACATTGCCCCCTTTTCCGATCACAATCTGTTTTTGCCCGTCACGCTCCACCCAGATGATTGCCCCTATCCTGACCAGGTTTCTTTCCCGTTTGAATTGCTCAATTTCCACGGTCAATGCGTAAGGCAGTTCCTGATGCAGACGCAACATGAGTTGCTCTCGCACCAACTCAGCGGCAAGAAATCGTTCGCTGCGGTCCGTGAACATGTCTTCATCGTAGAAGGGCCGGGAAAAAGGTAGTGAAAGCAGCACTTTCTTCTCGAGGCGGTCCACGCCGTTGCCGGATTTGGCCGAAATCATAAACACCTCATTGAAGCGGTCAGTTCTGACTTCGTCACTCAGGAAGTGTAACAGGCGGGACTTATCGCTTATCTGATCGATCTTGTTCACCACCAGAACAACCGGAACATCGGCGTCAGCGAGAACCCGGGCCACATGCTCGTCCTGTTTCGTCCAACGGTCGGCTTCAATCAGAAACAGAATCAGGTCCACATCCTGAAACGATGCACGGGCGATACGGTTCATGTAACGGTTGAGGGCCCGCTTTGCTGCCAGGTGAATCCCGGGCGTGTCTATATAAACGATCTGCCCTCGGTTGCTTGTCTTGATACCGGCGATTCGTTGCCTGGTCGTCTGTGGCTTGGCTGTCACGATACTCAATTTCTGTCCAAGCACCCGGTTCATCAGGGTCGACTTACCGACATTCGGCCGCCCGACCAGCGCGACATATCCGCAGCGGTAGTCACCGCTGTTGGGTCCATCCTTGCCTGGTTTCCGGTCCGTCATGATCCGTCGTTTGTGTTCAGCTGCAAGAGAACTTTGGCGGCCGCAGCCTGTTCCGCTTTGCGGCGGCTGTCACCGACGGCTTCAACGCTGTTCAAGTCATCGGATATTCTGCATTGGACATAGAATTTTTTGGCGTGGTCTGCGCCTTCTTCGCGCAGCAGATGGTATTCGGGCAAGGGCCTGCCCCGCGCCTGCAACCACTCCTGCAGCCGGGTTTTGGCGTCTTTGAGTTCCTCGACATCTGGAAGGTTTTCAATCAGGGGGTCAAACAGCCGTAGAATTTCGGCTTCGCAGGCTGCGTATCCTCCGTCGAGGAAAATGGCCCCGATCAGCGCCTCGAGAGCATCAGCCAGGATCGATGCACGGCGAAAGCCACCGGATTTCATCTCGCCTTCGCCCAGAATCAGGTGTTTTCCCAGTTCAATGGATGATGCCAGATCGGACAGGCTGGAACCGCGCACCAGCCGGGCCCTCATCCGGCTCAAGTCCCCTTCCTGAGCCTCGGGGTGTACTTGGTACAGCCGGGATGAGATGACGAGATTCAATACGCTGTCACCCAGAAATTCAAGGCGCTCGTTGTTGTTAGCTCCCACACTGCGGTGAGTCAAAGCCCCGTTCAGTAATTGCTGGTCGCTAAACCGGTATTTGATCCCGTTTACGGAATCTCTCACATCGCTATCTCAAAATCACGGACCGGTCGAACGACAGGATAAGGTCGATATTACCCAGCAGTGGTCTTCGCACCTCATAGGCAATGCGGACCTTGATGCCATTGCTGCGGGAAATCTTGATGTGTTCCCGCTTGACGTTGTTGGCTGAATAGCTGACCCACAGGCTGTTGGTGATGTTTCTTTTGATCTTATCGGGCGACATTGATTTTGCACTTGGATTTTGCTGCAACTGATTCAAAGTGCTCACGACGGCATTGTACTCAAGGTAGAGCGGTATGATTCTCATGCCGACATAAGCAAAAAATACGACCAGAGCCAGGACAATGGCGAACCCAACCAGGGTCAACCCATTTTGTTTGCGAATTTTCATCTGTTTTCACCTTCTTCCTTGTTGAGTGGAACCCGAAATCGCTTGTAAAAATGGCCTGATTACAACCCCTGATGGCGATTTACGGGCATTCAGACCCGCCTACTATAGCGCTTTAGCCGGAAATGGAAAAATTTTGCCTTTTTCAACGCACAATCAAATCAGGAAAATTTACCTGTTCCTGTGATTCTTTCGAGGCTAATGAATTCCGTTTCCGATGCGAGAAAGGTCGCCGCAACCCTTGGTATAGTCGAAATTCAGCCAGATGCCGACGGCACGGCCCATCAGGTTCTCTTCTGGAACGAAACCCCATTCACGACCGTCGTTGCTGCGGTCACGATTGTCTCCCATAACGAAGTAATGCCCCTCCGGCACCAGCCACTGGCCATTGCGACTACCCGAATTTCCATGCAGCAGAATATCGTGTTCCACACCATCTATGGTTTCGATCAGGCGCATCGCATCGGAAACGGAATCCATTAGCCTCGAAAGAATCACAGGAACAGGTAAATTTTCCTGATTTGATTGTGCGTTGAAAAAGG
>PVMS01092046.1_pt1 | contig 15042 bp, 16 predicted proteins | sample 1853461 | NCBI WGS metagenome assembly PVMS01 (sample SAMN08582032, study PRJNA380276) | Marine sediment metagenome, whole genome shotgun sequencing project. | isolation source: ocean sediment barecode stripped | collected 2017 | reverse complement strand
TTGTTTGAGCAGGTACCTGGCACCGACAGCGATATCCACGAACACGCGCACGGGTTCATTGTCGGCTTCGATTCGGTATTCGACCCGTGAGTCGTACCAGGCTTCCGAGCGCAACACCTTGTGCAACCGTTCGATATCGTTGCGAGCCCGCCGCTCCAGGGCCACCAGGCTTGGCGGCGGTCGGTTCTGCAGGGTTTTCAGTTGCGATGCGGACTCGAGTTGCTTTAGCAGCGACTTGTCCTCGACACCGGTGATCTGGGCCCGGTACTGAAATCCGACATCCTCATTCACCTGGGGGGATATGCTGTCAGGATCGTCGGTCGAAACCTCGCTGGCGCCGACATCCCAGGGTGCCAACACTATCCACGATGTCACCACAAGTATGGCCACGGTGCGCAGAAATAGTGTCCATTTTGCCGGTATAACTGCTTTGATTTTAGGTATGTGTTTATATATAAAAATTTGCTGGTGCCTACAGATAGTCACCCGCCAGCTTACCATTTGATGATGCCTGGAATTGTGGCAAACCATCCGTAATTTCATAAAAGTCTGATTTGTCGCCAACGAATATATGACCTATCGTTTTCAAACCAGTTGGACTATCAAGTGAGCCTGCAACAATAGCGGTAGCATCCTGATGATACGGCTCCCAGAATAAACCAGAACCACATTCTCGACAAAATCCTCGCCGAACCAAATCTGAAATCTTATACCAGGAAAGACCTTCATCTTTTGTTACAGTAATATTTACCCTGGGCGCTTTTGAATGTGACCCGTAATTACCGTTTAAGCGCCTGCACTCACTGCAATGACAATTAACCACACCACGTAATGTTCCTTTTACTTCATATCTAACAGCACCGCAAAAACAGCCACCAGTGGTGATTTTTGTTTCTTTACTCGTCATGTTTTACCTCTTCAGACTCAAAGCGTTGCACATCAGCGACCCCACTTCACCCGGTCATACCGTATGCGATCGTTATGCATCAATTTGATTTCTTTTTGACAGGGCATGGCATCGATTCCTGCCAAACAATCAGTTGATTTAACTCACTTCGAATTCATTAGCCAATTGATCCAAGGCTTCACCATCAATTCGTTGTACTGTCCACTCATCCATTGATTTAGCGCCTATAGATTGGTAAAACCGAATTGCCTCCTTATTCCAATCGAGTACCCACCACTCAAACCTGCCACAGCCTCGCTGTTTGGCAAGGTTGGCCAAATAGGTAATTAAGACTTTACCGATCCCTTTGCCACGCATATCAGGCTTTACATATAAGTCTTCGAGATAAAGGCCTGGTTTACCAAGAAATGTGGAAAAATTGTGAAAGAACAGCGCAAATGCGACTGGTTCATCTTCGTAATACCCGATTACTATTTCAGCAAAAGTATGTGCACCAAACAGTGACTCAGATAACATTTCTTCAGTGGCAACGACTTCATTAGAAAGTTTCTCGTACTCGGCCAGCTCTTTTATGAAAGACAAAATGAGCGGGATATCAGTTGCTGTAGCATTTCTTATCGTGAAATTGGTAACTGAAGTAGTGACTAGCATTGTGCTTCGGTCCCCACACCTTCAAGAAGATTCAATTTGCAATCCAGTACTTCAGGGTTTCCACCCGGCGCCCACCAAAATGCAACGGCTCGAAATTTCCTATCGCCAACAGCCTCAATGCGATCAGGCATCCCCGGTATGGTTTGAATTGGTGTACCCGGAACAGCCCTAAATTCATCCTCACCCCAGGTACATTTTGCTTCGCCCTCCAGGACAAAATACAGCTCTGGTGCATCCAATTGTATTTGATTTTTAGACGGCATGATATCAGCCAGATTTTTTCACTGCGTGAAAAGCGAATCTTGATAATCGGCGCTCTTCAGCAATATTTGCGGCAACTTTGAAAAAGGTTTGCTGCCCTGAGAACGTTTCTTCTCCCTCAACCTTTTTAAGTTCTTCCGAATAACGGTCCCTGACATTCAACCAGTTCCGTGCCATAACGGCCATATTCTCGGTTTTATCTTCAACACTAAGCACCTCAAAGCCAGCATCTTCGAGTAACCGTTCATCTACTCCGCCTGGCACAAACAGGAAATAACCTATGGAGCTTCGAATTCTTATTTCTTCATTTGTCAGGGGACCTGTAATTGTGATGGGATCAGTAAACACAAGCCGTCCACCTGGCTTTAACACATGAAGCCAATCTAAAAAGACTGCCTCACGGTCCGGAAGGTGATTGACCGCATCAATGCAAATGAGCCCATCAAAGGTGGCTTCATCAAAACGCAGAGGCTTAGCTCCGTCCACGACCTCAAATTTGACTTGATCACCTAATCCAAGTTCTTCTGCTTGCTTCCTGGCCGTATTGATACCCTGTTCATGGATGTCGATTCCAACTATATTAGTTCCGGTTTTTGCAGCTATTCTCAACGTGGGGCCACCTGAGCCACATGCAATATCTAAAAGATTATCTCCACCCCCGACATTTAGTTTAGAGATAAAATCATCTTGCTCCTCGGCAGTTAACCATCCATTTTGACCAATATCTTCACCGAAGGCTTCGCGCCGAATTGTCGAGTACAGGTCGGAAGAAAAATTACTATAGCTTGCATCGTAGTGATCTACGGTCTCTTTGTCTGACATAAAAGTCTCCTCCGACCTGCCGTGTAACGCCCGGTTCAGTCGCGCGGTGTAGCCGCGTCGAGCTGAAGGCGCTTGTTATGTGTATAATATTGTAATATCATGTGTATTGCTGTTTTGTGAGATATTTCTATGAGAACTAATATTGTGATCGATGACAAGCTTATGGATGATGCGTTAAAGGCTACAGGCTTGAGTACAAAAAAGGAAGCTGTCGAAATGGGGCTTAAAACTTTAGTCCGTTTGAAAAAGCAGGAGAAAATCCGAAAGTTTAAAGGGAAGCTAGCCTGGGAGGGCGACCTTTCGAAAATGAGAAAGACCAGATGATTCTAGTGGACTCGAGCGTTTGGATTGATTTCTTCAACGGCCGAGAGACAAGCGAGACAAACCTGTTAGATGAAACCCTAACCACCGACTCGATATGTATCGGCGATATTATACTTGCTGAGGTTTTGCAGGGTTTTCGGAGTGACAAAGACTACCGCACGGCTAAAGAGTTGATGCTCGAACTGCCAATCTATCAAATCATGACCCCCGAACTAGCATTGATAGGGGTGGAAAACTACAGAAAGCTAAGAAAAAAAGGGATCACTGTTCGAAAATCTTTTGATAACTGGATCGCCACGTTTTGTATCGAAAACCAGCTACCATTGCTTTTTAGCGATAAGGATTTCGGACCCTTCGTAGACTATTTAGGCCTAAGGGCTCCTTAAAGAAACCCATAACAGTAATAATTAAAAGGCAAGATGCTTTTTAATAATTACTAGCGTGCGTGCAAGCTTAATTATTTTCTGGAAAAATGGAGTGTGTAACATATTGAATAGTATAGTCTTATTTTTCACCGGTTTTTTTAGTCCCATTAGACTAGTCGGTTGCAATACAATTTTCCTGGAATTGGCTGGATTATCGTCAAAATTTTCACCTTCCCGACAGGCAGGGTTGACTGCTAAAACCGTTTTATTTTCGAATGCCCGGGGATGGGTGTATGCTGCGCACTGATTTTCACGGCTTCAAAGCATGGCTCATCTGTTTTTCAAGAACTGGTCCAACTTCACCAAAGCAGTATTCCTGATTTTACTGGCGATATTTCTTTTCGATGTGCAGGGCGCCCTCATCAAGTACATGGGTGACCGTTATCCGGTGCCGCAACTTGCATCGTTTCGAAACCTGTTCGGGTTTATACCGGCTATCCTGATTCTGGTGTTATCCAGGGAATGGCACGCGAAGGGCAGGATTATTCTGATCCGCCAGTGGCGATTTGGTCTGGTGCGTGGGCTTTTTATTGCGGGTGCTCAATACTGTTTTTATTTATCGTTAACAAAAATGGAGCTCGCCACGGCAACCACGTTGACCTATATTGGCCCGGTATTTATCACCGTCCTGTCAATCCCAATACTGAAACATAGCGTCGGTATCTGGCGATGGTTAGCGGTTGGCACAGGATTTTTTGGCGTATTGCTCATTATGCAGCCAGGCGCCGAGGTTTTTTCACCTTACGCACTGCTGCCCGTCGCCGCCGCATTCGGGTATGCGTTGGCAATCGTCAGTACCAAATTATTCGTTGATGAAGTACCCACGGTGATGATCAATATGTACTCTGCCGTGGGTGCACTGGTTGGATCGACCAGCATACTGTTTGCTACCACTGGCTATATTCCGATCGAGTCGACCACCGACTGGCTCTGGTTGGTGGCGATGGGTTCGGTCGGTGGCTGTGCGGTACTGTTGATGATCAGTGCTTATCGCCTGACGCGACCCGGTAGCCTTTCTCCATTCGAATATTTCGGCATCCCGTTTTCGTTTATCCTGGGCTGGGTATTTTTTGGCGAAGCACCCTTTGAGCGGTTGCTGCCGGGGGTTATTTTTGTCGTCTGCGGTGGTTTGATAATCGCCTGGCGCGAGCGCAAACAGCGCACCGGGCCGGCTCAGGCGATGGTCGAATAGCCCAGACCCGCTAAACCGGTGTGCGTGGTGTCTGTTCCCGTCTCGGCTTGTTGATCAGTTCAAATATGGAACGCAGTGCGACCGCGGTAATAATCAGTCCGCCACCAAAAATTGTCCACACGGTCGGGGTTTCACCAATAAACCACCACACCCAAATCGGCCCCAGGGCAAATTCAAGCAGCATGATCAAGGTGACTTCGGCGGTAGCCAGATACCTCGATGCGATAATGAACATCCAGTTGACAAACCCCGACAGGCAACCGCCCCAGAACAGGCACAACAGAATGTCGCGTAACGGAATCGAAATATCGCCTTTTGTTACCAGCACAGAGATGACAATAATGATCGCCGATGACAGCAGTATCACCGGTATCATTTCGACCTGACGTTTGTAGCGCACGATGATCGCATAGGCCGCAAAACTCACGGCGGTGAGCAGGGCCATCAGGTTGCCAAAACCTGAACCCACGCTAACCCCTTTTGCGACCATGATGCCGAGGCCTGTTGCCGCAGCTATCATGGTAATCAGGGTGGTTCGACGGAGTCGCTCGCCGAGAATCAAGCGGGCGAACAATGCGGCAAAAAATGGAATCGAACCGAGGATGAACAGCGCGTTAGCGACGGTGGTGTGGGTCAGTGCCTGAACGAAAGCGATGCCGGCGACAGAAAGTAGCACGCCGCCGAGAATACCCAGCCATCCAATCCCGGTGAGCGTGCCGAGCAGGTTACCCCGATGGCGGATCCCAATGATTATGCCGGCAGCAATGAGCATGCCGAGAGACCGGTAAACATTGATTTGCCAGGGGTCGGCAATCTCTATATTACGCTGTACCAGGCCACCGAAACTGATCGCCACCGAGCCGGCTACCATCAGCAGCATCGCGTAGCCATGGCGCGAGTCTATAACCTCGGAAGTTGTAGTGCTAATTGCCATCGGCGCAGTTTGCACGCGGTTATGGCAGGATGCAATGTCTTAACAGCTAAAAATTTAATCCTGATTTAACTACCAGTCGTCGGGTTTACCGATATCAGTATCGATCCCCTGGGCGAATAGTTCTTCCTGCCGCACCCGCATTAAGTCACCATACTTGTTGTACTTCAGGTAGTTCTTGTTCAGGCCATAGCGTAATAAATGCTCGAAATGAAACGGGAATAACAGGGAAGCCACGCGCGCCACCTCTTTGCCCTCGTCGAACAATATTATACCCGGGCGATAGTCCATTTTCAGGTCAGCAGCCCAGTCCCTGGGTGATATCCGGCGACCATTAAAGTCGGTGATCAATTCTTCCGATTTTCCATCGATGCGGATAAAGCGATACTGTTCGAGTTGCTCACGGATGGCCGGTCGACTGATGAGCTTATAGTGGAAGGTTGCACAGTCATCGCAGTCGTCATCCTCGATCAGCAATGCCACCGGCTCGCGCAAAGTACTGAAATCGGAAACGTTTTCGATAAGAGGGTCTGCGATGAACTGGTATCGACCATACTGCATGTTTGCGCGTTTGTAATCACTGAACGAAGTTTTCAGGTAAGCCATTTGCTGGACGTAATTAAAGGCCTGTTGCAGTGCCCGGGTGGAGCGGTAGCCGGCTAGCCTGAGTACCACCTGGTTTTTACTATTGAGTAATATTATGGTTGGCGTGCCCTGAATATTCAGGTAATCGGCCAGCACCCTCTCGGTGGTTACCACATCTTCCGTCATGGCAATTTCTCGGTCGCCGCGGACATTGATTTCGATACTGTCAAAGTGCTCCTGCATGAATGACCGCAAAGGTTCCTGCTGGAACTGTTCATTCACCGTTGTCGCACAGTAAGGGCATTCGTTGAGGTGGAAAAACAGTAACACGTGCCTGCCGGATTCGTTGGCTTCTTCGACATCAGAGGCAATCTCGAGAAATGAATCCTTGAACCAGGCAGGCGTTTCGAAACTTTTACCGCCGACCACCTTACCGGGTGTCACCGCGATAACCTGCGTGGTGCCTATGGCCAGAAGCCAGAACAGGCCAGCCATCGATCTAAATTTGAGTTTCAATACAAATACCCCATCGATTAATTAAGGCACTATGGAAACAGAAAATCAATCGACCAATGGGGATAGCCTGAGGATATTTCGATCCTGTCTTGAGTATCAGGAAGTTACATGCAATATCACTCGACTACGAACGAATTTCAGGTCATCCGGTATCGAACACCAGTTTGTTGAGCAACCGTGGTTTGCCTCCGATTTTAGCCAGTTTGTTCACAGCACGGGCCCAAGCATCGCAATGGCGTTGTTCCAGAGTTGCTGCCGGCGGCTCCAGCCATTCACCATATCGCCGGTGATCAACCTCGATTGGTCGATATAGCTTTGCTGCCGTTGCCGCATGTCGGCCGTGAGTGACGGGTCGTAGAAAAGGATATTATTCTCGTAGTTCAGATCGAAACTCCGACGATCCATGTTGGCCGAACCGATCAGGGTGATTTCCCTGTCGAGGGTCAGGGACTTGGTATGCAGCAGCCCGCCTTCGTATTCGAAGATGCGGACTCCGGCGGCGAGCAGATCGCTATAATAACTTCGACTTGCTGCCGCGACGATCCACGAATCATTACGAGCCGGGAAGACGATGGTGGTATCTACCCCACGGCGAGCGCTTGCGCACAGTCCGCCCTGCATGGATTCGTCCGGAACAAAGTACGGGGTGGTGATGATCAGCTCACGTCGAGCGGCGTACATCAACGTTTCGAAAATATCGGGCATCGCGGAGAAACGCACCGTCGGTCCGGTTCCGATCACCTGGGCCGCCAGGCCAGGCTGCGTCGGCGGCATCGGTTGTCTGAGTAAGGAACTGATATCTTCGCCCGTTTCAGCCTCCCAGTCGCTGGCGAACAGGTATTGGTTCTGGCGCGCGATCGGTCCCACAAAGCGGATCATGTCATCTACCCAGGGGGCGTATTTAGCCTTGATACGAAACTCCGGATCGGCGCAATTCTGGCTACCGCAATAAGTGATCAAATTATCTATGACAACGATCTTGCGGTGATTACGCAAGTCGATCCGGCCCTTCACGGCCCTCAACAGTGGGAAGCCGATCGGCAAGGCGATGGCCAGGTGAACGCCTGCTTCACGCATGGCCTGCCAGTGTGGCGAATCGATTATGATGCTTGAGCCCACGCCATCCGCCATCGCCCGGCAGGTCACGCCGCGCGCAGCGGCCCGTTTCAGCGCGTTCACCACCTTGCAGCCGTTGTCGTCTGGCAGCCAGATATAGAACATCAGGTGGACCTGCTCTGTGGCGGCATCAATGTCGGCCACCATGGTGTCGATGGTGGTGTTTGAGTCTTGCATCAACTGTGCCTGGTTACCGCCGACCGGGTCGAAACCGTTTACCGATTTGCCGACCTGAAACAGATGCTTGTAGTGCCCGGGGATCCTGGCTTGCAAAATTGCCGTATTAGCGCCTGCAGCGTCCGCTACATTCGGTAATTTTGCAATGACTTCACGAATCCGTGCCACGCGACGTCGACCAATGTTGGTTTCACCCAGCAGCAGGTAGGACAGCACGCCAACTACCGGCAAGGTGACTATCACCACGATCCAGGCGATGCGCGATGTCGGTTCACGATGCGGACGCAACAACACTCGCACGATAAAAGCGATTTGCAGGGAAAGGTACGCGGCCACGGAGATGATCCCGGCGAAAGACTCTTGACCCATAAACTAAGTCCGCTGGTTGCAATTCAGGAACGGGTAAATCCAGTTCCAACCCGACCTCTACGGCGTCATATAAAGAGTGCTTGTGATTGACGTTGCTTGCGAGGCACAGGGAGAATAAGAGTCCTTTCCCCCCGAAGTCAATGGTTATTGGACATCCGAATACAAAAACAGGGTCGCTCGAAAGCGACCCGGTTCAATAGGCGAGCCAGGTATTATCTAAATTTCAAACCGGAGATATGAGAGTTTATGCCGTCGGCGATATAGCTATCGTCGATTCCGACTGAAATCAGGTCGGCGCCCATTTCGCAGAGTTTGTTAGCGGTATCGGCATCGATCGTAAAAGCAGCTGCTTTTTTACCATCTTTTTTGCACCGGTTTATTATATCCTTGACCATGCCGATGGTGTCAGTGCCATAGGGATCCGGAATTCGATTCTGGCGTACCGAAATTGAAAGGTCACCCGGACCGATTAGCACCCCATCGATACCCTCGATTGCGAGGATGCCTTCAATATTATGATAGGCCTGCTGGGTTTCAATCATGGCCAGTGCCAGTGAGCAGGCATCGATTTCCTCAAGATACTCGTTACTGGAAATGCTGTATAGCGAAGCAGCATGCCTGGGGCCGAACGAGCGCTCGCCAACCGGCACAAATTTTGTCACCGAGGCGAATTTTCTGGCGTCTTCGACTGAATTGATCATCGGTGCAATGACACCGAGCGCACCAAAGTCCAGCACCCGCGAAGCGGTATCCCAACGACCCAGCGGAATGCGTACGATTGGGGCCTTTGCCCTGGCGATCAGGGTTGCTATTCCTGCCTGTACACTGGTCTCATCGAAGAATCCATGTTGCATATCGAGTACCACCGCATCGAAGGAGTATTCGCAGATTCTTTCCAGGTAACGCGGGTCGCTGATACCGCACCATGCGCACAATACGGGCTTACCGGAATCCAGCAATTGTTTCAAACGACGCATGATTCGACTCCCGATCTAATTTAGAAACCGAATTGTATTTGAATTGACTTAGAACAGGTAGTTGAAACCGATTGAACTCATTGCCGTATCGTAGTCGACTTTACCAGTGCCGGTGATTAAAGGAGGAAATTCGGCATCTGTCTTTCGAACTGAGTAATCGGCATAAATACTGAACTTGGGCGTCACTGAAAAATTGAGACCCAGGCCTAATTCGAACGCATTGATGGTATCACGCGCTGATACGCCGGTGGCGACATCGGTATATTTGGCCTCCCAGATAGACCATCCGATTCGGACGTGAAATGGTCTGCCTACGGTTAGAAAAGCCCCCAGCGTATTTCCTGTCTCAAGTTCAAACAGGGCACCAAAAGGATCTATTATCTGGTCGCTATCAGAAGGTATAAACTCAAGCCCGATACTCGCGCCTTTAGTATACTCCAGACCCCATCGCAGCCGAGGTCCGTCGAATTCATATTTTTCTTTACCATTCGCATAAGTTAACTCTGTTTCCCACCCGACATAATCGAGGCCCAGGAACATTTTCTTTTCGGGCGGTGGCGCCCTAAGTCCCTGGTACTCGTCGCCCAGGGCGGGTAACACCGCTGATCCCAGTATAATCAATATAATCGTCTTGAATTTGACTCGCATATTGCCCACTCCTTAATTAGCACCTCTTCGGAGGTAACTTCAGATAAATAGTTATCGGATTGAGGTATTGCTAAGGTTCTTTATGAATTCTACTCATTCCTGATATTGATATTATAGCCGAGATTGAAATATATCCACCCGCAATGGAATTGCTGCAATGAAGATAGGACTACGCCCGAGACAGGAGGATCATGCGGCACGAAGAATATACTATTACCGGTACAATCGGGTATATAGGACATATAATGACCAACCAGATGATACGTTATGAACACTGTGGAGATGCCTGCCGTAACCCGAGACTGGTTGGATAGATTACCCAAGGTCGAGCTGCATTTGCACCTCGAAGGCAGTCTTGAGCCGGAGCTGATGTTTGAACTGGCCCAGCGAAACAGGATCGAGTTGCCTTTCGATTCGGTAGAGCAGGTACGCGAAGCCTATCAGTTCAGCAATCTACAGGATTTCCTCGATATTTATTACCAGGGAGCAGAAGTATTGTTGCTTGAACAGGACTTTTACGATCTGGTCTGGGCTTACCTGAAAAAATGCCAACAGCAAAACGTGGTCCATGTGGAGCCTTTTTTTGATCCTCAAACTCACACCGATCGAGGCGTTTCATTCGAAATAGTGATTCATGGTATTTGCCGGGCCCTGGCGGATGGTGAAAAGCAGTTAGGCATTAGCAGTCGACTGATCATGTGTTTTCTGCGGCATCTGAGTGAAGAGGACGCCTTCGACACGCTGCGGCAGGCCGAACCCTATCTCGATCGATTGAGCGGCGTTGGCCTGGATAGTTCAGAAAAAGGTCACCCACCAGAAAAGTTTAGCCGCGTATTCGCCCGGGCGCGCGATCTGGGCCTGTTAACGGTCGCGCATGCGGGTGAAGAGGGGCCAGCCGAGTATGTCTGGACCGCGATTAAAGATTTGCAGGTTTCGCGCGTCGACCATGGCGTGAGATCGACTGAAGACCCGGAACTGATGACATACCTGGTCGAAAGCCGAATGCCACTGACGGTTTGCCCCTTGTCGAATATCAAATTACGCGTATTCGACGACATGTCGCAGCATAATATCCTCGAGATGCTGGAGCAGGGTGTCTGTGTCACGGTAAACTCGGATGATCCGGCTTATTTCGGAGGCTATATGACCGAGAATTTCGATGCATTGGCGCAAGCTCTCCATCTGAGCCAGCAGCAGGCCAGGCAACTGGTGCAAAATAGTATCGAGGCGAGTTTTGCCGACGATGCGCGGAAACAGGAAATGCGTGCTTTACTCGGGTGAGTGGGATTAGCGTGTTAACCGGCCTGGAATTTATGTTGTCGTAGCCAGGTACTATTCTACCGGCAGTTCCGTCTTATTAATCAATTGCCTGAGCACAAAGCTGGAGTGAACGCCGGTGACGCCGGCCAGTCGGGTCAGGTGCCCTAGCAGGAATTTTTCATAGTGCTGCATGTCTTTAACCACGGCTTTGACTAAAAAATCTGCCGCCTGGCCAGTGACAATACTACACTCGATGATTTCAGGCATATGCGCAATAGCCTTTTCAAAGGCTTCGAAACGATCGGGGGTATGTCGATCCATGGAAATGCCAATAATAGCGGTCAGGCTCAGGCCGAGTGCTTGCGGGTTCAACAGGGTCACATGACGGTCGATTATTCCGGAGTCTTCGAGACGCTTGACCCGGCGTGAACACGGCGTTGGCGATAGCCCTACCTGGTCGGCCAGTTCCAGGTTGCTGATTCGACCGTTGGACTGCATCAGGCGCAGGATATGTTTGTCGATTCGATCGAGTGTGATATTCACATCTACATCTCTCTCAAAAATGCTGTAAATAGATATATTACCTAATAATTAGCAATTTAATAGTTATAAATATCTATTATTTATTAAATAATTGGCTAAATCGCGATTATTTGCTAGTGCAATTGATATATAGTGGTCAGTCAACAACAACCCGACAGGTTTTACCGGTGTCAGACTTCAACTACAAAAAGTACCGCCCCTTTAGCCCGATTGCCAAATCGAGCCGTCGTTGGCCTGATCGTGTCATAGACCATGCGCCGGACTGGTGTAGTGTCGATCTGCGCGACGGTAACCAGGCCTTGATCGAGCCGATGACACCGGGCCAGAAGCTGGATATGTTCCGCTTGTTGGTCGAGGTTGGATTTAAACAAATTGAGGTCGGTTTCCCGGCGGCATCACAGATGGATTTCGATTTTGTGCGCCGCCTGATTGAGCAGGATCTGGTGCCCGAAGATGTGACAATCCAGGTTTTGACGCAGGCTCGCGAACATTTGATAGCGCGTAGTTTCGAGTCCCTGAAAGGCGCTCGAAGCGCGATAATGCATCTCTACAATTCGACTTCGACGGTACAACGCGAACAGGTATTCAGGATGTCGCGCGAGCAGATCAAGGGAATTGCCGTTCAGGGGGCTAGCTGGGTTCGCGACTATGCGGCTAAACAGCCCGATACCGAGTGGCAGTTCCAGTATTCACCCGAGAGTTTTACCGGTACCGAGCTGGACTATGTCATCGAAGTGTGTGACGCGGTGATCGATGTCTGGCAACCGACGCCGCAGAATAAAACCATTATCAATTTACCGGCTACTGTCGAAGTCGCGACTCCAAATGTCTACGCAGACCAGATTGAAACGGTGTGTGACAGAATAAGCCGACGTGACAGTATCACCATCAGTTTACATACGCATAACGATCGCGGATGCGGTGTTGCCGCCTCCGAGCTTGGTGTGATGGCAGGTGCCGAGCGAATCGAGGGCACGCTGCTTGGCAACGGTGAGCGAACCGGCAATATGGACATAGTCACGATGGCGATGAACCTCTACAGCCAGGGAATAGATCCAGAGCTGGATCTATCCGATATGGACCAGATTATCAATGTAGTCGAACGATGCACCCAGTTAGCCGTGCATCCGCGGCATCCTTACGCTGGTGACCTGGTGTTTGCGGCTTTCTCCGGTAGTCACCAGGATGCGATCAATAAATGCCTGGCAATCGACGAACGTGAGCGAGCCCTGAACGGTCCCGATACCCATTGGCAGGTGGCCTATTTGCCGATTGATCCGCGTGACGTCGGCCGGACTTACCAGGAAGTGATCCGCATTAACAGTCAGTCGGGCAAGGGTGGCGTGGCGTACATACTCGAAAAGGACTATGGGCTGGTGTTACCGCGATGGTTGCAGGTCGATTTTAGTCCGCATGTGCAAAAATACGCCGAAAAAAGCGAGACAGAAGTGTCGGCTGAACAGATCTGGCAGATTTTTCAGGATACCTATATCAATGTAGAGAAGTCTGTCACTGTCGAAAGATACCAGGCTTCGAGATCGCAGGGCAGGGACCGTTTGCGAGCCACACTGGTTAGTGAGGAAGGTCAAATTGATATTACCAGTGACGGCAAAGGAATTCTTGATGCGTTTGTACGGGCGATTAATTCTAATCTAAATACCAAACTTGTACTGATCGATTATAGCGAACACACGTTGGGCGACAACGAGCAGTCCGAAGCGATAGCCTATGTGCAGTTGAGCATCAACGGCGAGCGTAGCTGTGGGGCTGGTTGCAGCGAGGATATTGTGGGCGCATCACTACGCGCGGTGTTAAATGCAATAGCGCGCGCCGGAGTGGTATTCGAGGTCAATCCAGAAGTAAAAATAGCCGCAGTATAAACAAATTATCTGGATACCAAATCCTACAAATGATATCAGGCGAGTTCCGCCTATTGTGACTTGAGCAGCGCCTGATCCAGATCCCAGAGGATATCGTCGAGGGTTTCGAGACCGACTGAAATACGTATCATATCCGGGGTCACGCCAGCGGCGATCAACTGTTCATCGGATAGCTGTCTATGGGTTGTTGAAGCCGGGTGAATTATCAGTGTTCGCGCATCGCCGACATTGGCCAGGTGGCTCAGAAATTCAGCCGCTTCGATAAATTTTGCGCCGGCCTCGGCACCACCCTTAACACCAAAAGTGAGTATCGAACCGGCGCCTTTGGGCAGGTATTTCTTCACCAGTGGCTGATAGGCGCTGTCTTCAAGACCTGCATAGTTGACCCACGACACGGCCGCGTGCTGCTGTAGATATTCGGCAACGCCAACTGCGTTGTCACAATGCCGGTCCATGCGTACCGGCAGGGTTTCCAGACCCTGAAGCAACATAAAGGCATTGAATGGACTCAACGCGGGTCCGAGTGTGCGCAGGGTTTCGCAACGCGCTTTCATGGTAAATCCGAAATCACCGAAAGTCTCATAGAAGCGGATGCCGTGATAACCCGTCGACGGTTCGGTCATACCGGGGAAATTACCATTGGCCCAGTCGAACCGACCGGATTCTACTATTACGCCGCCCATCGAGGTTCCATGCCCGCCAATAAACTTGGTAGCGGAATGGACCACAATATCAGCGCCATGGTCCATCGGCCGGCACAAATAGGGTGTTGCAAACGTACTATCGACTACCAGTGGAATGCCGGCATCTTTGGCAATCGCGCTAATCGCCTCGATATCCGCCACATTGTTCAATGGGTTGCCAATGGTCTCGACGTACAGGGCTTTGGTATTCTTAGTGATGGCCTTGCGAAAGTTCTCGGGTTCATCCGAATCGACAAATAGGGTATTGATGCCAAACTTTCGAAAGGTGACATCAAACTGGGAATAGGTGCCGCCGTAAAGCGTGCTGGCCGATACCAGTTCATCGCCCTGTTCCATCAGGGTCAGCAGGGCGACGGTTTGTGCCGCCATTCCCGAGCTCACCGCAAGTGCCGCGCGACCATTTTCCAGTGCTGCCATACGTTCTTCGAGGACCGCGGTTGTCGGGTTGGTTAAGCGTGTGTAGACATTGCCGAAGGTTTGCAGGTTAAACAGGCTCGCGGCATGATCGGTACTGTCAAAAACATAAGATGTGGTCTGGTATATCGGAACGGCTCGAGAACCGGTCGCGGAGTCGGGGATTTGTCCTGCATGCAGGCACAGTATTTCAATTCCAAATACTCTATCGGCCATGATGTATTCTCTTTAAAAATTCACTAACGCCGGGCGTTTTGCGGAGATTATTCTGGTGTTTACACCGATGGTATTGAGTCCGCCGAAAATCCGCGCGTATTCGATTTTCATGCAGCGGTTCATG
>PVMS01040108.1_pt1 | contig 15042 bp, 13 predicted proteins | sample 1853461 | NCBI WGS metagenome assembly PVMS01 (sample SAMN08582032, study PRJNA380276) | Marine sediment metagenome, whole genome shotgun sequencing project. | isolation source: ocean sediment barecode stripped | collected 2017 | reverse complement strand
GCTTTAGTAAATTTGACGAATAAATACAATTTTAAACATTACCGATAAGACTAATATGTAAGAGGAGAACGAAATGACTTCTAAAGAATGGAAGACTTCACCGGATATGCAGATTAATCCAGACAAGCATTACCTTGTTACCATAGAAACCGCCCGGGGAGCGATAGAACTAGAATTATATCCCGAGTATGCCCCGCAGACGGTGAACAACTTTGTTTTTCTGATGGGTGAAGGCTTTTATGATGATTTAAAGTTCCACCGGGTGATCCCCGATTTTATGATTCAGGGTGGTGATCCAACGGGAACAGGCAGCGGTGGGCCAGGTTACCGTTTTGGGGATGAGGTAAGAAATAACCCATTAAAACACGAGACAGGCGTAATTTCGATGGCTAATGCCGGTCCGAATACCAACGGGAGTCAGTTTTTTATAACTCATTCTCCTCAGCCTCATCTTAACGGGAAACACACTGTCTTCGGCAAAGTCGTTGGTGGTCAAGATGTGGTTGACGCCATTCGGCAAGGCGATCAAATGTCGAGTGTTTCAGCGCAAGAGGCCTAAATTGTCAGCGATGATTTCTTGATTGGCTGGCAATTATTTGACTAAAAGCCAGACCATCAATAATAGATCTCTTGCCTTGCTTAGGGGCTGAATCTGCTCATTTTGGAGAGGGACACTGCTCCAATTTTTAAAGAGATGTTTGTCCGTATGCATTCTTGGCAGTCAAAAATAGACATGACCACGAATAATCCGTTAAGCTCCTTCATCGAAAATAATGGTTTCCTGGTGCTCGATGGTGGTCTGGCGACCGAGCTTGAGGCCCGCGGGCATGATCTGAATGATACGCTTTGGTCGGCCCGCTTATTAATCGACGAGCCTGATTCAATTAGACGCTTGCACGAAGATTATTTAGAAGCAGGAGCTGATTGTATTATCTCAGCCAGTTATCAAGGGACGATTCCTGGTTTTATCAAACGCGGCTTTAGTCGAGATGAGGCTGAAGATTTGATTAGATTTTCTGTCACCCTAGCCCTCGAGGCCAGAGATGAATTTTGGAAGCAATCAATAAATCGGTCCGGCCGCAACAAACCAATAGTGGCAGCTAGTGTTGGTCCATATGGCGCCTATTTGGCCGACGGCTCTGAATACACAGGAGAATATGATCTTAACCAAGCAGAGCTAATGAAGTTTCATCAGCCTCGCTGGCAGATTCTGGCCGGCACTGAGGCTGAAATAATGGCTTGCGAAACAATCCCCTCCTACGCTGAAGCGATGGCCCTAGCGAAGCTACTAGAGAATACACCAGATCGTTTTGCTTGGTTTAGCTTCAGTTGTCGAGATTATGAGCACATTAGTGATGGAACCCCCCTCGTGGAGTGCCTGGCCTATCTGGATGAGATCGAACAAATAGCGGCCGTGGGAATCAACTGTACAGCACCCCGATTCATTCCCTCTCTAGTTGCCGAAGCCAGATCAGCTACCCAAAAACCGATATTGGTTTACCCAAATTCAGGCGAAAAATATGATATCGAAAACAAACGGTGGTTGGGAGAAACTGATTCTCAAGATTATGCTACAGTAGCTTTGTCTTGGTGTGCTGCAGGAGCTAGTATAATTGGCGGCTGTTGTCGTACTGGCCCCAAACATATCAAGCACGTCCGTCAAATATTGCTTGCTCAGAGTTAAAAACATTACTGGATGGGCCGTAGAATTAAATGGCTAATTGGGGGGCGACGCTTTCGCTTGACGATACTCTCCCAGCATGAAGGACTTTTTTGAGCAGCATTCTAACGACTATATCTAAATCTCGAAATATTCAAACATGATAATTATCGGTCAACTTGCAGCCTTAGCCACTGCATTTTGCTGGTCGTTGACGGCCGTTTTTTTTAGCATTAGCGGCCGGTTGGTGGGTTCTGATGTCGTAAATCGCAGTAGGCTGATTTTCGCCTTTCTTTTTGTCTGCATAACTCATCTAATAATTGAGGGCTCGCTTTTTCCATTTCAAACCGAACCGTTTCGCTGGGGCTGGTTGGCTCTATCCAGTATTCTAGGTCTCGTTTTAGGCGATTCTTTTTTGTTCCAGGCCTATGTGCTGGTGGGCCCGCGACTTTCTATGCTTATGATGTCCACTGTACCGATTCTAAGTGCCATAATGGCCCGAATCTTCTTGTCTGAACGATTGGGGTCTCTCGAATTGATTGGAATCCTGGTTACCGTAGCTGGAATCGCCTGGGTTGTTACAGAAAGACGCTCAAGCCAGAGTGTAGTCGAGGATAAACGATATGGTTTGGGGCTATTTTTTGCCTTTCTAGGAGCCTTAGGACAAGCTTCGGGTCTGATTGCCGCTAAGTTCGGATTGGTTGGAGACTTCTCGGCGTTGTCTGCAACCACAATCCGTTTGTTGGTAGCACTGGCTGCACTCTGGGTATTAACCATATTGCGTGGTCAGTTTCGCCATACTTTTCAGCAATGGGGGAATAAAAGGGCATTCCGTTTAATGATTGCCGGCACGGTCGTTGGGCCATACTTGGGAATCTGGTTCTCTCTAATTGCGATACAATTGGCTCCGATCGGTGTTGCTGCGACTCTGATGGCTTTGCCGCCAGTAATTCTAATTCCCTTTGGCTATTTTGTTTATGGGGAGCGGGTCAGTCAACGAGCAATCGCCGGAACCGTCGTCGCTTTTTTGGGAGTGGCCTTGATATTTTGGCCTAAATGATAAAATGATTAATTGCTGACGGTGGCAGGTCAATAGTCAAAACCCAGTCATCTACTCATTGGACTACCAACAATTGCCTCTGACAGGCCTTTGATGGCTTGAAAAAATCAGCAAGCAAGCTGGGATTTTTTCTTCTAGCTGTCCCTTAGTCATATTCACTATATAATTGACGTCGATACCAATTGACCTACAGGCAACTTTCTATGCTATTTATTTCCAGGTCAAGGTAAGCATTATTTACGAAAACAGTTTTGGCTTAGTAGCCCGAGACTGACTACGGTTAAAGAAGGAGATAATACGAACATGGATCTAATTGGAGGCGTTCTCTTACCATTACTCTGTCTAGGGGGCGGACTGATTTTTATCATCATAGCGGCGGTTAAGGTTGTGAAAGAGTATGAGCGCGGTGTCATATTCCGGCTGGGTCGAGTGCAAGGAGCCAAAGGCCCTGGTTTGTTTTTCATCCTTCCAATCGTTGACCAAATGCAGAAGGTTGATCTACGGACCATTACATTGGATGTACCTTCTCAGGATGCCATTACCGCCGACAATGTAACTGTTAAGGTTAATGCGGTGGTTTATTTCAGAGTGATTGATCCTGTTAGGGCCATAATACAGATCGAGGATTACCAGCGGGCTACATGGCAGATAGCCCAAACGAGTCTCAGAAATGTTATTGGCCAGTCAGAGATCGATCAAATTCTGCAAGAACGGCAGCGAATAAACGATCGCTTGCAGCGGATCATCGATGAATTCACTGAACCTTGGGGTATCAAAGTTTCCATTGTCGAGATAAAGGATGTGGAATTAGACCCAACAATGGTTCGAGCGATGGCTCGCCAAGCGGAAGCCGAACGTGAACGCCGGGCCAGAATTATTCGGGCGGAAGGCGAGTTGCAGGCCTCACAGCAACTGGCCGAAGCAGCTCGGAATATGCAGAAGGATCCGGCCTCCATGACGCTGCGTTACTTGCAGACCTTGCTGGATATTGGTGTAGAGAACAATACCACCACGATTTTCCCCGTTCCCTTGGAAATGTTTTCTGCCTTCATCAAACCTCCGAAGGACGATGAAGAACAATAACCAGTCAAGAATCTATTTTCCATGATATCTGGACCAGAGAGGGTATTGAATTGCCCTCTCTGGAATTGAACACCTAGCCATCGGAAGCCCAAACCCAATTACCGTGCTTAATCGAAGTTATCCCAAAATATTTCGCAGCTTCTTACTGGTTACATTTTTCCTCCTAGCAGCCACAACTGCCTGTTCATTGATATCCCCACCCGAGGGTCCGGTTATCCCAACTCCGCCTCCTACTTTGGCGCCCGATATCGTGAGTTTTTCAGATCTACAACTCATCACCGATCCGACAAGTTCGGTTACTCCTGCAGTCGATCCAGATATAGAGGCCCTGATGAACGCCGTGTCAGAACAGCAGCTGGTTGCCTACGTTCAGACGCTTGAGGGATTTGGAACGCGCAATACGTTTAGCGAAACTCAACGGGATGACTTTGGTATAGGCGCCGCTCGCCGCTGGATTCACAGTGAATTCTTGCGAATTAATAGCGGTGCATTACAGGTTTCGTACCATGACTTTCCGGCTAACATTAATGGGTTTGTAACCAATCAGCGAAACGTGGTGGCTACATTGCCGGGTATTAGCGGTCACCCAGGGGCAATCGTTTTGATGGCCCATTATGATTCTCGTTCGGTTGATCCGACCGACGGGAGTAGCCGCGCTCCTGGTGCGGACGACAATGCATCGGGAGTTGCGCTGTTGCTGGAGCTGGCCCGTTTGCTCAGTTCACGTTCCTGGAACCAGACGATAATCTTTATCGCCTTTGCGGCAGAAGAGCAGGGAACTTTTGGCAGCAGACAATATGTGCAAAATGCGATGTTGGACGGCCGAATATTCGATTTCGCGATCGACAACGATATCGTCGGTGGACGTCCAGGAATTCCCCAATCCATACGAGTATTCTCCCCAGGGCCTGACAGCAGCGGCCCTCGACATTTGGCTCGCTACCTTGAAATGATCGGTGGACTTTACCTGCCAATATTTAGGGTTGACTTAATCGACAGTTTAGATCGTGAAGGTCGCTACAGCGATCACCGTGAATTTATCAATGCCGGCGTACCCAGCATCCGATTGACTGAATCTGAAGAGGACAGGAATAATCAACATTCTGGGGGCGATTCCTGGGATAAGCTTGATTATAGTTATCTCCGGCAAGTTACTCAGCTCAATCTGGCTGTCATCTCCAACTTGGCCGGCGCTCCTCCACCACCTCAATCACTGACGATTGCCCCAATGGCCGATCCCGGTTCCTACTTGTTAAATTGGGTGCCAGATCCCAGGGCTGCCGGTTATGCTATATCTTTCCGAGAAACGGGCTCTGATCAATATCCACCTTTTCGATATGTCGCTTCCGGGGAAGCCGGCAACATTGCTTTGACAGACCTGGATCCTCAGACGGTTTATGCAGTAAGCATCGCCGCTATCGACGGCAACGGCCGGATAAGCGGATTTTCGCCCGAAATCATCGTCGATTCTGGTAACAACTCAGGGTGATATAAGACCGAAGTTGGATTCTCCCGATTCAATCGCTATCTGAACAAAAACCACATCAGTCCCTCTGTGAAGAACTAAATTCGCCAACTCATCAAAACGAATAGGACTCTTCAACACTCAATAAAACAACACGCGAATCCGTATCGGACTGAACCCTATCCGCCCAGGCTTGCGCATCCTGCGCAATCGGCGGCCAAGTATCGTAATGAACGGGAATAACGACTTTCGCGCTCAGATACTTCACTGCCTCAACCGCATCATCAGGGCCCATCGTAAAGTTATCTCCGATGGGCAGCACCGCTAAATCAAGACCAGCCTGACCAATCAAACGCATATCCGAAAACAAGGCCGTGTCACCTGCTACATAAACATGCTTGCCAGCCATACTCAACAAGAATCCGGCCGGCATTCCCCCATAACTACCATCAGGCAATCCCGACCCATGAAACGCAATCGTCAACTTAACCCGTCCAAAAGGATGATCGTACCCACCTCCAATATGCTGGGCATGAACATTCTCGTATCCCTGCCCTGCAAACCAACTGCAGATCTCATAATTGGCAATAATCAGGGCACCCGTTCTTTCAGCAATAGCCAGCGCATCACCGACATGATCGTCGTGCCCATGCGTAATCAAAATATAATCAGCCTTCACCTGCTCATGCCCAACAACAGCAGATGGATTACCACTAAAAAACGGGTCAACCAATACCGCTACACCACCAACATCAAACGAAATAGTGCCATGACCGTGCCAAGTAACAGATAACGACATCCTGAAACCTCCAAGTGAACCAGATCAACAACCAATATTAGCCAACAACTAGATATCCGCTATCCGAAAACAGTATAGCCCGTAGAGAGAACGAAAACCAGCCCAGACACAATAAAAAAGAGCGCTAAAAAACAACGCTCTAAAGTGAAAAAACCGACTAAACAATATCGCCAACCAGCAACTTTGCCCAAGTGATTACAAACCAAGCGACTGAGCAGCCACCCGACAGCCCGACGCACCACCGGCGGCTAGCCACTCATCCAACCTGGAACTAGCTTCATTGCCGGAACTTGCATCTTCATAAATGCCCTGTGCCCAATAGTAATAACGCTGAGTCTCATTAGGCCAGGATTGATACGCACCGCCGGATGCGGCATATCCACCATTATAACCGGCAAACGACAACAAAATATCATCTCCCGTATAGCGCATTTGCTCGCGGAAGAATAACATGCCCCTCATTGCGTTCGTATCAGGCTCCAGCATATCTTCAGAAGCGTCAAAATGAAAAGGCATTACCTGAAACAGACCACGTGCACCAGCACCGGAAACCGCACCCGGATGGCCACACGACTCAATTTGCATAATTGTGGCCACAATATTGGGATCAACCGAATAAATCGCCGACCATTCCAAAATTTTATCTCGCCAGTAAAGTACTTCAGGTGTGAACAATCCTGATAAACTAGGCCCGGAATTGAAAATAACGCCTTCAGCACTCGCACTATGCCCAGAAACAGAAGCCCCAACGTTTTCGCCGTCAAAAGAAGTATTTGAAAAACCTTCCACTTCAGACACCTCATAAAAACCGCCACCAGAAAAAGACAGCCAAGCCGAGATCAACGCCACACAAACGCCTACCGCCAGAAGTACCGGCACCAAGTCAACCGGCTTTCTGAAAAAGCCCTCCCGGCGCTGATCAAACCATTGATCCGACAAGGAAACAGAGTCAATAAACGGAGTCCAAACAGACCAGTAACCAACTCTACGCACGGGAACCTCCAAATATCGCTAATCGACCCAGTCTAGAGACCTTTTCCTGTCGCAGGGCGCCGGTATCGTGGAACCTTTCCCGGTCGAGCCACTGGTCGCGGCGGCCTTCGCCCAACTCGCGTTTTTACGCCAGGGTCGCTGTTTGCGGCTGCCGTCACAGGAGCCGCTACCGGCCGAGTATTGACTGCTCCCCCGCTGGCTGCCGGGGCTGGTACTGACGAGCTCCTGGACATGGAACCCGCCGCCATAGAACTACCGCCATTCACTGTCGCAGCGGCTCCATTTCTTCCGTATAGAATTCTTTCTCCAGCAATCGTGATTGCCCCTATGAACAGGATGCGCGTCAGCCAGACCAAGACGGCGACAAATATTGGGACGATTCGAAGCAACTGTTCGCGACCCAATATCTCATTGCCCAACTCGTGACTAACAAGAACAGACGAAACCGCCCACCAGGTCATTACAGCGTTCATGCTTGCACCCAACAGCCAGGCTCCCGTCAAATACCAAATTTCTTTCGGCTCACCCAAGCCCCGTTCAGGTGTAAATAATCGCGCTAGGCCGGCAAAATCGATCGCGCAAAACGCCACGGCCAAAATGGTGGCCCAAGTCAGCGTAGCGAAGCGGACATCTCCTAGCAAGCTCTGCAACGCATAGCGCGTCGTATCAAAATTGAACATTTCGAAAGCAAGCAGGGCAAGAATCAAAATTGAGCCAATCAGAAGCTGGCGAGTGAAACGCGACCTGCCTAATTTGAGCTCGCCCAGTCCTCGCTTAAAGTCAGGACGCGAAAGTTGAGATCTAGTGGTCATTGCAATTCCTCCAATGATTTAACCTATGGCGCCGCCAGCAGATGAATCGGGTGACGGCTATTCCTCGACTTCGAATGGAACTAACTCGAATCTTTGGCACTACACGCACCATAAAGATCGTAATTTAGCACAAATGTTCTATATTCAGAGCATAGCACAAACGTTCTACTGAGTCAAGCATCTACGAAGCGATTTCAGTGGAGAAACAGGCGTGTCCGGCTGGGTGCTGGCCCAAGGCGATGCCTGCGTTTTAGATATTTACAGCTATTTGTATTCTGGGGTGATCGGCTTCTCTTAGGTTTTAGTTTCCGTCTTTCTGGATACGGCCAGTTTTTGTTAGGGTTGATTGTTCGCGGGATGGCGGTCATTGTTTAAATAGGTAATTCTGGCAGTGTCTGCTTTAGTGATTGGTCGCCTTGGGCCTCACACTGTTAAGTCGAAGATTGCGTCCGGGGTGGCAAATCTGTCCTGGTTGAACTGGTCTTCTTGGCACCTGCGATTACAGATCAAGCGCGCCGAGTGTGCTGCGTGTTTCTCGGTCTAATCGAGTTGGGCCTTGACATTTTGGGCCACTTCAAAGGGGATTCCTGGAACAGAGGCAATTTCCTCTACTGTTGCCTTTCGTATGCCTTCGATCGAAGCGAAATTGTCCAGCATTAATTTTCGTCGCTTTGGTCCGACTCCACTTATGCTGTCTAGAATTGAAGCGATTCCGGCTTTCGAGCGTCGTTTCCTGTGGCCCTCGTTGGCAAAGCGGTGTGCTTCGTCTCGGATTCGTTGGACTAGGTACAATGCTTCTGAGCGTTCGGGCAATCTCACGGGCAGGTCGTCATTTGGAGTAAAGATTAGTTCTTCTTTTTTGGCGATGGCTGCCAGAGGAATTTTATCGTCGAGTTCGAGCTGTTCGATGATTTCTTCGGTTGCCGAGAGTTGTCCTTTGCCTCCATCAATTAGGACCAAGTCCGGTAGTAGTGTCCAGGCCGTTTCCTTGCGTACGTTGCGAATCTGAGATGGATCAGTCAGTTCGCCGGCGATGCTGTCTTTATACCGTCTGAATCTTCTTTGTAGAACTTCTTTCAGCGCGGCGTAGTCGTCGTTGCCGGCGGTCTTGATATTGAAGCGACGATAGTCACTTTTGCGTGGTGCGCCGTGGACAAATACGACCATCGAGCCGACAGTCTGGTTGCCCTGGGTGTGGCTAATGTCGTAGCCCTCGATACGGCTTGGTGGCCGGTCAAGGTCTAGCGCTTTTTGCAGTTCGCTCATGGCGGCAACGTGTTTGGATCTGTCGGCAGCCCATTGTTGCCGCAGAGTGGCTAATGTATCGGAGGCGTTAACCGAAGCCATCTCGACGAGTTGTTTCTTTTTCCCGCGTTGGGGAACGGTTATGGTTACCTTGGTACTGCGCTTTTGCTGTAACCATTGTTCGATGATACGAGCCTCTTCAATCTCATGGGGTAGCAAGACTTCACGAGGAATATGGGCGGCTTCGTCATAGAATTGGGTGAGAAATTCTCTGAGCACCTCTTCGTCGGCTTCGCCTTCAGTGCCATCTAGCAGAAAATATTCGCGACCGATTAGTTTGCCGTGACGTACGAAGAATACTTGGACGCACGCGTCGGCTTGGTCTCTGGCAAAGGCTATTACGTCTTGGTCAGTGTTGGCGGCACTTATTACTTTTTGCTTGGCAACAACGCGGTCTATTGCCTGTAGCTGGTCGCGATAGACGGCCGCCATTTCATAATCTAGCTGAGCAGCCGAGGTTTGCATTTTGGACTCGATGTCCTTGATGATTCCGTTGGATTTTCCGTTCAGAAAATCCATTAATTGTTGGATCATGCTCCTGTATTCAGTCTGATCGACATTGCCAATGCATGGGGCGTTGCAAAGTTTAATATCGAAATAGAGACAAGCTCGCGAGTCTTTCCCGGTGATTTGGCGATCACATGTTAGGTAGGGAAATATCTTGCGTAGCAAGTCAAGCGTTTGATGAACGGCCCAGACTGACGTGTAAGGACCGAAGTATCTTGATCCATCCCTCACCATACGTCTTGTCACAGTGACCTTCGGATGGGCTTCAGACCAGTGAACCTTAATATAAGGATAACGTTTATCATCCTTCATTCGTATATTGAAATGAGGCTTGTGCTTTTTGATGAGGGTCATCTCAAGCAGTAAGGCCTCAAGCTCTGAGTCGGTCGTGATTATCTCTATATCGCTTATTTTTTCTCGCAAACGGAGAGTTTTATATGAGTCGACGTTTTTCCGGAAATACGAGCGAACCCGGCTTCGAAGATTCACCGCCTTGCCCACGTAAATGACAGTGTCATCAGCATCCTTGTGCAGATAAACACCCGGTCGCGTTGGCAGATTGGCCAGAATCTCCTTGATATTTTCGGCGGGTTCGTAACTCATGGCAGATAATTATAGCGCTCGCTGTGCCTCGCATCCAACCGTGCATCCGAGCCTATCACTTCCTGGTGTCTCAAAAAGCTTTGGATGAGTAAATAGCTCAAGAATTTATGGGCAAGCGAATTGAGTTCACTTTCATGGGTGGGTGAGTTTAAGCGGAGGGCGTACGTAAGAGGATCTGCGATGCAATAACAAATCCTTATCAACGCAAGGAAGCGAAACGTGGAGCATAGAAGAATCGAACAATCCGACTGCTACTCGAAAGGCTCCGTTTGACAGACTAATCCAATTTTAAGTTTGCGAGAATCGCTTGGGTGGCTATTTCTAAGGCGTGGGGTTCTATGGCAAAAACTGCATTTGAGGTCCCAGCGGCCGCCCAGACTACTTTAAACTGAGACAAATCCTCGTCCATATAAATCGGTAATTCAGCGATATGTCCTAATGGCGGGACACCACCGATGCTGAAACCTGTGGCCGATTTTACCAAATCAGCGTCCGCTCGCTTAACCTTTTTTCGACTTACCTCAAATTGAGCTGCGAGTTTACGCGTATCCAATCGATTATTTCCGGCCATCAGGGCCAATACTGGCTTTCCTGCGACCAAGAAAACGAGACTTTTTACAATTTGAGCCACTTCACACCCTATGGCACTGGCAGCATCCGCAGCGGTACGTGTTGTCTGATCAAATTCGACAACTTCAATTCTTAGGCCGAGTTCCTTCGCGGCTTCAACTACTTTTACGCTAGATGAGTGCATACCATTGATTTGAGCATGAGCCCTGATAGGGGACTATTGTGAACGATTATTCAAACGAACAATACAGGTAGAATCTCTTAAGACAGTTCAGCCTTCTCTGGCAAGGGTAGCCGCACTACAAAGGTCGTTCCTTTACCTGGGGAACTCAGCACATCGATAGAACCACCATGCTGTTCAATTATACGATGGCATGTCGCCAAGCCCAGTCCAGTACCCTGGCCAGGTTCTTTGGTCGTAAAGAATGGCTCGAAGATATGATCCAATTCGGCCGTTGTCATGCCCTGGCCGGTATCACGCACTGCTACCAAGATCTCTTCGGAAGATGCTACGAACTTTGAGATAACCTCTACTCGACGCTCTCCACGAACATTCTGAAGAGCATCTCGGGCATTGATTAGTAGATTAAGCCAGACACTTTGCAAGTGTTCTAGACTGGCATTAGCATTTGGCAAGTCAGGAGCCAGATTGGTTAACACCTTGATGTCGGCCGATGCAAATTGATATGAAACCAACTGCAACGACTGCTGAATGGAATGATTAACATCAAGGCTCTCAAAACTATATTGGGATTGCCGGGCAAAATCTAACAAGCCACGTACAACTTTTGCCGCTCGCTCGCCGGCCCGAAGGATCAGGTCGACGGACTCGTATATATCCTCTTGGGGTGATATGGCCATTTGCAACATTTGAGCATTCGCGTTTATGGCCGTCAAGGGATTATTAATCTCATGGGCGACACCCGCGGCCAACTGGCCGATAGCTGCCAGCTTTCCTGCTTGCAAAAGCGAACTTTCAAGCCGGCGTTCCTCCGTCCGGTCTTGCCACACAACCACGGCTCTTGCTGAACCAGCGTGAGAACCGGGAATTGGATAAGCATTGACATCCCACTCCTGCTCCAGTATATCTTGTTCCGACAAGCTAACCGACCAGCTTTGTGCTTGCCGTTCTTGAAGGGTTATGTCTACCGGACAGTGATCACACTGCTCATCCCGGCCGAAAAGGACGCGATAACATACCCGACCAACCAAATCTTCAGCCGGAGCTTGCAACTCTTGACACTTTGTTTGATTTACTGAAACCAAGCGCCAGGAATCGTCTATGGTATAAATTGGGTGCAGAATGCCGTCAATAACTGCCTGCAATGTATTACGACTTTCTAGCAAATCCTCTTGACGCTGCCGGATACCTTGAAAAAGCCAGGCAATTTCCACCGCCCGACTAACCGAGCTGGCAAGCGAAGCAAACAAGCCAAGATCCACCTCAGTAAAGGATCCTTCTCGCTTATTTAGGGCGCTCAAAACACCTATGGGCTTTCCCCTCACCTGCAAGGGGGTAGCCATGATGGATCTGGTATCAAATCCATAGGGTGCATCTAAACCTGGTCGAAAGCGATCGTCAGACTTAATTTCATTCAGGCATAAACTTTCTTTGCTTTCATATGCTAGCCCGATGAACCCTTCCCCAACTGGAACAGGCGGCCATTCCCCTGGACTGGCAACATGATCTTTTCCGTGCATCTTTCGACATTGCAATATGGAACGATTGTCATCTAGGAGATAAACGGCCGCTAATTCCACGTCGAATATCAATTCTACGCCCAATGCTGCTTTGGCTACCACGTCACCCGTTGTCAACTTGGCGGTTATTACCTGACTAACTCGATTCAGGGCCACAAGTTGTTGACTTTGTCGCTGAAGTTCTTTTTCAAGCTGCTGTGTTCTAAGTATCGTCTTGACTCTTGCCAGCAATTCATGAGGATAGTAGGGCTTGGTGATGTAGTCGTCTGCTCCGGCGGCTAATGCCTGAACCTTATCCTCGGTTCTGGTTGCCGCGGTAAGCATGATGACTCGTGTATACTGGAGAGCCGGATGTTTACGCAGCCAGGACAATAGCTGAGGACCTGAGATTATAGGCATACGAACATCGAGAAGCACCAAATCAAAGGCTGCATCAGAATCCAACGTTGCTGCCTCGAGCATAACCATGGCTTCTCGCCCATCTCGAGCGATGGTTACTTGATAACCTGCTTTTTTGGCTAAAAAATCAGCCAGTGACTCAGCTATTTCTGGTTCGTCATCGACGACGAGTACTTTAACCTGCCCTGCTGTCGCCATTGAATTTAGGTAATTTGATCCACGGATTGGGTGACTACTCGATAAATCTTAGGCATACAAAGCTCCCCAATGCGGATTATTAATTTAGCTGGTACTAATTGATCTTCAGAAGTTTTATACATTACATCAAAAATCAAACGTCCGATTCTGCTGTTATAAGATATCCAGATGTTGGTGGCCTGATATCAATATCAGTAAGAGGGATGGCAAATCAGATGCGGACGTCAAATATTATGGCTGACAATGCTCCCTAGCCAAGGGTGTTCACGATAGGGTAAAAGTATATCCGTGTCCCTGAACAGTCCGAATATACATGGGAGCAGCTGGCCGCGGCTCGATCTTGTCGCGCAGATTTTTTATGTGGGCACGAACGAGCTCGGGGCTACCTGTATCGCGCGGGTAATCCCATACATCCTGTAATAGTTGTTGGCTCGTAAACACATGTCCAGCATTACTCATCAAATGGTAGAGGAGATCAAACTGAACATTTGTTAATAATGTCGTTCCAGCAGGGGTGCTGACTTTGAATGTTCTTGTATCTAGGCTGACTTCACCCACGGCAATCAACTTATCATCTATCGGCTCAGGTGGGGTATCTGTTGCTCGGCGTAGAATGGCATTGATACGCAGCTGCAATTCCTGCATATTAAACGGCTTGGCCAAATAATCATCACCCCCTGCACGAAAGCCTTCTATTTTATCTTCATCCTTTGACTTGGCTGTAAGAAACAGTATGGGGACTTCTCTCAATAGGGGATCGCCGCGAACTTGACGACATACCTGAAACCCATTTGTTCCAGGCATAACAACGTCTAAAACTAACAGATCTGGCCGATGACGGCGGGCCAAATGAAGCCCTTCTGTCCCACTATGGGCAACCATGACCTGGTAATCGTAAAGTTTTAGCGCACGCTGCAACGTTCGCGACACTAGTTCGTCGTCATCAATAACTAATATAGTCTGCATGCTACTACCCTATTTGTTATTGTTTCTAAGGCACTACTGAATAGATATTCAAAATGCGACTATGTCAAGTTAATTATACAAGGTTTTTTTCCGAAACACACGTAAAAACGAAAATTAGTTCCGGAATACTATATATAACCCTGATCATACGCTCAACTAAATCGCCATTTACTCTATAGCAGTAGCTGCAGAGGCTCTTCCATACGCAACTTGAACTGTTGCATAAATTCGGCTGCCTCTGCCCCGTCAGTAACACGGTGATCGGCCGATAGGGTGGCCTTCATTCGCCAGCCAATTGACAGCTCGCCGTCTACTACCACGGGAACTTGTTGGGCAGTCCCAACAGCCAAGATCGCTGCTTCCGGTGGATTGATGATAGCGATGAAATGATCTACGTCAAATGCACCTAGATTACTAACCGTAAATGTGCCTGATTCGAAGTCGCCAGGTCGACTCTTTCCAGCTCGAGCTCGCCCGATCATGATCTTGTTGTCTTCGGCAACTTGTGCCAGAGGCGCCACATCCGTGTTCTTCTGGACCACGGTCAGCAGACCCCCTTCAATAGCGACAGCAGAACCCACGTTGATATCACCATGGACGATGACTTTGTCGCCCGCAAAATTGGCATTCAAATTTGGATAGTCGCGCAACGTAAGAGCCGCCGCCTTTACTATCATATCATTTACCGTGACCTTTCGTTCGTCAGGTAATAGGACGTTTATCTCCTTCCGGAGCGCCAAAGCAGGAGCCATGTCGATATCTGTCGTCACGTAAAAATGGTTCAAAGTAAAACCACTGTGCCCCATTTTTACGTGACGACAGATATCGACATGGCTCCTGCTTTGGCGCTCCGGAAGGAGATAAACGTCCTATTACCTGACGAACGAAAGGTCACGGTAAATGATATGATAGTAAAGGCGG
>PVMS01091354.1_pt1 | contig 15043 bp, 13 predicted proteins | sample 1853461 | NCBI WGS metagenome assembly PVMS01 (sample SAMN08582032, study PRJNA380276) | Marine sediment metagenome, whole genome shotgun sequencing project. | isolation source: ocean sediment barecode stripped | collected 2017 | reverse complement strand
GAAATTTCACGGGAATTTGGCGCTACCGGGTTTCAATGGGCAGATAAAGAAGAAGATCGCCAGAAGCTCTGGCGGGCGCGTCATGATGCCTATTACGCGGGTCTTGCGGTTTACCCGGGCTACCAGGGTTATGTTACCGATGTCTGCGTACCGATTTCGCGCCTCGCGGATTGCATCACTGAAACCCAGGCGGATATTGCGGCTTCGGGATTGTTTGCCCCGGTCATCGGCCACGTCGGCGACGGTAACTTTCATTCCACCATATTTATCGAACCCGGCAATGAAACGATGTTTGCCAAAGCACTCGAACTGGACCAGCGCATGGTGCACCGCGCACAGGAAATGGGCGGTACCTGCACCGGCGAACACGGTATCGGTATCGGCAAGCTGAAGCATATGCGCAACGAACATGGCGATGGTGCGATGGCCGCCATGCAGGCGATCAAGGCGGCACTGGATCCACAAAATATCATGAACCCCGGCAAGATAATCGATTGCTAGCGGGCTTCGATTGCCTGCGCCAGCACATGTTGTTGCAGCTGCGGATAGAACTCGAAGAAACCATCGCGAATCATGTCGTGATTACGCTGTAAGTCTTCGATCGCATTGTCGAACCGGTTGGCAAATCGAATGCGCCCGGCCACGCGATCCAATGATTCGGCAATAGCGCCAAGTTCCCGGTAAGAACCAAACCAGTCGTATTCGATCATGCGCCCGGTAACGTGACGCATATTTTCGCCAGGCATCATTTCCTGCCCCTCGGTCATGCGTTGATAAAACCCGGCGATCAGGTCTACGAGACTACGCTCTTCAAAACTATCCCAGTGATTGATCAGTAAATGATCAAAATAAATATCAAGCGCAATTCCGGCAAAACGCCGCCTTTGCGAACTGAAGCCACTCTTCATTTCCTGCACCAGCGGATGGCTGTCGGTAAAACGATCAACCGCGCGGTGGTTTCGTAAACCAGCCATAATCGCCGGCGCCAGTTGTTGTTGATTTACCCCACGCGCAAAATCACCGAGCAGATTTCCGACTGTCGATTCGACGGTCGGCTGCGCCAACACCAGGTGTGCAAAATGGTTCATGGCTGTCACTATAGATCAAGAACACCGGTTAAAGCGATCGAGAAAAATGATTTGCCCAATCTGGGGACCTGCGGTTTAATTTGTCGTCATACCACGCAACAGGAGCTTGACATGTCGATTTCAATTGTTGATAGCCGCAATAGTTCGGACGTTTCCGATCCCCATAGTGAAGATCGAATCAACCTCGCCGCGGTTTTTCGTATGACCGCGCGGCTCAACATGCACGAATCGGTTGCCAATCATTTCAGTTACGCGGTGTCGGATGATGGCAGCCAGTTTCTGATCAATCCGTTTGGACGCCACTTTTCCAGCGTTCGCGCCAGTGAGTTACTGTTACTGGACGCCGGGGACGATTCGACCATGGACCAACCGAATGCGCCCGATCCCACCGCCTGGGCAATTCACAGCGCCATGCATCGCAATGCGCCGCAGGCACGCTGTGTTTTGCATGTGCATTCGAAATACGCCACCGTGCTGGCATCGATCGAGCAGGACGGCCTGCCCGCGATCGATCAGAACACGATGCGTTTTTTCAACCGCGTATCCGTAGACGCCGGCTTCGACGGCATGGGGCTTGGCGACGAAGCCGAACGTCTGGCCACGACCCTGGGCAATAACCGCGTACTGATCATGGGTAACCATGGGGTCATGGCAGTGGGTGAATCCATCGCCAAAGCCTTTGACGAGTTGTATTACTTCGAGCGCGCCTGCGAGACCTACATCACGGCATTGATGACCGGTATACCCTTGCGCGTGGTTGCCGATGAAGTCGCCGAGAAGACGGCGCAACAATGGGAAGACTATGTCAACCGAATCGGCCTGGCCGATGTGCATCTGCGCGAACTACGCGAAATCCTCGATCGCGAAGAACCCGACTACAAGCTATAGCCCGAAATGAACAGGCCTTCCAGCAAACCGACGCCGACCAACGCGGCGTCATCCGGAGTCTCGCTTGAGCCGAAGACCTACCCGGTGCAGTCCAGATCCCGGCGCAGGCATAGTCGTACATCTGTGCTGATGTCCTCGAAGAGATACTGAGTAATCAAAGCTGTCGGCGCCGATGAAATTCGGCTAGAATTCTGGCGCCGCCCGGTAATTCAACCGGTCTTTATAAGCTGGAATCTCGAGGAAGTGCGATGCCGGGGAAAAAATTTAATCTAGTTACCGTGTTGGTACTGATGCTGGTTGTTTCAGCCTGCGAGTCAGGTCCTCCAAAGATAGTAAACGAACCCGGCGTGACTCGTTTGAACGCAGATCAGGCCAGGGCTCATGTTTCCGGCAATACTGAAAAATGGGAGCAAGGCACCATTTACTATAACCCGGGTGGAAAACTGGAAATGGTCTGGCGCAAAGTCAAAACCAACGGCGTCTGGAACGTACAAGATGACGGCAACATATGCTTCGAGGTTAAAAAATGGAAGAATCAGGCCTGCCACTACTACGTGAATAACAACGGTGCGATTACGATGATAGAGGGCGTCAGAAACCGTGGCGTCGCCGAAATAGTGGAAGGCAAAAAACTCCCGCAGCGATAGCCCGAAAGTTAAGCCCGGTCGCCGCGGACGATTTGCCCAACCGTTTATATGGAGGGCGACAGGGGGGCACACACTTTCTAATTGACACCAAACCTTGCTAATAAAGAGTGTGTGTTCCTGTGAACTCCCGAACCGCTGGCTTTCCTCGAAATTCTCCACCGACAACCGTATGCGCGGGCAATTTCTTGATTGGTCATTTAAAAGTCTTCCCATTGACTGATGATGTGGATACGTCGCATATACAGTCTAACGTCTACTTAAATTGTGAGCCGCGAAGCGACGAGTCAATTTGAAGTTTTTGTTAGCTGATGATTTTGTCGTAATCTGCATGACTTCCTATCCAAAACCAAACAATATCTGAGCCTGATTCAATCCCTAAGGCTCGGTAGCTGAGCCCAGCTCTTACCGAGCGAAACTCCTTGATCTTTTTATAATGAAGTGAGGCATGACTGGGGTTTTCCTTCAACAATTCGAAATTTTTCTTTGCGGCCTTCTGAATTGATACAGGCAACTTATCGAAGTTTTTCTAAAACTCCGGTGTAGCGAAATGCTTCAAATTTCTTTTGTATCTTTATTTCGATGTGCATGTAGGGCGTCTTTCCCTAGACGGTTTAATTTTCCTGACAGGGTATGCTCTTCAATTTTGGCATCCCATATTTCAGCATCGTATTGCGCAAACCAGGCTCGGAATTCATTCAATTCTGCTTTAGGTAGCGATTCAATGGCTCTTTCGATATCTTTTGCATTACGCATATTATTCACCTCAGTATTAATTTTACCCCAAAATCCAGCGGAGGGTAAATTCAGCTAACGAATGAGATGGACCTCCCCTATCGAAAACACGGGGTCAGAAACCGTGGTGTTGTCGAAATTGTAGAGGGGAAAAACTCCCGGTGCGATAGCCCGAAAGCTGGATTATTGCCAGCTGGCGAGTTCGTTGTAGCTATCTTTGAAATTCTGGTTATCGGGATCAAGTTCGAGCGCGCGGTCGATTGCATCCATGGATGATTCGTGTTGCCCCAACCGGGCCAGCACATATGCCAGGTTGTTCCAGACTTCGGCCTTTCGCGGATCAATCGTCAGCGCGGAACGGTAAGCCGTTTCTGCCGCTACAAACTCACCCATCGAATAGGCGGAATTGCCGAGCCCCGTGTACGCCAGCAGATTTTCGGGCCAGCGTTGCAACGCGGTCGCATAGGCATGATTCGCGCTTTCGATCCGGCCCACCTGTTCCATACCGATAACCGCATCCAGGTAAGCAGCGGCACTGGCCGTGGCGGGAATCGAATCAACCGATACAACTGCCAGCGCCCAGTGATCGGCGCGTTGCCAGGTTTTTTCAAACAGCGCGAACGAGCGTAACACTCGTGCATGAACTCCCGAGCGCAGGATAATAACGCGTTCAGTCAAGTCGTAGCCAACGACCACTTCGTAATGCCACACCGGGATCGAATCCAGTCCCAGGTTTTGCAGCACGAATACCGGATTGCCGGCGGCAAGTTCGCGTAACAGGGATTCCAGTTTGCCATCCAGCTGTACCGGTAACATTTCAAACTGGCGAGCCGCGGCTTCCACTTCGATTTGCAGGCTGCCCTTTAACCCGGGCACATAGATCATTTGCGCAATCTGATCAGGCTCCACCGGGGTGCCGCGATAGTTGATGATGCTGGCTAGCGACGAGGGACCGCAGTGATATTCCTGCTGGGGAAAAAACGGGACTTCGACCAATTCCACCTGTGCTGGAATATCGGGTGGATTATCGAGCAATAACCGCGTTTGTGGAGAAGTGGCGCAGCCGCCGAGATAAGTGAGGAACAATAGCGCGCAGGCAACCAGGCCTGCGCGCTTGCTAACAGGGTTCAATTACTTTGCAGGCCAGTTGGGTACGATGTCGGTGATTCCCATCAACTCGGTGATCACCAGAATCAGGAAAATTATCACCAGCGTATTTCCACCGGCGGGCTCTTTATCGATACGCTGATGAATTTTCAATACCTGGGCATCGGTCAATGCCGCAACCCGCAGCGCAGCATCTACCGCGTCGACACCGCCCACTACCAGCTGCTCTTTAATCCAGTCGCGCTGAGCGGTAATACTGCCAAAGTCCATGCTTACCTGGTTGGTCTGCAGCTGCACGGTACCAACCATCGCCGCCTGGCTCGGCAGGCTAACCGCCATGATTGCCGCTGCGATTAACAGGCACTGTAAAAGTTTTTTTAGCAGCATGTTCAATTCCCAAATTTACGGATTTATGATCCAGCTAGTATAGTCAAGCCTGCATATTGCACCAGCCAGTCTCGCTCAGGCGAGTTTTGCACCGTTGGGCACTTCACTATCGGGCCTCGCCAGCACTACAGCGCCATCCTCGCGATGAAAACCAGTCACCAGGCACTCCGAACGCATCGGACCAATCTGTTTGGCTGGAAAGTTGACCACGCCGACTATCTGGCGTCCGAGCAGGTCATCCTTTTGATAAATATCGGTTATTTGCGCACTCGATTTACGCATCCCGATTTCCTCACCAAAATCTATCTTCAGCTTGTATGCGGGTTTGCGCGCTTCAGGGAAATCTTCTACCTCGACGATGGTGCCGACACGCAATTCGACTTTTTCGAAGTCGTTCCAGTCTATGGTTTCCACTATCTCTATCCTCCAGAAAATTCGGCGCGAATGGCTTCGCTGTGCTCGCCAATTGATGGCACCTTACGCAGGGTTTCAGCCTGGTCGGAGCGAATGGCCGCCACCGCGGCCACGTTTGCGTCTCCAGCCGGAGTTTCGACCTTGACCCGGCGTAACTGCGGATGCCTCGACAGACCCCCAATATCGTTAAGCCGACCATAAGCGATACCGGCTTGACTCAAGCGTTTCACCGCTGCCGCCTGCTCAAGCTGTGAAAAAACCCCGCTGATGAGTTCATCGACAAACTCACGATTTTCAACCCGGGCCAGATTGGATTGAAGCCTGGCATCGTCGGCAAGCGCGGCATCGCCGAGTACCTGGTCACAAAAGCTGGCCCACTCACGTTCATTTTGAATCGCGAGTACGATATCGAGACCATCGCGACAGCGGTAAGCGCCATAGGGTGAAATGGTTGCATGGTTGATGCCCACGCGCTGCTGGATTTTGCCGGCATAATCGTAATGTAACAACGGCACTGCCAGCCATTCTGCCATTCCATCGAATAACGACACTTTGATAATACTGCCCCTGCCGCTTTGTTCGCGTTCGATCAGGGCTTCAAGGATGGCCGCGTAAGCCTGCTGCCCACAATTGATATCGCAGGCGGAAACGCCTATCCGGCCCGGCGCCTCCGGCGTGCCGGTGATCGAAGCCATGCCCGATTCGCATTGCACCAGTAAATCATAAGCTTTCATTGCACTGTACTCGCCCTGGTCCCCGTAGCCCGATATATCACAACAGATCAGTCGCGGATAACGCTCGCGCAATACCGCGCTACCGAAGCCGGCGCGCTGCGCCGCTGCCGGAGCCAGGTTCTGGATAAACACGTCCGCCTGCGCCAGAATTCGGTGTAACAGCTCAGCATCCGAGCCATGCTTGATATTCAGTTGCAGGGATTCCTTGCCCTGGTTCAGCCAGACAAAGTAAGCCGATTCGCCGTTCACCACGCTATCGTAAGCACGCGCAAAATCGCCCTCCTCGCGTTCAATCTTGATCACGCGGGCGCCGGCATGCGCGAGCCGATTGGAACAAAAAGGCGCCGCCACCGCCTGTTCCAGCGAAACCACCAGGATGTCATCAAGCCTAAGCATTAGAAAGACTTTGGTAGTCCGAGTACATGCGTCGCAATATTCGACAGGATCAAGTTGGTTGATATCGGTGCCACCTGGTAGAGCCGGGTTTCACGAAACTTGCGTTCGATGTCGTATTCGACCGCGAATCCATAACCGCCGTGAGTCTGCAGGCACATATCCGCGGCCGCCCAGGATGCATCGGCAGCCAGCAGCTTCGCCATGTTGGCCGTCGAACCACAGTCTTCCCCGGCGTCAAACAGGCGACAGGCTTTATCGACCATCAGGGCAGCCGCCTCGGTTTGCACATGCGCGCGTGCGATTGGAAACTGAATGCCCTGGTTTTTGCCGATCGCGGCGCCAAAGACTTCACGCTCGCGCGCATAGCTGCTGGCGCGATCGATAAACCAGCGCGCGTCGCCGATACACTCGGCGGCAATCAGGATGCGTTCGGCGTTCATGCCGTCGAGAATATAACGGAAGCCCTTGCCTTCTTCGCCGATCAGGTTTTCCACGGGCACGCGCAACTTATCGAAAAAGAGCTCGGTGGTCGAATGATTCAACATGGTTTCAAGCGGTCGCACCGTCAATCCATTGCCCACCGCATCGCGCAAATCAACCAGCAATACCGACATCCCCCGGGTAGGTTTATCGACCTCGTCTCGTGGCGTGGTGCGCACCAGCAGCAACAGTAAATCGGAATATTCGACCCGGGAGATGAACACCTTTTGCCCGCTGACAATATAAAACTCGCCATCTCGCTGCGCACGCGTTGTGATACGCGTGGTATCGGTTCCGCTCGATGGCTCGGTTACCCCGAAGGCCTGCAGTCTTAACGCACCGGAGGCGATATCCGGCAGGTACTTTTGCTTTTGTGCGGTGCTGCCGTGGCGCAGCAGGGTTCCCATGATATACATTTGCGCATGACAGGCGGCGCCATTGGCGCCACTGTGTTGTATCGATTCGAGTACCGCACAGGCGGCGGCCAGGTCCATGCCGGCGCCATCGTACTCTTCTGGAATTAAAACCGAGAGGTAACCGCCATCGGTAAGCGCCTGCACGAATTCGCTCGGATAAGACTTGTCACGATCCTTTTCGCGCCAGTATTCGTCCGGGTAATCGGCACACAGCCGCGTAACTGCTGCTCGAACTTCCGGATGGGTAGGGTCTTCTGGCATCTATCTTTCTCTACTAGCGTTTATCGTCATTCCGATATGTCGGACCGCCGCGACCCGGCGTGAACCTTTTATAACACGCCGTTGTTGCAAGATCCCGAATATGCGCTACGCGCATTCCAGGATGACTTCAATTCGTTTCAGAGTCCCCGCCCCGGCTTGCGGGTCGGGGGATGACTCCAATTCGTCGCGAGGTTCCCGCCCCGGCTCGGAGGCCCTTGCGTGGGGATAACGCGCCAGTTGCTCCTATAGCCCCAGGCTCAAGCCGCAATGATATTGTGCTCAGGTCCGTAGGGGAAGCCGGTGATATTTTCTGCTCCGTCTTCACCAATCACCAGGATATCGTGCTCCCGATAGCCGCCGGCACCGGGCACGCCCAGCGGCAAGGTCAGCATCGGCTCCATTGAAACCACCATGCCCGCTTCGAGCACCGTATCGATGTCTTCACGCAACTCAAGCCCCGCCTCGCGGCCGTAGTAATGCGATAACAGGCCGAATGAGTGCCCATAACCAAAGGTTCGGTACTGCAACAGGTCCAGCTCAGCAAAATAACGATTGATTTCGGCGCAGATGCCCGAGCAGGTCGCACCTGGTTTAATCAGCGACAGTCCCAGTTCGTGTGCGCCGACATTGGCTTGCCAGATTCTCAACGAGTCGGCATCGGGTTCACCGACAAACAGGGTTCGCTCGAGCGCGGTGTAATAGCCGGATATCATCGGGAAGGTGTTCAGGCTCAGAATATCGCCTGCTTCCAACCCGCGCGTGGTTACCGGGTTGTGCGCGCCATCGGTATTGAGACCCGACTGGAACCAGACCCAGGAATCGCGTATCTCGCTATCCGGGTAGGCGCGTGAAATTTCGAGTTCCATCGCGTCACGGCCGGCCATCGCAACATCGATTTCACGGGTACCGACCCTGATCGCATCGCGGATCGCTTCGCCGCCGATATCGGCGGTGCGCGCGCCACCCTTGATCAGGTCGATTTCCTCGACCGACTTGATCATGCGCAAACCCATCACCTCACGATTCAGATCGAGGCTTCGATGCCGTTTAAAAATTCATTCATCAACTCCCGCACCGCAAGCGTCATGTGATCACCTTCGATACCAATTCGGCGTACATTCGGCAGAATCGACTTTACCGCGCGCCAGTAATTGTTACGCTGCCAATCAGTATAAATCACGTTTTCGCCATAACAGTGTCGCCAGGGCTGGCCAAGATCGATGTTCGCGGACACGGTAACGCAACGCTCGGCGGTCACTACACAGGCATAAGGACGACCGAACGAACAGTACAGAAAACCGGAATAGTAGGCGATGTTATGCATCGAGGTCAGCAGCATCGCGTCGACCCCGGAGCCGACCATAAGCCGGCGTAGCCCACTGAGGCGGTTTTCATACTCGGCGGCGGAAAAAGGCAGCTTTGCTTTGGCGCCGTTTTGCAGCGCGAAGAACTCGGGACGTTGGTTTTGAGACATGATCATTACTCCGAAAAAATCCGGGCGTACAGGATCAAAATATCCGCTTTATCGGCAGCGACGCCATCGTTGCCAGCGGGCAGCGATTTTATCCAGTGCGTCGATCGCAGGCAAGATATAATTGTGCTGCCTCCAGTCAGCCCCAGGTGCACTACTTATGTCATCACCTCGATACAATATACGCCCTGCCGTTAAATCAGATCGCGCATAATGGGATCCGCTATGGCAGGGTTACCTGCAATTTTATGAATCAAGCCTGCAGGTTATTCGTCAGCCGCCGGCAGTGTGAAACGAAATGTACTGCCCTGGCCCACGCCCGCAGACTCGATCCAGATTCGTCCGCCGTGCACTTCGACGATACGTTTGACCAATGCCAGTCCAACGCCGGTACCATCAATCTTTGTATCGAGCCGATCGAATAAATCGAACACCCGATCATGATATTCCGGCGCGATACCGATGCCGTTGTCACGCACGAAACACTGCACCTGGTCATTTTCGCGCTCGGCCCCGATTTGGATACGCGGATGTTTCTGCGCACCCATGAACTTTGTCGAATTATCGATAAGGTTCTGAAACACTTCGAGCAACCTGCCCGGATCACCGTAAACTTGCGGCATGTCAGCGGCAATTTGCAGGTCTATACGCTGATCTTCCAGTTGCATCGCCACCCGCTCGGCGGCTTCGTGCACCAGCGAGCCCAGATCTCGAACTTCCGGGGCATTTATCTGGCGCCCAATCCTGCTCAGTTCGAGTAATTCATTCAACAACTGGCCCATCTTATCGGCGGCAGAGCTTATTTGACCCATATCACTGGTCACCGCTGCCTGGTTCTCGGCGTTGATATCTTTTTGCAGTAAACCGAGGAACCCTTTGATGGTTACCAACGGCGCCTTTAAATCATGCGATACCGTGTAATTAAAACGTTCGAGCTCCGCGTTTTGATTCTGCAGCTCGAAATTTTTAGCCTCGATCTGCTTGCGCAATACCTGCTGGCGGTAGAAAAACAATACCGTAACCGCAATCAACAGGGTCGCCAATAGCGCGATGGCGTAGTGATTCAAACGGGCAACTTCGATGACTTGCTGAAAGTCTTCGACCGACAATCCGATGGCCACCACCAGGGGTAAATCGGGGACCTTGCGATAGGCATAATAACGGGTGATATCGTCCACCACACTGGTTTGTAAATACAGGCCAACCGGGCTTTCTTCGAGCCGTCGCCAGATTTGCGATCCACTTATATCCTGACCAGGTCCCTTCGGCCCATAGCTGGATCTTGAGCGAACAAATTTGTCTTCACCGACGAGCGTGGCGGAACTCTGCGGCCCTATCTGCATGGTATTGAAAAATTCAGTGATGTGATCGGCCTCGAGCGCGACAAACATAACGCCGCCAAATTCCCCATTTGCCTTTTCAAAACGGCGCACTAACCTGATAATCTGCTTGCCGGTATTGCGCCCCTTGTGCAGTCGCGACACCAGCAGCTCATCGCCCTCGGCATCTTTTTGCAATTTGAAGTAATCGCGATCTTTGGCGGTCGTTCCCGCTTTAATCTGGTGCCCGGAAACGAGAATCGGCGTGCCGGTTTCATCGATGATAGTGATATGGGACGCAATCGATTTATTCAGCGGGATCTCGGCCATCAATTGTCTGATTTCGGCGAGATCGTAATGTTCAAGGTATTCCCAGCGCACCAGTTTCAGGTAGGCATCACCATACTGAAAAATCCCTACCACATGACGCTCAAAGAATACCGCGATCTGGCTCGCCTGGTCGGCAGCATCCTGGAAACGTTTTTCTTCTTCCCGCTCGACGAAGTTATACGAAACTATCCACACAAACAGCGACAGGATTACGCCTGTGATGAGGTACGGGTTGCCGGACCATCTGCTAGATTTATGTTCGTTATCCGTGGCCATTCAAAATGTCGGTTGGTTACGCTTTTATGATAATCAGGCGGGCCAACCCGGTCATTATCACGGCCTCAACCTCGCATTCGCTACACAATATAACCACAGATACCTCAATTTCCGAGTCTTAAAAACAATTCATGATTGATAACGGCTATTTCAAGCCTGCTCGCAGATGTCGTTTATATGCTCTGCCAAGTCGTTTATCGGTTGACGACGATACCGGCATTCTGTTTAAACTGTTGGTTCGCATCGAACACGTTGTTGACTGGCTGTTGCGGCGCGCAATAGCTACCTGTCAACCGGTATTCGTCAAGCAGACTCAACCAAATCGGCGCCTATGCATTATTCAGCTTTCAGCCTGGTAAAACAGGCATTATCCGGCAATCGCGGATGGACCAGGGCCTGGCGTAATCCAGAACCCAGGAATGTGTACGACGTGATCATTATCGGTGGCGGCGGTCACGGCCTCGCGAGCGCGTACTACCTGGCGAAACTGCATGGCATCACCAGCGTTGCGGTACTCGAGAAAGGTTATATCGGCGGCGGCAATACCGGGCGCAATACGACCATCGTGCGCTCTAACTACATGCTCAATCCCAACTCGCAGTTCTATGAACATTCGATGAAACTATGGGAAGGCCTGAGCCAGGATTTGAATTACAACGTCATGTTCAGCCAACGCGGCATATTGAACCTGATTCACAACGACGCCCAGCGCGATGCCTTTGCCAGACGCGGCAACGCGATGCGCTTAAATGGTGTCGATGCAGTTATGCATGACCTCGAAGGGGTCAAAAAGCTTATGCCGCATCTCGATTTCTCGAAAAATACGCGCTTCCCGATACAAGGCGGGCTGGCGCAACCTCGCGGCGGTACCGCGCGTCACGATGCGGTCGCCTGGGGTTATGCGCGCGGCGCTGATCGGCTCGGTGTCGATATCATCCAGAAATGTGAAGTCACCGGCATCAAGCGCGATGGCGACAGGGTACTGGGCGTCGAAACCTCGCGTGGTTATATTGGCGCAGGCCAGGTCGGAGTCGCGGTGGCGGGTAACTCGAGCCGCGTTTTCGATATGGTCGGCATGAAACTTCCAATCGAATCGCACGTGCTGCAGGCCTTTGTCACCGAGGGCATCAAACCCCTCGTGGATACGGTCTGCACCTTTGGCGCGGGTCATTTTTACATGAGCCAATCAGACAAGGGCGGCCTGGTTTTCGGTGGCGACATCGACGGCTGGAATACCTACGCGCAACGCGGCAACCTGCCCACCTTCAATCACGTCGTCGCCGGCGGCGTTACCATGATGCCCTGCCTGGCGCGGCTGCGTGTACTACGCCAATGGGGCGGCGTCATGGACATGTCGATGGACGGGACGCCGATCATCAGTAAAACCCCGATTGATAATCTCTACATGAATGGTGGCTGGTGTTACGGCGGTTTTAAAGCAACCCCGGCCTCGGGCTGGGTATTCGCACATACCATCGCCAACGACAAGGCGCACGCCCTGAACGCCGAATTCACGCTGGAGCGCTTTCGCGAAGGCAACATGCTTGACGAAAAAGGCGTTGGCGCCTCACCCAAAGCCCACTAGGAGGTATTGACATGCTAAGAATCAAATGCCCCTGGTGCGGGGTCCGCAACGAAGACGAATTCTCTTACGGCGGCGACGCCACGGTCGAACGGCCTGCTGATGATGCCTCGCAGGACGCCTGGTACGATTATGTATACACGCGCGACAATCCCGCCGGCCGGCATCGCGAGTACTGGCATCACGTCAATGGTTGCCGCGCCTGGATTCTGCTGGAACGCGATACGCTAACCCATGAAATTTTCAGCATTCAACCGGCTTCGCCGAAGCTGCCGATCAGCGCGCAGGATGGCGGTGCGAAATGACCCAACAATATCGCACCACTAACGGTGGACAAATCAATCGCGAGCAATCAATCGGTTTTACCTTTGACGGCAAATATTACCGGGGATATGAGGGCGACACTCTCGCCTCCGCGCTGCTTGCAAACGGCGTGCACCTGGTAGGGCGCAGCTTCAAGTATCACCGTCCGCGCGGCATCCAGGCCGCCGGTTCGGAAGAACCCAATGCAATTGTCGAGTTACGCACCGGGCCGCGCAAGGAACCCAATACGCGCGCCACTACGATTGAGTTGTACGACGGCCTGGTGGCAAAGAGCCAGAACCGCTGGCCCTCGTTGGCCTTCGATATCATGTCGGTCAATAACCTGTTCTCACCACTACTGTCGGCAGGCTTTTATTACAAGACCTTCATGTGGCCGGTTTCCTTCTGGACTAACGTCTATGAGCATGTAATCCGACGCGCGGCAGGCCTCGGTACCGCCGCCACTGAAGCCGATCCTGATTTTTACGAGCAATGTCATGAACACTGCGACGTACTGGTGGTCGGCGCCGGGCCCGCCGGATTGTCCGCCGCACTCGCCGCTGCGGTAACCGGTGCGCGTGTCATTCTGGTCGACGAACACCCGCTGGCGGGCGGATCGCTGAACCAGGAAAATTTTACCATCGAAGGCAAACCCGGTAGTGACTGGGCGGCTCAAGCTGTGGCAAAACTTGAAGCCATGGACAATGTTCATTTCTTCAATCGCACCACCGTGTTTGGCTACTACGATCACAACGTGGTCGCAGCAATCGAAAAGGTAAACGATCACCTGCCGGTACCACCACAGGGTCATCCACGCCAGCGTATGTGGACCTTCTACCCGCAGCGGGTTGTTATCGCTGCCGGTGCAACCGAACGCCCGCTGGTTTTCGGTAACAACGACAAGCCGGGCATAATGCTTGCCTCAGCGGTGCGCAGCTATGTCAATTGCTATGCCGTAAAACCCGGCCGGCGAGCCCTGGTAGCAACTAACAACAACGATGCCTATCGAACCGCAATCGACCTGCATCGTGCCGGTGTAATGGTCGCCGCAGTCGTCGATTCGCGCGCACATCCGGATGCACCCCTTACCGAAGAACTCGAAAAACTTTCGATTCGGCTGATCACCGGCGCTACCATCGGCGCCGCCGAAGGCGATCGCCACGTCAAGGAAGCCCTGATCGTCACCACCCAGGGCGATACCCTGGATCCGGAGCATATCAAATGCGATTTGATCGCCTGCTCCGGAGGCTGGAATCCCAATGTACATCTGCACAGTCAGTCGGGCGCCAGGCCGGTTTACGATGATTCGATCGCAAGCTTCGTGCCCGGCGAATCGCGCCAGGCAGAGACATCGGTCGGCGCCGCAAGCGGCAGTTTCAGCCTGCAGGATTGTCTCGACCAGGGTGTAGCGGCAGGAATCAAAGCCGCCAAACTGGCCGGCTTCAAAGGCAGACGTTTCAGTGCCGCCAAAGCCGAAGACGAAACAGCTTACGCAATCGAAGCATTATGGGTTTCGCCAACGCCATACAATAAACCTTACAAACAGTTTGTCGATCAGCAAAACGACGTCAAGGCCAGCGATGTAGAGCTGGCTTCACAGGAAGGCTTCGATTCAGTCGAATTGCTGAAGCGTTATACCACCCAGGGTATGGCGACCGATCAGGGCAAGACCAGCAATGTCAACGCACTCGCGATACTTGCCGGTCACCGCGGTGAGCCGGTGCCGGATGTCGGCATTACAACCTTTCGTCCGCCCTACGTACCTGTGGCCATGGGCGTATTTGCCGGGCACACCGTCGGCGCCGAATTCATGCCGGTGCGACGCACTGCAATCCATGACTGGAACGTAAAACAGGGCGCCGTATTTATCGAGGCCGGCCTGTGGTTACGCGCCCGCTACTATCCGCAAATGCCGAGTGACACGATGAACGATTGCTATATCCGTGAAACCAATGCGACGCGCAACAATGTCGCTCTGGTCGACGTCACCTCGCTCGGCAAGATCGATATCCAGGGGCCGGATGCCGCCGAATTCTTAAATCGCCTGTATATCAACAACTGGCTCAAACTACCCGTGGGTAAAGCGCGTTACGGCGTGATGCTGCGCGAAGATGGCATGGTCTTTGACGATGGCACTACTTCCCGCCTCGGTGAGAATCATTATTACATGACCACCACCACCGCCAATGCCGGCCCGGTGCTCGCGCATATG